>ERZ772897.2239-NODE-2239-length-17498-cov-4.928911_pt1 | contig 17498 bp, 25 predicted proteins | sample MGYA00512125_ERZ772897 | MGnify/ENA primary metagenome ERZ772897 (study PRJEB29015, sample SAMEA2737660) | human gut metagenome | biome: human gut; feature: human-associated habitat; material: faeces | place: China | collected 2012 ... | reverse complement strand
GCAACAGCAGGCTTTCGCCCTCAATGCCCTCAAAGCAGAAGTTCACGTTGCCGGGGAGCCGGTGGACGGGATCGCCATTCAGGGCGCTGTGGGGAATCTGAGAGAGACCGGCGATGAGCTGGTCCCGCAGCGCGGAGACCTTGGCGGCATTTTCGTCGATGTGATCGCAGGCATCCTTCAGCGCGGCGGCCAAGCCCATAATGCCGGGGACGTTTTCCGTACCGGCCCGCTTGCCCCGCTCCTGGGCGCCGCCCTCGATGATGTTGGTCAGGGGGATGCCCTGCCGGGCATACAGCACGCCGGTACCCTTGGGACCATGGAATTTATGGCCGGAGAGGGACAGCATGTCGATGTTCTGCTCGTTGACATTGATGTGGAGATGACCGGCGGCTTGCACAGCATCGGTATGGAACAGGACGCCTTTTTCCCGGCAGACAGCGCCGATCTCCGCAATGGGCAGGATGGAGCCGATCTCGTTGTTGGCGTACATGGTGGTGACCAGGCAGGTGTCGGGGCGGATAGCGTCCGCTACCTGCTGGGCGGTGACGGTGCCGGTGGGGCCCACCGGCAGCAGCTCGACCTCAAAGCCTTCCTTTTCCAGCTTTTTCAGGGTGTGGAGAATGGCGTGATGCTCAAAGGCGGTGGAGATGATGTGCTTCTTGCCCTTGCGCTCACCGATGCGGGCGGCGGAGATCAAAGCCTGATTGTCGGCCTCGCTGCCGCCGGAGGTAAAGGTGATCTCCCGGGGTGTGCAGCCCAGACAGGCGGCCACGGTCTCCCGGGCGCTCTGTAAGGCTTCGGCGGCCTCCTGGCCCAGCCGGTAAAGGCTGGAGGGGTTGCCGTAATGAGTCTCCATGTAGGGCAGCATGGCATCAATGGCCGTGCGGCTCATTTTTGTTGTTGCAGCATTATCTGCGTATACCATAGTGGGTTCCTCCTTTGTGGTGCTGTGTATAATGTGTATAATATGTAAAAATTATCAGATATCTGTGGTCACAAATTCCGTCTGCTCCCGGGCGGTAAGGACCCGTTTGCCGGGTTCCACGGAGTGGGTCAGCCACACATTGCCGCCGATGACGCAGTTATCACCAATATAGGTGTCGCCGCCTAAGATCGTGGCCCCGGCGTAGATGACCACGTTGCTGCCGATGTTGGGATGACGCTTGTTGCCCTTTACCAGCGTGCCGTCCGCCTTGACGGCGAAGCTTTTGGCACCCAGGGTCACGCCTTGGTACAGCTTGACGTGCTCGCCGATGACGGTAGTCTCGCCGATGACCACGCCGGTGCCGTGGTCAATGAAGAAGTACGGCCCAATGGTGGCGCCGGGGTGAATGTCGATACCGGTGAGGGAATGGGCATATTCCGTCATCATCCGGGGCAGCATGGGGACCTTCATGAGATACAGCTCATGGGCGATGCGGAAAATGCTGATGGCTTCAAAGGCTGGGTAGGCCAACATGACTTCCTCCCGGCAGGTGGCGGCGGGATCGCCCTCGTAGGCAGCCTGCACGTCGGTGTCCAGCGTGTCCCGGATGGCGGGGAGTTTGGAAAACAGAGTGTCGATCACATCGTCATATTGAGGGGGTTCCCGATAGATCCGCTCCAGGATCTCCCGAAGCTGACGCCGGGCGGCCGCTTCCAGTTCTTCTTTGGAGTGGGCTTCCTCCATGGCGTCGAACACATTGGGGTAGAGAATGGACCGCAGAAGATCCAAAAGCTGGATCATCTGGGATTTCAGATGGGCGTAGTTAATCATGGGCCGGTACCTCCTGTTTCGCAGATGACGGCGAAGGGGAGGCAATACCGGATATGGCAGGATAGATCATAAAAAAGCACTCCTTGAACATGATTTTGTTTGATGGGTCGGCGGGGAAGGGGTCCATCAACATCGGATATCAGGAGTGCACATAAAAGTAGTCATGCAATCACCTACAAACTTAGTATGTTTAAACCATATACCAACAAACCTACTTTGTCAATGGGTTTTTACACGAAAAATAAAAAACCACTCGTTGAACCTTTGCGCAGTTCCGTTTTGTTTTGCGCGCATAGGGAAACGGACCTCCAAAAAAACAGCAGTCCGCAGCAATGCGGACCGCCGGAGTTTCAGCAAATATTTTATTCAGCCGGACGGATATCCCGGACGGTGAGCTGGTTCCCGTCCACGGTGAAACGGACTTCAAAACCGGCAAAGGAGAAGCCGTAGACCCGCTCCGGGTCCTTCTGGTAGTGGGGCCGGGGGTCCTGAGCCAGAACGCCCCGCAAAGCCTCCTGCCGCTCTGCGGGCACCTGCGCTAACAGGGCTGGGGGGATGGAAACAGACAGGGTTTCCCCTGCCGGTACGGCGGCGAAGCCTCCCAATGCGTCGGGATGGCTGTCGGCGTAAGGGATGTAAGGCTTGATGTCCAGAATGGGAGTGCCGTTTACCAGATCCGCACCCTGGACCCGGAGCACGGGGCCGTCTGCCGTCTGGCGGATGCCCGCAAGTTTCACGCAGGACAGAGCAATGGGGTTTGGCCGGAAGGGGGAGCGGGTGGCAAAGACACCCATCCGGGTGTTGCCCCCCAGCCGGGGCGGGCGGACCGTGGGGGACCAGGTATCCCGGATGGCCCGGTCAAAGACCCAGATGAGCCAGATGTGGGAGAAGTCCTCCAAGCCCCGGAGGGCGTCCGGGTTCTGATAGGCCGGTTCGAAAACAATGTCAGCCTCCAGCTCCTCCACCAGCCCGCTCTGCCGGGGCACGCCGAATTTTTCGGCGAAATCACTGTGGATATGGGCAATGGGCGTCATGGAAAATTTCTGGGACATGGCGGGACCTCCTGCAATCGCTCCTCTGGTCAGGGACAGAGCGAAACTTTTGCTCTATTATAGCAGAAATCCGCCTTGGTGAAAAGCCCTGTGCCACCGCCTAATGGACAGAACGATGAGATGAAAAGCGGCGTACCGACGGTTCGGGCGGTACGCCGCATACCCCTTGCGGGTAAAGGGTGTGTGCGGGACTGCGCCCGCAGGCGCGTTTCGGAGCGCAACCGCCGTAAGGCGGCTCTTAGCGCGGAGATAACCCAAGAAGGGGAAACAGGCGAAGTGCCGCCGGTGGCGGATAAAACGAGCCTGTTTCGAGGATGGCCCCCAAACAGCGAATACGCAGTGTCCGCTGTTTGGCATGGGCCGACGGTGTATTCCCGCTCCATGCGGGGCGAAAAGACTTTTTCGATACGCTGAGTTTAAGTACGGGTGCCGTTGATGATCTTGCGGATCTGCCGCTCGCTGAGACGGAACTGAGCCGCCAAAGCACGGTAGTTGCAGCCGTTGAACCGGGCCCGGATGTCCCGGTCACGGGCGTTGCGCTCCAAGGATTCCCGTTTGGGGATGTACAGGCTCTGTCCGCCGCACAGCAGCGTCAGCCGGGTGAAGGCCTCAAGGCCGATGGCCTCGGCAATGTCCCGGTATTCTTCGGGAATGTCGCTCATGGGGACGGGACGGGCGGTGTTTAAGTAAGGAATGGTCATAGATGGTCTCCTTTCATTCGTAACAAGTAAGTTGGACAAATCTCACGTGAGTTTTTTGTCGGGTGCGCCGCTGGGGGCGCTTCCCTTTTTGCGGACAGGCCGGACAAGTCTCACGTGAGTTTTTTACAGGTGCAGGCCGGAGAGGTTCGCCGTCCGGGACTGCTTGCGGGCCAGCGTGCGGGCGCCCTCCAGGGCGTCCGGGCCGTCATCGTGAGCGCCCAGGGGAAACTGGGAAAGCTGCTGCAAAAGCAGCGTCTGATCCCGGCGAAAGAGGATGTAGCCGTTTTTCACGTCCGGCTGTAACGTCTCCACCCGCATGGTCTTATCCTCCGTGGAGCGGACGCCCTGAATGGGCAGATACAGGCCCTGACGGGCGGATTCCCGGGCAAGCTGTTCCTTTAAGAACCACTGAAACTGGTTGGTCTCCGCGCCGAAGAGGGCGTAGCCCCGGCCGGTCTCCCGGCGGAGCAGGCGCTCCTTTTCCAGAATGTCGACGATGATCTTGTCCGGGTGGCGGCGCTGGATGTCCGCGTCCCAGACGTAGGCAAGGCCCGTGTTCCGGTCCATCGCCAGGGTGACGATGGCGGAATAGTCGCTGGAGGCGGTGCGGCCCAGAGAGGGGTCGCAGTAGCCGTAAAACCGAAAGTCGGCGGCGCGGAAGTCCACCTCGGCGGGGTTGTAGTACCGGAACCACTGGGCGGAGAACAAACAGGCGGCGGGGTCGATGGGCTGGTTCTGCATTTCCGAGTTGAAGGCGGCGTCCCCCTCCGTCAGCCGCATGAGCCGCAGATCGTAGTAGCTGAGCTTCTCCGGCCAGAGGACTTTGGAGCCTGCCAGCATTTCCTTGCGGTGCTTGAAATAGAAGGCGTGGGCGGTTTTTTCACGGTCGGGGTCGGTGAGGTCTGAGGCGAGGCGCTCCCAGTCCGTCCACAGGGGGGATGGCGCGTCGGACAGAACGGCCCGGTATTTCCGGCTCTGGAAGCCGGGGTTTTCCAGCAGGCCCGCCAGAAGGGAATCGTGGTGCAGGATGGTGCCGATGACGAGGATGTCCGTGTAGCTGTCGCCGGACTTGCAGACCGCCTTCCAAAACCAATCGGCGGTTTTCTGCCGCTGCTCTGCCGTGCGGACGCCCTCGTCGTTTTCGATGTCGTCGCAGAGGATGAGATCCGGGCGGCGCTCGTAGTTGCGCCGTCCCCGCAGCTTCTGGCCGCTGCCTACGGCGTCGATCCGGCAGCCGTTGGAGAGCAGGATGGAGCTGGTCTTCCACGTTTTGCCCGGCTGCTCGCCGAAGTCCGCTAAGATGCGCTCGTTGGCCTCCAGCTCGTTTTTGATGGCGTCCAAAAAGCTGACCGCCTGCGCTTCGGTGTCCGAGACCAGCAGGATGTAGCGCTTGTAGCCGAACAGGGCGGCGTGGAGGACGTTTTGCAGGCTCATGACGGTGCTTTTGGCGTGGCCCCGGGGGGCGGCGATGGCGCTGCGGGTGCCCTTTTCCGTCAGCATGGCGGCGCAGTCCGAGACCGGGTCACGGTTTTTCATCACCCGGCGGCGCCACAGGGCGGACAGCTGCCGGTGAAAGGGGGGCGAGCGGCGGGTGAAGTAGTGCGCGAGGTAGTAGCTGCCGAACTCCGCCGGGTCCCGGGCCGCTTTCCGAAATGTTTCCGTGGTCAACAAGAGAAAAATGCTCCTTTCATCAAGATTAAAAGCACCGTATCACCGGAGGGGGATAGGCGCTTGTGAAGGAGTTCCTTGGAAAAGACGTTCTGTCCATGGCGGCTGGGGGCGGTTTGTTGCACGGGGGCGTGCATCAGACGGGAAAAAATTTTTTTCAGCGGAGGGCGGGACGTTGGGGCGGATGGGTGGGGACCCTGTCATTGCAAGGGGTACAGGGTTCGGCGGCGCAAAGGGAGGCGGTCCAGAAAAACGGCGGCGTGTTGGAGCGGGCAGATTGTAGTTGCGAAACGGATGGATTTATGTTAACCTAATAGATAAGACTTTCCGAGCGGAGCGGGGCGCGGGCCGATGGGGGCGGTGCTCCGGCGGTGTCATGCGCTTTTTTGGGGGCGGCATGGCCGAGTTCGTGAGGAAGGGTCGCAAAATAAAAAAAAGACGCGCCGAATGGCGCGACGGTTTGTCGATAAAGTGATAAAGTTTCCGTGACGGTAAGGAAGGGTGTGTGCGGGAAACCCAAGAAGGGTGTCCCGCACCATTGGAATCAAGCATTTTCAGAACTTTTGTAAGTTCTGAAAATGGGGTCAGCGGGGCGAAAAGAACTTTTCGACACGCTGACGCGCCGAAAATCGGCGCGGGATGGGACATACATGATTTTTGGCGAGAGCGTATTGGGTAAGCTGGCGATGACTTTTTTGATGGCTATGGTTCCGGTGGTGGAGCTGCGGGGGGCCATTCCGCTGGGGGTGGCCGCCGGACTGCCGCCCGCCGTGGCCGCCGTCACGGCGATGGCGGGGAATCTGACGCCGGTACCCTGCATTTTGCTGCTGCTGCGGCGGGTGTTCGCCCTGATGCGGAAAAGCGCGTGGCTGGGGCCGAAGGTGGATCGTCTGGAACGGCGGGCGCATTTGAAGGGGCGGAAGGTGCGGAAGTATCGGACGCTGGGACTGGTGCTGTTGGTGGCGATCCCCCTGCCGGGGACCGGGGCGTGGACCGGGGCGCTGGTGGCGGACGTGCTGGACATTCGCATGCGGACCGCTCTGCCGGCCATCGCCGCCGGGGTCGTCATCGCCGGGTGCATCACCACGGCTGTGACCTGCGGTGTGGCGGGGCTGATGTGAGGGGCGGCAAGGAGGCAGAACAATGGATGCGAAAGAGAGTAAGGAGATGAAAATCTTGCGCAAGAAACCGCACAAAACTGAGAAGGAGATCGAGCAGTACAAGAAGCTGCTGGAAAAATTCTTAGATGAGACGCTATATTTCGGAGAACACGAGGATTAAACACTTTTTTCAAGTAGACGGTGATTGTAGAGCTTTTATGGATGATGGAAAGAGGGTTGATTATGCCACTGACGGAAATTGAAGCGCACTTGATTGATGCTTTAAAGATGGACGGAGTAAGGAAAGGCGCAGCGATGGCGGTTTGTCTGATGCTCAAAGAGGAGCCTCAGCGGATGGACATGATCGAGTATCTTCTGAATGAGCCGGATATGACGGACGAAAAGGCGTTGGATATGGCGCGGAAAATCGCGGGGTAAGCATCTTGTGTTCACTGGAAGTCATGGGTGACGCAAGAGCGAATTATCAGGAATTATTACCATTAAAATTGATTACGATAAAGAGGAACCTTCTTCCGGAGACGGGAGGAGGTTCTTTTTTTGCAGAGGGATGGGGCGTCGCGCTTTTGGGAAACGGTTCCCAAGGCGGGGAGTTTTTTTTGCGCTAATGTGATGGTATGGGGCCTGAAAAGCCCAGAATTTGAATACCGGAGGTATAATTATGGCATTTGATTACGCAAAGGCATACCAGCAGTTCATTGACGAGGAGTTTGCGGCGGCCTCCGCTACCGCGTGGATGATCCCCGAGGCGGGGAAGGTCCGCTTCACGGGGGGCCGGGACATTGAGATCTCCACCCTCTCCACCACAGGTCTCGGCAACTATGACGCGGGCAAGGCCGACGGCTCCGCTTACCCTCAGGGCACCGTGACCAACAGCTGGAAAAGCTACACCCTGTCCATGGACCGCGGCGTGAAGTTCTCTCTGGACCGCACCGATCCCAACGACACCGGTTTTCTGGTCACCGCCGAGAACGTCATCCGTGAGTTTGCCCGCAACGCGTTGGTGAAGGAGCAGGACACCTACCGCATCCACCGCCTGTACGAGCTGGCCAACGGCGACGCGGCCCACAATACCACCCATATCGTCTCCGCCGCTCTGACCAAGACCAACGCCATCGCCACCGTCAGCGGCCTGTTGCAGACCGTCCGTGATGACGCGGAGGAGATGGACGGCTATGTGGCCCTCATCAGCCACAAGCACAAGACCGCCTTTTTGGAGGCCGCCAACGGCACCTATCACGACATTTCCTTCGGCAACGCCGTGTCCATCAACGGCGTGACCTATGAGAACGTGATGATGCTGGACGATCTGCCCTGCGTATTCGTGCCCCAGAGCCGCATGAAAACCGTTATCACCGTCCAGAGCGGCGACAGCGATCAGGGCGGCATCGTGGCGGGGGAGAACGCCAAGGACATCGCCTGTCTCATCACCCACTGCGAGACGCCGCTGGCCGTGAGCAAGCTGGACGCCATCAAGCAGTTCGGCCCCCAGGAGAACCAGCTGTTTGACGGCACTTCCATTCAGGCCCGCTATCTCTACGATCTGTTCGTGCCCGGCAAGCGTCTGGCCTCTATCGGCGCTGTGGTGGCTCCCTGATGAGCGGCACGGACAAGGCGGCCGCCATTCGGGAGAAGGCGGAGCGTCTGGCGGGCCGCAGTCTCGGTGAGAACGGGGACGCGCTGACGGAGATGGCCATGGAGCGGGCCTGCGCGTGGTGCGGACGGGAGGACATCCCGGAGGCCATGGAGCAGGCCGTGGCGGCGCTGATCCTCGACATGGAGGGCCGGGAGGCCGCCGTGAAGAGCGTCACCCGGGGCGACACCTCCGTGACCTACGCCGTCTTCGACGGGCAGTCCGCCGCGCTGGCGGGGCTGGCCCCGTGGCGCAGGCTGGGGCGGCTGAAGGAGGGGTGAGCGGTGACGGACAAAGCCTTGGCGGACATTCTCGCCCGGACATATGCCCACCGTGTCACGGCGTTCCGTCCGCTGGCGGAGGGGGAGGAGCGGCTCTGCGAGGCCGCTCCCTGCGCCCTGAGCCGCTCGGAGCACACCAGCGCCCCCACGCCGCCGTCCCTTTTCGCCGCTTGGCCGGAGGCGCTGTACCGGCTGACGTTGTACACCCGTCCGGAACTGGCCTTTCGGCTGGGCGACTGGGTGGAGGTGACGGACGAGGGGGGAAGCGTCTGGATGGGGCGCACCTCCGACAGCTTTCGGTATGACAGCCATTGCGTAACAGTGGTGGAAATCAGTCACGTGGGGGCCCCCGGCGGAACCCAGCAAAGCGGTTCCGCTGGGGAGAGGAGGAGCAGCGAAATGAGTGAGCTTTCGGCGGCAGCCGGAAGCGAGGGATATGCAGCTTGCTCCGACGACGGACAAGTCTCACGTGAGACAGGAAAGGAGGGGCAGGCGTGAAGGCCATTCAGGACAGCGTGGCGGCGTATTTGCAGGCGTGCACGGGCGTCCGCACCGTGACGGACCGGACAAGGGCGCGGGGGGAATACCCCCTGCTGGCGGTGTCCGTCCGGGAGGATGGGACTGTATTGGTGGACGGCGGACGGCAGGCAGAGCACACCTACCGGGTGACGGTCTCCGCCGCATCCGACCGGGAGCGGGAGGTCAACACCGCCCTGCTTTCCTCCCTGACGCCGGTTTTGCTCCGGGGCGTTCCCATGGGGGAGCGGACGCTGCATCCATTGGAACTGAAAACCGAGGGCGAGACGCTGACGTTCACGGTGGAACTGTGCGTGCCGCTGCCCCGGCCGGAGAAGCCCGGCATGGAGCCGCCGGGACGCATGGCGACCCTCAATTTGGACATTTGACAAGGAAATCTTTGAAATTTGGAGGTATTTATGGGTCTTCCTGAAATTTTTATCAGCTTTCAGACGGCGGCTGTGTCCGCCATCACCCGTTCCGCCCGGGGCGTGCTGGCGGTGGCGGTGAAGGACGCCACCGCGGGCGGCGCGGCAGAGGCCGCGTACAAAAGTCTGGCGGAGGTGCCGGAGGACAAGTTCTCCCCCGAGAACTACCGTCTGCTGAAGCTGGCCTTTTTAGCCGCCCCCACCAAGGTCTGGGTGCTGCGTGTGGGCGAGGACGCGGAGAAAACCTATCAGGCGCTGGAGCGTCTGCGCTTTGACTGGCTGGCGGCGCCCGGTTTGGAGGACGCAAAGGTGATGTCCTTTATCAAGACCCTCCGAAACGGCGGGCGGGGCGTGAAGGCCGTGGTGGCTAACGCCACGGCCCCCGACTGCGAGGGCATCGTGAACCTGTGCGTGTCCGGCCTGACGCTGGAGGACGGCGCGATGGAGGCAAAGGATTACGCCGTCCGTGTGGCGGCGCTGCTGGCGGCGCTGCCCCTGACCCGCTCCGCCACCTACGTCAACCTGCCGGAGGTGGTGGGCTGCGACGCACTGGCCGAGCCGGACGCAGACGTGGATGCAGGCAAGCTCATCATCGTCCCCGGCCGGGAGGGCTACCGTCTGGGCCGCGCGGTGAACTCCCTGACCACGCTGACCCCGGACAAGGCCGCGCCTTTCCAGAAGATCAAGATCGTGGAGGGCATCGACCTGATCCGGGGGGACATCGCCAAGGCCTTCGAGAGCGGCTATGTGGGCAAGGTGCTCAACGATTACGACAACAAGCTGCTGCTGGTGACGGCCATCAACGCCTATCTCAAGGGGCTGGAAGGGGATGTGCTGGACAAGACCGCCGACAACCGGTGCTTTGTGTCTCTGTCCGGGCAGAGAAGCTATCTGGAATCCAGAGGGACCGACACCTCCGACATGAAGGACACCGACATTCTGAAGGCCAACACCGGCAGTCAGGTGTTTTTGGAGGCCAAGCTGACCTTCTGCGACGCCATGGAGGATCTGGCGCTGGTCATCTCCATGTAACCATCGGACGAACGTGAAATAGGAGGAACGTATGAGTAATTTACAGGCAAACCGCACCCTCTCCGGCTCCTTTGCCGAGGTCTGGGTGGACGGCGCGCGCATCGCCGAGCTGTCCCAGCTGACGCTGACCGTCAAGGTCCAGCGGGAGAAGGTCCAGTTCGGCATGGACGTGGATTCCAAGATCACCGGCTACGCCGGAGAGGGCACCATGACCCTCAAGCAGGTCTACACCCGGTTCTACGAGGTGCTGGAACAGGCCAAGCGCGGCCTTGACAAGCGCTGCACCATCACCACCGCCCTGAAAGACCCGGACGCCGCCGACGGCGGCGAGGAGCGGTACAGCATCGACAACGTGGCGTTTACCGAGCTGCCCTTCATGAACTACAAGATGGGCGAGGTGAACCAGCAGAAGCTGCCCTTTACCTTCCGGCCCTCCGATCTGGTGTGCCTGGACAGCATCCGGGCCGCTGACTGATGGCGCTGGCGGACGTCCTGCGGGAGCGTGTCTCCCGCAGGGGCCGCACCGCTGAGGTGGCGTGCGGTCTGCTGGGGACGGTGACGGTGGAGGCCCTGCCGCCCAGAGAGTGCGCCGCCCTCGGACTGCGGGACGGCGGACGGGCGCTGTTTTACGCCGCATGCCGGGACTTGCAGACCGCCGGGGAGACGCTGCGCCGGGAGGGGCGGCTGTTCACCCCTGCCGAGGTGACGGCCTATGTGTCCGACGAGGAGGCGGCGGCCGCCGCACGGACGGTCCTGGCGCTCAGCGGCGTGACGGCGGACGGAGACAGCCCATCGACAAAAAGCGCGGAAGTCCGACTTGGTGACGTGCAGAAGAACGGGGCGCATTTGGCGGTCGAAGCGCCGTCCGAGGAGGAAATCCGACTTGACGGCGTGCAGGAAAACACGGTTCAAAAGGCCGAAGTCCGACTTGGTGACGTGCGGAAAAAGGCAGGTCAAAAGGCCGAAGTCCGACTTGAGGACGTGCGGAACGATGCGCCTCATTTTGCGGCAAAAGCGCCGTTAGCAAGGGAATTCCGACTTGCTGACGTGCAGGAAAACGGGGATCTTACGGGAAAAGTCCGACGTGAGGACGTGCGGAAAAAGGCGGTTCAAAATGCGGAAATCCGACTTGGTGACGTGCGGAATCCGGACGGTACGGCAGAAGATGGACAAGTCTCACATGAGTTTTTCGGCGGGGACGGTTCAGACCGGACAGACCCTATCTTGGGTGGTGTTTCCGATTTTGTACCACAAAATCTTGCGTTGTCCGAGGAAAATGACCGATTTTCAGCACCTTTGGAACTGTCCGAAAACACTGGGGAAGTGTCCGGGCGAGGGTCGAATTTGCACGAAACTGAGTCGGAAGTCGGAGAAGCGGTGCACGAAATGAAGTCGGATTTGACGGCGGAGAGACGGCAGGGCTTGCACGAAAGCAAGTCGGAAGCCGGGGAAACGGTGCACGAAACGAAGTCGGAATCGGTGGAGCGGTTCGCCGAGGGACTGCTGGAGGGCCTGCGCCGTGCCGCCGCTGTGAGATAGGGGGTTTTCTATGAACACCAGAACCGTTTTGCTTTGGCACAACAACGGTGAGGAGCGCATCTACTTTACAGTCAATCCCGCCCGGCTCACCGTCACCCGGCCCAATGAGAACCGGGTGCGGAGCCTTGCCATGGGCGGGACCGTGAATATCTGGGGCGGCCGGGGACTGCGGGAGGTCAGGCTGACCACGTTCCTCCCCAGCGCCTACTCGCCTTTTTTTGACGGAAAGGAGCCGGAAAGCGTCCTCGCCATGCTGAAAAGCTGGCAGGATTCCGGAGACCCGGTGCGGCTCATCATCTCCGGCAGTGACATCAACGACGCGTTCCTCATCGAGGACGTATCCGAGACGCTGGCGGAGGGGGACAGGGACGTGGGGCTGACTGTGACACTGCGGGAGTATAAATTCAAGTCGGCGCTGGCGGCTCTGGCCGGGGGGAGCGGCGGGAGCGGCTCCGCCCCTGTCCGCAAGCGGACGGATGAGCGGGTCACGCCCCAGACCTACACCGTCAAAAAGGGGGACACCCTTTGGGACATCGCCTGCCGCTTTTACGGCGACGGGACGAAGTGGGGGCGTATCGCCGCCAAAAACGGCGTGACGAACCCCCGGAAACTGCAAATCGGAAAGGTGCTGACGCTGTGAAACTGCTGATCGGACAACAGATGGTCATGCCCGCTCTGGAATCGGTGCGGCTGGGCAAGACCCGGAACGAGGCGGCGGCGTGTCTCACCGCCACGGTGCTCATCGCCCCGGCGGACACCTACTTTTTGAAGCTGTCCGTGGCGGTGGGGGACGTGGTGCGGCTGCTGGATGACGGCGGGAAGGAGATCTTCCTCGGCAGCGTCCATGAACTTGACCGAACGCCGGAGGCCGTGACCCTGACGGCCTATGACCGGGGGGTATATCTGACCCGGAACGAGTTGTATGGCGTGTATGCCGGGACGGGACGGCGGATCGCCGGGAAGATCGCCGGGGAATTGGGTATCCCGCTGGGGGCCGTGGAGGATGACGGCCTGTATCGAACCATCGTCACCGGGCCGGGGGAGTCCGCCTTCTCCATTCTGCGCAGAGCCGTGGGGGAGGGGCGGGAGATCGCCGTCCGGGACGGGGCGCTGACCGTGACGAAGGGGGGCGGCGGGGCCGTTCCCCTGCTGCCGGAACGGGTGCTGGAGGTCTTTGGGCGGGCGTCCATGGGAAACATGGTGAACCGGGCCGTGGTGACGGGCCGGAATGGGCGTATCCTCGCCGCCGCCCAGAATACCGGGGACATCACCGCCTGCGGGCGGTTCCAGCGGGTGATGGGAAAGAGCGGCGATCCGCAGGCGCAGGCCAAGGCCGCGCTGCGGCGGCGCAGCCTGTCCGCAAGGGTGACGGTGCTGGGGGATCTGTCCCTGCGGTGCGGCGGGCGGGTGGAGGCCCACCGGCCCCAATGGGGACTGGAGGGGGTCTATGACATCACCGCCCACGAGCACCGCTGGGAAAAGGGCGTGTTCACCACGTCGCTGAGTTTGGAGGGAGTTGAGGCATGAACGTTTACAGTGAACTGCTGGAACTGCTGACGCCGGAGCGGAAGGACGCCCCGGCGGGGCTGTTCGGCACGCTGACGGCGGTTTCGCCGCTGACCGTTACCGTCCGGGGGACGGCGCTGACCGAGGGGCTGTTTTATCTCCAAGGGACGGTGTTTCATGAGGAGGACATCGGTAAGGAACTGGCGCTGCTGTCCTGCGAGGAGGGCTTTTGGATCCTCGGCTTTGTGGGAGGTGGGGGCGCATGATCTTTCCCGACTGGGGCACAGCCCCCGACACCGCGCCGGAGGAAACGCTGCCGCTGTTCCGGGAGTGGGCCGTGGACTGGGAGAACCGGTGCTTTGCCCTGCGCCGGGGAGAGCCGTATCTGGTCAGCGGGGACGAGGCGCTGAAAATTTGGGCGGCACGGGCGCTGCGGCCGGAAAGCCAGCGGTTCCGCTATACCGCGTGGTCGGCGGACTACGGCAACGAGCTGACGCTGCTGCTGGGCGGCTGCGTGGATCAGGGGATTCTGGAAAGTCAGGTGCGGCAGTATGTGCGGGACGCGCTGCTGGCGTGTCCCTATATCCGGGAGGTGGACGGGTTTTCCTTCTCGAAGAAGGGGAGCCGGGTGGAGGCCCGGTTCACCGTGCACACCGTCTATGAAGAGTTTACCCAGAAAACGGAGGTTTCGATCAGATGACCAAGGAAGAAATGCTGCGGCTGCTGACAGCCGCCTACACCGGCCCCGGCAGCGCCGCCGAGGGCACCTTTGCCGGAGACGTGCTCCGGGCCTGCGCCGACGGAATGGCGCAGCTTTGGAGCATGGAGATCGACGGACTGGAACGGCGGGCCTTTGTGTCCTCCGCTGTGGGGGAGTGGCTCACCGCCGTGTGCGCCGACCGGGGGTGCGTCCGCAAGGAGGGGGAGACGGACGAAGAACTGCGCGCCCGGACGCTGGCGGCGCTGGCCGCGACCCCCGCCCCCGGCAACGCCGACCACTACGCCGCGTGGTGCGGACAGGTGGCGGACATCCTGCGGGTGAAGGTGCTGCCGCTGGCAAGAGGAAACGGCACCGTGGACATCGTGGCGGTGGGCCGGGAGGGGAAAGCCCCCGGCGAGGCCGCCATCCGGGAGGCCCAGGCCGTCGTGGACCGGGAGCGGCCCGTGGGCGCGGACGCGAAAGTGATCGCCGCCGCTGAGACGGCGGTGAACGTGGCGGCGTCCGTGACACTGATGGACGGCGGCAGCTTGGAGGGCGTGAAAACCGTCTTTTCTCAGGGGTTGACCGCCTTTTTCCGGGACAACGCCCTGCGGACGCGGGTGGTCAGCCACGGCAAGGCCCTGCGTCTGCTGCTGGACTGCGCGGGCGTGGCGGATGTGTCCGGCTTCACCATGAACGGCAGCGGCGACAGCCTGACGCTGCAAGAGGGCGCTGTGCCTGTGGTGGGCACGCTGACGCTGACGGAGGTGAAGGCATGAGACTGCCGGAGTTTTTGACCGAGCTTTCCCCCGTCCGGGAGACGCTGGCGGCGCTGGAACAGGGGGAGAACGCCATGGCGGAGGCCGTGGCGGAGAAGAACGGTCAGGTGTGCGTGGAGACCGCCACCGGAGGGCTGACCCTGTGGGAGCGGGACTACGGCCTGCCCGTCCGGGAGGGGGCTTCGACAGAGGATCGCCGTGCCGCCGTCCGTGCCGCCATGGCCGGGGGGCGCACCCTGACCCCCGCCTTTTTAAAGGAGCTGTGTGTCACGCTGGGCGGCGGCGACCGGGGCGAGGTGGAGGAGGACTTCGCCAACTGGCACGTCACGGCGCTGGCGGTGGGCGAGGGCCGTGTTCCGACGGACGTTCCGGCGCTGAAACGGGCGGTGGAGCGGCTGAAACCCGCCCACTTGTCGGTGGCGGTGCTGCCCACGGCGGACTTGACGGCACAGCGCTGGGAGGCGGTCACCGGCGGCGTGATGATGGAGGTCTGGGGGTAAGAGAAATCGTCCGGCGTGGAATAATCGCGCTCCGGCACGAAAGAAGAGCTGATTCGAAAAGTGTCCCCTTTGAAGGCTGCTTCAAAATGAAAATTGCCGTAATAACGCAAACATCCCCTGCCAATCCGGCAGGGTATGTTTGTTTGCATTTAATTTGAACGGTTACGAAACCCCAGTTCCTCTGAGACAATGCCGGAGGGGCGGTGAGGTATGATGAGACAATCAGTTCAGCGAAGTATTGAGCGCAATGCTCTTATACTGCTCGCCAAAGGTGTGAATGGCTTGTACCACCGGAGTGGCCAGTTCTGCACCGGTTTCCGACAGGGAGTATTCCACCCGGGGCGGAATCTCGTGATACATGGTGCGGATAACCAGCCCGTCTGCCTCTAATTCCTTGAGCTCTGAAGAGAGTACCTTGGCGGAGATGTTGGGAATCAGATCTACGAAGTCACTGTAGCGCAGGTGGCCCCCCTTGGATTCAAAGGCTAACAGATAGAGAAGCAGCAGCTTCCACTTACCTCCCAGTACCAGCAGAGACCGCATGACGGGGCACGTGGCAATGTTCACTGCATTCCGGTGATTGGTGATTTTATCTCTAGCCATATACGAAAGACCCCCTTCTATGTAATATCAGTTTGAAACAAGTATAATGAAAATTTTTAAAAAATCAAGTCCCCGTCAATTACAGCCATTCTGTAAACCGACGGAGAAACCGGTCAGGCTCCTGTTTGAGCCTGACCTTTTCGTAGGAAGCAACAAAACTTTGCATTAAATTCTGGAAGCAGATATAGCAACCGTTCATAAAACATATTATTGGAATTTGGACATAATTAACAGAAAATGGCGAATTTTTGGCGGAATTATGGTAATGCACTAACAAAAAAGTAACTAGATAGTAAAAAAGTGCGGTCTTACTTTTTGCAAAAAAACTGATATGATAACGGTGTAGAAAGCCCTATGGTAAATATACACAAAGGAGAGATTTTATGGTGACCAACGAAGTCCTCAATACGATCCTTCGCCGCAAGGGCGTAAAGCAATACAAGTCGGATCCTGTACCCAGAGAGCTGCTGGAGACCATTGTGGCAGCCGGCATTGCGGCCCCCAATGCCTTTAACCGGCAGGCGTGGCATTTTGCCGTGGTAACCAACAAAGCTCTGCTGGATGAAATTGATACGGAAACAAACCACCGCCTGGGGGATGAGGAAGGCTACCATTCCCTGTATGGTGCGCCGGTGCTGATTGTGATCTCCTCTGCCAAGGATAATGACTTTGCAAAGCAGGACTGCTCTGCCGCCAATGAGAATATGGCGCTGGCCGCCACGTCTCTGGGACTGGCCTCCCGGTATCTAGACGTACCCAATCTGTATACCAATGCCCCGGAAGGCGCCGGATGTAAGGAAAAGTGTGGAATTCCGAAAGATTATAACACAGTGTGCTTCCTGTGCTTGGGATATTCTGATGATCTTGATGAGCAGCCCACACCCAAGCGCAGTGATGTTGTAACCTATGTAAATTGAGGAAAGGAGCAGCTGAATCATGCCGAAGATTGTTATCAGTGGAATCAACGAGGAGGTGGTGCGCACGGTGACCCCCCGGCTGATTCCTGCCGTGGCAGAAGCGCTGGCGTGCCCGGTGGAGTGGATTTCCTTTGAATATGTGCCCTCGGTATACTTTGGCGCAGAGGGGGAGGACAGGGGGCACTGTCCCATGGTGGAAATCTACTGGTTCAAGCGCCCTGAGGAATTGATGCAGAAGGTTTCCGATATCTTCTCTGAAGAGCTTGCTCGGGTAGGTATCAATCGAGTGATCATCCAGATCATTGACACCCTGCGGGAGAATTATTTCGATCTGACCCATGATGTCGTATAAGCCTTATTTTATACTTATAGGAGGATCAATCAATGAACTGCAATGAATGCGCAGGGCTCCAGACCCAGTATGACGTGTTCTCTCTGGATAAGGCCGAGACCCTAGCCCTTCTCCATGGCTGCGGCTTTTCCTATGAAGAACTGAAAAAGCCCAGGGTTGCCGTGTTCAACACGCTCAACCCCATGAACCCGGGCCACATTCATCAGGATGCCATCGCTAAGGCTGTGGCAGAGGGTGTCCGTGAGGCTGGCGGTTTACCGGTGGAATTCAACGGAACAAACCTCTGCGACAGTATGCTGGAAAACCAAAAGTACACCTTGCCCAGCCGTGACCTGTTGGTCAATGATATTGACCTGATGGTCAGCTATCACCGGATGGACGCACTGGTAATGATTGGCACCTGCGACAAGGTGCTAC
>ERZ772897.2236-NODE-2236-length-17515-cov-3.560080_pt1 | contig 17515 bp, 13 predicted proteins | sample MGYA00512125_ERZ772897 | MGnify/ENA primary metagenome ERZ772897 (study PRJEB29015, sample SAMEA2737660) | human gut metagenome | biome: human gut; feature: human-associated habitat; material: faeces | place: China | collected 2012 ... | reverse complement strand
ATAAAGTGGTTATAAAAATCTTCCAGAATTACAGGAATATTATTGGGCAATAGGGATGCCAAAGAGTGGATTACCATTATCTCTAATCCACACTGTGCTCCTTGCGCAAAATTACATCTCCAAATAGAAAAGTTACTCAAAGAATATAAAGAAGAGATTTGCATACAAATCATCTTGACCTCTTTTAGCAAGGAATTAGAACCTAGCGCCATGCTACTGACCTCCATGTATCTACTAAATAATGAATCGGATTATTTACGATTCCTATCTGACTGGTATGCAAAAGGGCGTCATAAAAAAGAGGATTGCTATAAAAGATACAGATTAAATCCTAATGACAAAGATATGTTAGCCAATTTTCAAGCACAAAACGAATGGGTTAGGCGCAATACAATAAGTTCCACTCCAACAGTTTTGACAAATGGTTATTTATTGCCGGAAGAATATGAGTTAAAGGATATGTCGTATTTAATAAATTAAGTACTATGAATAAATTAGCATCACAAATAGATTCGCTAAATAAGCATTTGATAGGCTCATTACATACAAGTTACCCTTTCGGGTTGGCTCATGGCAAAATGGGATTACTCATCTATTTATACCATTTGTATGATTATACGCAAGAAGCTATTTATAAAGAGAAGGCTGAGCGATTGCTGGACGATCTCTTGGAAAACGATCTCTCTAAAAACGCAGAACTCACCGTGGAGGAAGGTTTATGCGGAGTTGCGTTAGGATTGGATTATATTGTAAAAAAGCAATTTGTAGACGGTGATATTAATGATTTGCTAAGTGGTATCGATGATTTGCTATTCAAGAAGCTGGTTTTCGGAAATATGGAATCTAGGTATTCCCTGTCTCAACTCATCCATTTCTTATATTACATTTATAAAAGGCTGGAAATCCAGACAAACGATAATGAGCGTTTCCCTTTCGAGGGCTTAGCAATCAAGTTAGTTAATCAATTGGCCGATTTGATAGACGCCTCCTTTTTCGAGGAATCCTATACGTTTTCCATTTACCAATATCACGTACCGATATTAATGAAAACCCTGTCCTGTCTTATACAATATGATTTTTACAAGGATCGGATACAAAAGGTTCTGGAACAACTATCTCTGTATATGTTCTCCCATTTGCCTCATCTGCATTTGAACCGACTATATCTGTTATGGGGCATGTTACCTTTACGGGTTTGTTCGCCGGATTGGCAAAGATATGTGGATGAACTAAGAAAATCAATCAACCTAGACATAATATATAATAGAGAGATCAAAGGCAGGGATATCTATATCAGTAATGGATACGCTTCTCTATATTTCTTGTTGGAGGGATTAAAAAGGGACTTCCCCGAATACACCATCCCTTTCAATCCGCACCTAATTTACGATCGGATCATCTCGTCTGACGCTTGGGATGCCCTAATGGAGAACGAATACTACTATAATATACACAGAGGATTGCTGAATGGTTTCCCCGGTACGGTGTTGGCATTGTTAAACATTAAGCAAAGATATTTATGCGAATAGACTTGACAGATACAACATTTATTATTCCTGTACGGATCGATTCCATGATCCGTTTGGAGAACCTGTTGATGTCCGTGGACTCAATAGTACGTTATTTCCGGACACGCATCTTAATTCTGGAGGCCTCATCATACCAAAATGAGATTATCCCCTCGTTAATAAAAGATGATACGGTGAAGTACACTTTCCTCGTGGATAAAGATCCTGTATTCTACAAGACCAAATACTTGAATATCCTCGCAAAGCAGGTTGATACTCCACTTGTTTGTATTTGGGACGCAGATGTGATACTGGACCACCTTCAAATATTGGATGCGGTGAAACAGCTTAGAACTAGGACTTCTGATGTCGCTTATCCATATGATGGTAATTTTTTAGATACGTCAGATATATTGAGGGAACATTATTGGCTCCATCGTGACTTAGATTTCCTAAAAAAACATCAAGCAAAGATGAACTCTTTGTACACAGTAGAGGGAGTGATAGGCGCAGTCGGGGGAGCGGTCTTCGCCCAAACGGAAAAATACCTGCAAGCGGGTATGGAGAATGAGGATTTCTATGGCTGGGGCTTGGAGGACGGAGAAAGACATTACCGTTGGTTGAGTTTTGGCTACCGGATTTATCGGAGTGAGGGCTGTTTATTCCATTTGTCTCATCCCCGGGATCAAAATGGGATGTTCCGTTCAAGGATACATAGCGAAAAAGCGATGCATGATATGAATGAAGTAGTAAACTATTCCAAAGAGGAACTTCGAGAAAAGTTCTCCTTGGATTCAAGATAGAGAATTGTATTTAGTGATGAAAGATAAAATTATTGGGTCTTAAGTTCATTGGCCTACAAACCTAAGATACTTCACCAAGGATCCTAAGAGACTTTATCCATGAACAAACAAGATCGGTGACCTCAACCTTTTACCACATAAGTCAGCATAAATCAGAAATATTTTGTACTTTTGCGCCGTATTATACAAAATAATAGCATAATGAATCTATTAGAACTGAGTGAACAGGAAATAATAAGACGTAATAGCATGGAGCAGTTGCGTCAGATGGGGATAGAGCCTTATCCCGCAGCTGAGTATGTAACGAACGCATTTTCCAAAGAAATAAAAGAGACATTCAAAGACGACGCTGAGCCACGCCCGGTAAGTATCGCCGGCCGTATCATGAGCCGTCGTATCATGGGTAAGGCTTCCTTCATGGAATTACAGGATTCCGAGGGTAGAATACAGGTCTATATCTCCCGTGACGATATTTGCCCGGATGAGAATAAGGACACCTACAATGTCGTTTTCAAGAAATTACTGGATATCGGTGATTTCGTCGGGATCAAGGGATTCGTTTTCCGTACTCAGATGGGAGAGATTTCCGTTCATGCGCAAGAATTGACAGTTTTGTCTAAATCACTTCGTCCGCTACCGGTCGTTAAATATAAGGACGGTGTCGCTTACGACGGTTTTAATGACCCGGAGCTTCGTTATCGCCAGCGTTACGTGGATTTGGTAGTAAACGAGGGTGTAAAAGATATTTTCATGAAACGTGCGGCTATCATCAAGACCATGCGTACCGCCTTGGATGAGGCCGGATACACGGAGGTAGAGACTCCGATCCTGCAATCTATCGCAGGAGGAGCCAGCGCACGTCCATTCATCACGCATCACAACTCTTTGGATATCGATCTGTATTTGCGTATCGCTACCGAGTTGTATTTGAAACGATTGATCGTCGGTGGATTCGAGGGTGTATATGAGATCGGTAAGAATTTCCGTAACGAGGGTATGGACCGTACGCACAACCCGGAGTTCACTTGTATGGAACTTTATGTCCAATACAAGGACTATAACTGGATGATGAGCTTCACTGAGAAGCTGTTGGAGCGTATCTGTATCGCCGTGAACGGTACGAGCGAGAGCACGATCGACGGTAAGACAATCAGCTTCAAGGCTCCTTTCCGCCGCTTGCCGATCTTGGAGGCGATCAAGGAAAAGACGGGTTACGACTTGGAAGGTAAGACAGAGGACGAGATTCGTGCGATCTGCAAGGAATTGAAGATGGAGATCGACGATACGATGGGTAAAGGTAAATTGATCGACGAGATCTTCGGGGAGTTCTGCGAGGGTACGTTTATCCAGCCGACCTTCATCATCGACTATCCGGTTGAGATGAGTCCGCTGACTAAGATGCACCGTAGCAAACCGGGATTGACCGAACGCTTCGAGTTGATGGTAAACGGAAAGGAATTGGCGAACGCTTATAGCGAGCTGAACGATCCGATCGACCAAGAAGAACGTTTCAAGGAGCAATTACGCTTGAGCGAGAAAGGGGACGACGAGGCGATGTTCATCGATCAAGATTTCTTACGCGCCCTTCAATTCGGTATGCCTCCTACGTCGGGTATCGGTATCGGTATCGACCGTCTGGTTATGTTGATGACCGGACAGACAACAATCCAAGAAGTATTGCTTTTCCCGCAAATGCGTCCGGAGAAAACTGTAAAAAAAGATAACGCAGACAAATACGTGGCCTTAGGCATTTCAGAGGAGTGGGTTCCCGCTTTGCAAAAAGCCGGCTATCTGACGGTTGAAATGCTGAAAAATGCGAACGCAAACAAATTAAGACAAGAGCTTTGCGAGCTTAATAAAAAATATAAGTTAGAACTGCAAAATCCTACGGTCCAAGAAATAGAAGCTTGGATAGCCAATGTAGGAGAATAAAAGCGTGATACGATGGATTTGCCCGGAAAAATCGCGATAATGGGAGGTGGTAGCTGGGCTACCGCCTTAGCCAAGATCGTACTTTCAACTCAAGATAGTATCAACTGGTACATGCGTAGGCCCGATCGTATCGAGGAGTTCAAGCAGTTGGGACACAATCCGTGTTACCTCACCGCCGTGAAATTCGACACGAACAAGATAAACTTCTATTCCAATATCAACCAAGCGATCAAGGACTCGGATACCTTGATCTTCGCTACGCCTTCCCCTTTCTTGAAACAACATTTGAAGAAGGTGAAGACCTCTTTGAAAGATAAGTTTATCATCTCGGCGATCAAGGGTATCGTACCGGATGAGAACATGTTGATTACGGATTACTTCGCGGAGTATTACAAGGTTCCGACAGAAAATATAGCAGTTATCGGTGGTCCCTGTCATGCGGAAGAGATCGCTCTGGAGCGGCTCTCGTACATTACGTTGGCTTGTTCCGACATCGAGAAGGTCCGTACGATATCCCCCGTTTTCAAGAATCAATACTTAAAGAATTCCTTCTGTAAGGATGTGACCGGTATCGAATACGCCGCCGTACTGAAGAACGTGTACGCTATCGCCGCCGGTATTTGCCATGGAATGAAATATGGCGATAACTTCCAAGCCGTATTTATCTCGAACGCTATTGAGGAGATGCGTAATTTCGTGGACGCCGTACACGGGCTGGAGCGGGATATCACCGACTCCGTCTACCTTGGCGATTTGCTGGTTACCGCTTATTCCCGGTTCAGCCGTAACCGTACTTTCGGAACCATGATCGGTAAAGGATATTCCGTGAAGACAGCGCAGCTGGAGATGGAAATGATCGCCGAGGGATATTATGGAACCAAGTGTATGCGTGAGATCAACGAGAAATATAAAGTGAACATGCCGATACTGGACGCTGTTTATGATATATTGTACGAGAAGAAATCGCCGACAACGGTCATTCGTCAATTAACGGAAACGTTTAAATAAAATAGCATATGAAAAACATCAGTTTAAACATCGACAAGGCTCTGGGCACTGTCTCCAAGGAACAGGTTTACGCTCAAGAGGCCAAGGCAATGGAATGTATTGCCACATTACATAACGGTAACGGAGCAGGTAACGACTTTTTGGGTTGGTTACATCTCCCCTCTTCTATCACGGACACAGAGTTGGCCGACATCGAGAATACGGCGAACGTGCTTCGTTCTAAATGTGAGGTGGTCGTAGCCATTGGTATCGGTGGTAGCTATTTGGGTACCAAAGCGGTAGTAGAAGCGTTAAACAACAGCTTCGACTGGTTGCAAAACGGCCGTAAAAACCCGGTTATGTTATACGCCGGACACAATATCGGAGAGGATTATCTTTATGAATTAAGCGAAGTCTTGAAAGGTAAGCAATTCGGTATTATCAATATCTCCAAGTCTGGTACGACTACAGAGCCGGCTTTGGCTTTCCGTATCTTGAAGAAACAATTGGAAGATGCTGTTGGCAAGGAAGAGGCTAAACATCGTATCGTAGCTATCACGGACGCTAAGAGAGGCGCTTTGCGTACTTTGGCAGATCAAGAAGGTTACAAGACTTTCATCATCCCTGATAACGTAGGTGGACGTTTCTCTGTTTTGACTCCGGTAGGTTTGCTCCCGATCGCCGTGGCAGGTATCAGCATCCGCAACTTGGTTGCTGGAGCTGTTTCCATGGAAAAAGCTACAGACGCGAGCGTTCCTTTCGCTGATAATATGGCTGCTATCTATGCCGCTACTCGTAATGAGTTATATAAGAACGGTAAAAAGATTGAGATCTTGGCTAACTTCCATCCGAAATTGCACTATATCGCAGAATGGTGGAAACAACTTTACGGAGAGAGCGAAGGTAAAGACGGTAAAGGTATTTTCCCAGCATCCGTAGATTTGACAACCGATTTGCATTCCATGGGTCAATGGATCCAAGACGGTGAGCGTACGATTTTCGAAACGGTTATCTCCGTGGAAGCTACAGATCATAGCGTATTGGTCCCTACAGATGAAGCCGATTTAGATGGCTTGAACTTCTTGGCAGGCAAGCATGTAGACGAGGTAAACAAGATGGCCGAATTAGGTACTCAGTTGGCTCACGTAGATGGTGGTGTTCCTAATATTAAGGTTAATATGCCAGAAGTAAGCGCATTCTATATCGGTCAGTTGTTCTATTTCTTCGAGAAAGCTTGCGGTATCAGTGGTTATATGTTAGGTGTGAATCCTTTCAATCAACCGGGTGTCGAGGCTTATAAGAAGAATATGTTCGCCCTGTTGAATAAGCCGGGATACGAGAAAGAAAGCGAAGCTATCAAAGCACGTTTATAATACGATTTACCCCATAAAAAAACGGTTTTCTCATCACGAGGAAACCGTTTTTTCGTTTGAATAGTTTTTATTACTCATTTAATTCTTTAAGTAAATCGCTCCCGGCTTTGAATTTGACCGAGACACGTGGAGTAATCATTACTTCCTCCCCTGTTTTCGGATTACGTGCCAATCGCTCGGATTGTTGCCAAGGTACAAAAGATCCAAATCCTTTCATGGAAATAGATTCTCCTTCCCGTATTCCTTTCGCCACAACAGTCGGTAACGCATTCACTACGGCCCTAACAACATTTTTCGGCAATCCTGTTTCTTCCACAAGAGATTGTACTAATTCTCCTCTATTCATACTAGATAATAAATATACCATTCTTCACCAGAAAAGAGTCCGGTGAGAACTTAGTTGTTTAATCATTGCAAATATATGAATATTTGGGGAATATCAAAATATCATATATTAAAAATCAATGCATACAGAAATATTATATACCTAAATGCAGGTATAATTGAACCCCTTTCAGATAGACAAGTGAGACTTTGGTAGAAATATAATTAATAAGAAATAGTATACAGTATTATGATATCACTTATTCATAGCAAGTTATAGCCTTTGAAAATTCGTTATTAATGCGCTAACTAGAGTTCTCACCGAACTACGTCATAATTTATTGATTAATTATCTCAACGAAATAAATTTATATCCCTTATTTTTCAATACATCTATCAACTCATCCAGATAATTATAAAATTTATCAATCCGGTTAGGGTGTACATGTAGGTGGATCAAAAGTAAGCACCCATTTAAACCATTTTTGTTTCATAAAATGAAATTCCATTATATATCATATTTATTTAATTTCAAGAAGCTTTCCTCCCATTTCTGTTAATTCCAATTTATTACGTACCTTTGTATTGGTTTTTAAGAAGGTAATAACATGATTCAAGAAGCGATTATCCGATATCTGCGTAAACACAGGCAGGAATCCCTTTCTCCCAAAGCTGTTCTTTTCGATATGGATGGTGTATTATATGACTCTATGCGTTTTCATGCACGGGCATGGCATGAGGTAGCGACCCTCCATCAGCTAACTTCTCGGCCGGAAGACTTTTATATGTTCGAAGGACGTACTGGGGAAAGCACGATCAACGAGCTATACCAACGCACTTTCCAACGAGACGCTACCGCCGAGGAGAAGCAAACGATCTATAAAGAGAAAGCGGATCTATTCAATACCTATAATGACGGTGCCCCCATGACCGGCGCCGCAGAGGTTCTAAAAGAAGTGGAAGCATCTGGACTGCAACGATTGGTTGTCACCGGTTCCGGCCAACATAGCTTGATCGATAAGCTAAACCACACCTATCCGGGACATTTCAACCGAGAGAAAATGGTTACGGCTTTCGACGTGAAATATGGCAAGCCACACCCCGAACCTTATTTAATGGGACTTCAAAAAGCGCATGTGAAGCCTAACGAAGCTTTTGTGGTAGAGAACGCTCCCATGGGAGTAGAAGCTGCCGTAGCAGCCAATATCTTTACGATAGCCGTAAACACCGGACCTCTCCCCGATCAAGTTTTATTAGATGCCGGAGCGGATTTACTATATCCGGATATGGAAAACTTAGCTAAAGATTGGAAACAAATCATCGAGCTTGCGAAATCCACCCGATTGAACGAGTATTCCAAATAAGCGAACATAAAAAAAGAGGCTACCCGATAATGAAGTAGCCTCTTCTTTTTTATCATCGAACGGATTATTTCACATAATCAGCCTTATTCAAGAAATCATAGCTCTGCTGAACGCTGGCAACCGGATCATTGTTTGTATATTGCTCAACTTCAACATACCAATCCTTTACGTTATTAGCGTACATTTGATCGAAGATAGGCTTGAAATTCATCTTGCCACTTGCGCCGATCTCTTTCTCATCCTTGATATGGATAGCCTTGAACTGGCTCGGACGGTTCTTCAAGTAAGCGACAGGATCACCGCCACCCATCATTACCCAGTATACATCCATCTCGAAGAATACGTGGTTCGGGCTTACGTTATCCAACAAGAAATCATAGATCAATTGATCGTCGATCTTACGGAACTCGAAGTCGTGGTTATGATAACCGAACGCAATGCTAGCGGCAGCGGTCTTATAACCAACCGTGTTGAAATAATCGCAGTACATCTTCAAGTCATCCAATGTAGTCTTATCGTTAACCGGCATCCACGGTTGAACCATATATTTAACGCCTAACTCATTATGAGCATCAATCGCTTGATCCCACCAACTCATAACCTCGGCTTCTTTTTCTTTCGTAAATGCCTGTCCAAGGTGAGCGCTCGTACACTTCATACCTAGGTCATTCACCATTTTCTTAAATTCAGCGGGAGCTAAACCGTAAATCTTACCGTTATCATAGCTTGCTGTCTCCAGATTCTTATAACCCATCTTAGCGGCGGTTTCCAATACTTTCTGGATACCTTCTTCTTTTACAAGGTCTCTTAAAGAATACAATTGAAGCCCTATATATTTAGAAGACTCCGATGCTGTAGCGGCAGCTTGTCCTGATTTACCGCCACAAGAAGATAATAACTGCGGGGCTACCAACCCACCCGCAAGCATCAAAGAGGCTTGCTTCAAAAAATTACGTCTGTTCTGCATAGTACTATTAATTAAGTTTGATTGAGAATTTTTACAAAAGTAAGACTATATTCTTAGGTTTATATCTTTATGGAAGTTAAAATCTTCAAAAAGGACATTGTATTTTAATTTTCGTTATCTTTGGAGGATATATTATTACTTAAATCATTTATATCATGAAAAAATTATCAATTCTAGCGATGGGCCTTCTCTTTGTCCTGACCACAGCCTGTAGTGTTTCCGGCAGTGGTACCTTATTCGATGGCAAAGATAGTAACAAATGGAAAATGACAGGCGATGTCTCCGTTCAAGACGACATAATGACCTTGAAAGGTACGGATGCACTGGCCGTACTGAAAAACGGCAAATACAAAAACTTCGATCTGACCCTTGATTTACGTACTACCCCGGGAGGCAAAGGCGCCGTCTGGTTCCATACGGACCCGACCTTGAAGAAAGGATATCGTATCGCTATCAATAATGACCGGGCTGATAAGGTTTGGTGGAAAATGACAGGAAGTCTTGTTTCCGTGAGGAATTTGACCAAAAGCTTCGTAAAAGAAGATCAATGGTTCAAGATGGATATCCGGGTAGCCGGACAAGAGATTGATGTAAATATAAACGGCGAACCGGTTGTGGAGTATATCCAACCGACCGCCCCATATCGTACGGACGCTAACGCCTATGCCTTATTATCGGAAGGGACATTTGCCATAGAGAGTGATGGTAGCGGTGAGATCCAGATCAAGAACATCACCGTGAACGTAATTGATGAATCCACGATCGATATCAACGCACAATTGGCGGAAGCTAACGATGAGCAAAATGACGAGATCATTAAATTACATCAATCGGATTTCCCGGTATTAGATTATCACGTGCACTTAAAAGGTGGCTTAACCAAGGAAGTTGCCGCTAAGCAATCCCGCAAGACCGGTATCAATTATACGATCGCACCGAACTGCGGCATCGGTTTCCCAATCACGAACGACCAACAAGTCATGGATTACCTAAATGAGATGCGCTCACAGCCTTTCACCCTTGGAATGCAAGCGGAAGGACGCGAATGGATAACCACATTCTCTCCCGAGACTCTTAAAGAATTCGACTATGTGTTTACGGACGCTTTGACGTTCAAGGACAATAAAGGTCGCCGTACCCGCCTATGGATTCCGGAAGAGACTTGGATCGAGAATGAGGAGCAATATATGGACATGATCGTAGATCGTATCTGCTCCGTATTGGAAGAGCCGGTAGATATCTATGTAAATCCTTGTTTCTTGCCATCTCCGATGGATAAGCGTTTTGACGAATTCTGGACGGAGGCCCGCATGAACCGTTTCGTCGAGGCATTGGCAAAAAGCGGAAAAGCTTTAGAGATCAACGAACTATACAATATTCCAAATAAAGCGATCATTATGAAGGCGAAAGCCGCCGGCGTTAAATTCACGTTTGGAAGTAACAACGTGACACCAAACGTCAGCGATCTGTCTTACAGTATCCGCATGATGAAAGAATGTGGCCTGACCGCTGAGGATATGTATAAACCGAAAGTTAAAATCTAATCACACATTTACCCTCACCCTAATCCCCCGTTTAGGGACACCCTAAATGAGCGATTAGGGTAGACCTAAACGAGGGATTATTCTCTTTCTCGCAACATCCGTCGCATCTTCATATACCGATATTGCTTTATAATCATCTTGCGGCTACGTATGATCTGATAACGGTAAATGATACAAGACAAGATGAAATATACACCTGCCTGAATCCATAATACCCGATATTCATGCGCCACCTCATGCAAGGAAACGCCAGCCGTATTGATACGGATAAATCCCTGGATACCCGGAGTAGAAGGAAACAAATAACCCACCACTTTCCAAAACGGAGGAATAGCCGCCTCCGGCCAAGAGACACCCGAGATAAATAACAAGATGACAGACGTGAAAACGAACACCAACATAGGCGATTCGCGACTCGTCATAAATCCCGATAACGTCATAGACATAAAAATACAGGCAAACAGGTAAGGCAGTAAAAACAACAAAATAGTCAGTGGCTCACCAACCTGAGGTAAGGAGAATAACTTAGGGACAATAGCCAATACCCAGATGCAAACCACCACATACAGCAAAAGATAAGTCAGCGACTTGCCGAACACGATACGCAAAGTCCCGTTAAAATGCCTGCAAATAGGTACCAAACTATGGAAACGATTCTTTTCCCGTGCCGTTCCTCCCAACATTCCGATGCCCAATATCAAGGTCTGTTGCAATACCAAGATCAAGATAGCCGGTACCAAAAAACTGGCAAAACCATTCTGGGAATTAAACAACGCTACCGATTCATACGGGATCGGGTCTACCGTGATCTGGTCCATCTTATCCGTAGACGACGGATTATTATGCATCCGAAGTTCCTTACCCATATCCAACGATACCTCTGTCGCCGCCAAAAGGAAAGCCTTATAAAACAATAAGGCACTCATATCGCAATACAACGAGACGGTTGTCTGTCGCCCTTCATGCAGGTCCTTACTATAATCCGGGGGAAAGAGCAAAATTCCATAGGCCTTCTTCTCATCTAACATCTTCTTGGCTTCCGCCATATCCGGACAAACACCCACTACTTCCACATCCGGCGTGGCGTTAACCCGTCTGGTAAACTCACGACTCAAATAGGAATCACTTTGGTCTACCACCACCATCTTCGCCTCGTGTACTACCTCGTTATTATATATAAATGAATAAAGCAGCGGATATACGAAAGGCACCAAGAAAAAGAAGATCATGACCCCCGCATCCTTAAACACGTTTCTCAATTCATCTTTCCAAATATAAAACGTATCCAGAAGACCTTCCTTTATGATATATCGTAAACGATGTTCTCTTTTCATCACATACAGTTTTTACGGTAGATATTTGAAATCCAACAACGCTCTCTTCAAGTTCCGCCCGATAAGGAAGGGCAGGATCAAGAATCCCAACAACCAAGCGTACTCGCCCAACGTATAGAATAGCGCCCGCCCGTTCAAGGCTTGATCGACATAAATCAAGAAATAATGCCGCAAAGGGAACAAACGAGCCAACGCTTGCAACGTAGGGTCCATACCTTGTACCGGAAACGAGAATCCGACAATGGAGAACGAGATCATTCCGAACAGGCTGGCGAAGCTAAGCCCTAAACGGGGAGTCGGTAATACGCCGATCATAAATACGCCTACCGCCTGAGAGGATATAATCAGCAAAAACATCGCCAAAAGCATCGGAAACCAACCGCTATTTAACGGGAAAGAATTAATTCCATACAACACCGCACAATACATAAAGCCTACGACCGTAAAAATAGCCGTCTGCGGCAATAACTTTCCCAACAAACTAACTGCGATGGAATTCCCTCCCATATCCAACCATTTACGGGATGTAGAATATTTAATTTCTGTACCAATGCTGAATACCGTCACTAGAAATACCATTAACTGGATGACACCCGGCAAAACCGTATTATTCAAATATACTGAATAATTCAACCACGGATTGCCGATCGGATGCGTATCGATCACGATCGGTTGTAGCTGTCCCATGATCTGCGCTTCGGTATATCCTTTAGCTTGTCCGGTCTGTAAACCCACAGCGGCCCCCGCCAATACCGACATCGTTTTCATATCCCGAAACAGCAAAGAAGCGGCGATCAAATAGGTACCATTCGTATAGAAAGACAACCGGGGCTGCTTTCCAGATGTGGCGTCCACGGCGAAACCGGATGGAATGTAAAAAATTCCATATACATTCCCTTTCTGCATTTCCTGACGAGCCTCGGTAAACGACATGGTTTTCATATACACCTCTGTCTGCTCAAAGGCATCCAACTGGCGAATCAAATTGCGTGAGGTAGCAGAGTTATCCATATCCACCACTGCTATCGGCAGATCGGTCGGCAATCCCTCATGCATCAACGATACAAAGAAAATGACACAGATAGCCGGAGCGATCAGCATACAAAAGAAGTAAATCGGTTGAGCCACCAGCCGATGCACCTCACGCTTCGTGATAAGCCAGATTCTATGCAAACTTTCTTTATAGGTCATACGATCTCTTTCCCTTTTTTCTTTAAGATCACGGACATTCCCGGACGAAGATCAGCGACTTTCTCCAACGGACGGGCACGCACCTCGAAAGTCTTCGAGTCATATTGTCCATTCGTCTTTGTCGCTTTCCATGCGGCATACGAGCCCATATCCTTCATATAATAGACTTTCAACTTCACCGGTAGGTCCCCCAACGCCGGGATAAAAGCATTTACTTCCGAGCCAATCTTGATATCTTTCAACAGATCCTCACGAATACTGAAAGTTACCCATACATCATTTAAATCAGAGATATTCATGATCGGAGCGCCTGTACCAACCAACTCGCCGACTTCCGGGAACCGTTCTGAAACCTCCCCGTCAATCGGAGCCACCAAAGCGCTCTCGCCCACATACGACTCCACTTCGGCGATAGCACCTTCCGCACGTTGGACCATAGCGGCAGCGGCAGCCTTATCTTCCTTACGGGCACCTTCTTTTGCCATCTCATATTGAGAACGGGCAGCCTTCTCTGTCGCTACCATAGCGTTATAATTAGCCTCCACCTCGTCTCTTTTTTGAGCGGACATCACCCCTTTCTCGTATAAATTCTGAATACGATCGAAAGATTTCTTAGCGATAGTTAATCCGGCTTGCGCCTTTTGCCACATCTCATAAGCGGCCGTAATTTCCTGTTCACGGGCTCCTTTAATCGCTTTAGCGTTCTGCGCCTCCGCTGCCGCACGAGCCGCCTCCGCTTGTTTCAGCTTCGCCATAACCTCGGGCGTATCTAAAAAGACCAAAGTATCTCCGGCTTTTACCTGATCGCCTTCGCCAAAACGATAAGAAGCGATACGTCCGGGAACCTTACCGGAGATACGAACTTGGGTGGCCTCGGCCTGCCCCATTATAATATCGTCAGGCGGTGTAAGCAGGAAGAAACCCGCCAAGGCTACCAATCCGATCACGACCAATACTGTGATAAAAGCTAACATCATGTTACTGATAGAAAACTTCTTGTTCTCGTTCATCTCTGTGTATATTTTTATTTGTTATTACTCTTATTCATTTGCGGACAGTTTACCCAAAGCCTTGCTTAGATAAACTTCTGTTAATTTCACCTCGATTTGAGCATCAATCAAACTAGAGCGAGCAGAAACCCATGCTGTCTGCGCCTCCATTAAGTTCAAAGCCGGGATAACCCCTTCCTCAAAACCGAAATTCGCACGCCGCAAATTCTCTTCCGCATTTTCCATATTACGGGAAGAAGCGATCAACTTTTTGCCCGCTTCATTCACTTTATAAACGGATTGATTTACCTGCAACTCAATCTTTTCACGAGCATCCTGCCATTCCAGTGTTTTTATGCGCGTTTCCGCTTTCGCCGAGTTACGCCTATAAGTGCCTTCCCACCAACCGGACAAGGGTACCTTTACCATAACTCCGACATTAAACATACCAGCGAAATCATTTTTAAAACCATTAAAAACATTCGGATTCGTGACGAAGTAATTCGCCGCTAAAGCGACATTAGGCAACATCTCTGCCAAAGCAATACGTTCTTTTCGCTTATAGATTTTCGTTGCCAGATCCAAACTTCTCAGTTCATTACGATTCATGAAAGCCTCATTCAGATCAGCCGAGGCTTGTGTTGTCTCTACCGGAAAATTATCCAGCTTCTCGTCTGCAAGCGATAAATCCTCCTCTAAAGACAGACCACAAATTTGCGCTAAAAGCATTCGGGTTAAAGCCAGACCATTCTCAACCTTAGTCTGAGCCATCTCCGCCTCATTCAGTTTCACCTTGACAGAAAGCCCATCGGCCTCGGTAGCGACTCCCTCATAGATCATAGCGGTCACATCACTATCCATCTTACGGAGCAAATCCACATAAGCGTCCGCCAATTTCTTCTTATTCACCAAAGATATGACCTGCCAATAGGTTTCGTCAGTCTTATAAATCAAGTCCTGCAACTGTAAATTATTCATTGACTCCGCTAATTGCTTGGCAAACTTAGTGATTTGGTTATAATTAACGATCTTCCCACCCATGAATACAGGCTGCACCAACGATACATTACCCACCCAGATATTCTGCACATCCAAATGTTGCATATCGTTCACCCCACTCATCAAATGTTGGATCATCGGTAATTGGGCCAAGCCACCTAAAGAAGAGCTCAAGGATGAGGACAAAGCGCCCATGTCCAGTAAGTTTATATCCTTCTGGTTCCACATATAGGCACCGTTTGCCGATAATTGAGGAAAATACTTGGTAAAAGCGGCTTTCTTCTCGTTATCCGCCATCTTGATCTTTTCGCCAGAGATTTGTAGCTCCTTATTGTTCTGGATCGCCAGATTCCGGCACTCTTCCAATGTCAACATTCGCTGAGCGTGCATACAGCTCACCGTGACTACAAATGTTAATAGTAAGATAGTTCGTTTCATCTTTATATCGTTTTAACCTACCTATATAATGCCATCATATTCCCTATGTGACAAAAATATAAAAACCCGCACAAAAGTATAGGTTTAAAGCGAATATAAAATTGAACTAATTCAATAAAGGATACGTTTCTTCAACTTACAATACCAAGAATCACTAACCCCCATATATTGAGCTATATATTTATCAGGGACCCGGCTTACGATCCATTGGTGGTTCGTATAAAGATATTTCAGGAATTCTTCCGCCTTACAGGTTTGACGGACAGCGAACATTGAATAGAGCTTGGAAATAATCATCAGCATCACATTCTGATAACAGGTAGCGAAAGCTGGATATCCCAACGACAAACGTTCGATATCCGTCCGGGAAAAACAGAGCAATTCACCATCCTCGATAGCTTTCACCTCAAACTCGGAAGGGACTTGTGTAAAATAACCTATTGTAGAAACAAAAGGGTACATACTATCCGAGGAGAAACCGGTTACGCATTCATTCCCATTCTCATTAATATATTGATTGATAAAAAGCCCTTTATTAATAAAATAGGCATCTTGGCACAACTCGCCCGTACGAATCAAATAATCCCCTTTCCGGATTGTCACACCTCGAGTACAACTTTCCAAATCCTTTAGGAAAGATTCATCTCGAGACAGAATCTCCGGAATAAAACTTAGGAACTTCTCAAAGTCGGGAGATAATTTCATAGTTAATCATCCAAGGTAAATCTCTTCTGTCCGATCAAATTACCGTCAGAGAAAATATCCACACGGTAAGTACCCGGAGATAAGAATTCCTCGATATTCCAATACATGGTCACTGCCACCTCCTCACCTTCATATTCTATCATTTTCTTCATAGAATAATTGATTTCCTTTCCTTCAAAAGCGAATACATCCGCACGGCTTTTCACCAATATATCGTCATCCGGTTTCATGATCCGTACATATACCATCTTTTCGCCGACAGGAGCGGTAATGTTCTTCGCTATCTTGAAAGTCACGACGAATTGCTGCATCTTCTTAATACGCTTAGCGAGTTTACCTCGAGAGTTCACAGGAGTCACGTTAATATCCGTCGCATCCAAACGACTAGCTAACGTTACTCTTTCCGTCAATTTCTCTTTTTCCTTTTTCAAGGTAGCAGCTTGTGAAGTAGCCCTCTGATATTTCTGAACAGCCTCTTTCTTTTCAACCTTCAATTGCTCATTCTCACGATTCAAGGAATCGATTTGGACAACATAGTTACGCATGATTTTACGTAAGGTATCCAATTCCTTTTTCAAGCGAGCTATTTCCTTCGCATTCGTAGCCTTCACCGTACGCAATTCTTCCAATAAACGTTGTACCTTTGCTTGCTCCGTAGATAATAGGGCAACAAGGGAATCATTGCCTACGCTAAACTTATAACCTTCATATTGAAGAGACAATTCATTATATTCATCCTCCAAAGATTCTTTCTCAAGATCAAAGGTTTCCACCAAATCAGTCATTTGCTGCTTTTGATGATAAATATAATAACCGGCACCAGCAATAATCAGTACCAATACTATAACTGCTACGATAAGTAGCGAAAGTTTATTTACTTCTTTATTCTCTTTCTTTTCAGTATCCATATGAGGTTCTTAGCTATTACAAAAGCACAAAATTACAATTTCTTATCCATCCGAACAACAAAGTACACCTAAAAATAGAAAAAGGCAGAGAGGATATATACCAAAAAAAGGAGTCACCCCTTACGGACTGACTCCTCTCCATCGGCTTT
>ERZ772897.2229-NODE-2229-length-17538-cov-3.072242_pt1 | contig 17538 bp, 16 predicted proteins | sample MGYA00512125_ERZ772897 | MGnify/ENA primary metagenome ERZ772897 (study PRJEB29015, sample SAMEA2737660) | human gut metagenome | biome: human gut; feature: human-associated habitat; material: faeces | place: China | collected 2012 ... | reverse complement strand
ATGGACGGCCGGCAAAGCATGGGCCGGGGCCAAAGGCGCCGGCTCGGCGGCATTATCGGGCGGTAAGGCTGTGGGGCGTGGTATCATGAACGGCGCCCGGCTTATTTTCCGAAAATAAAATAACTCGTTATTATGGAATTCAAGTGTTTAACGAACATCGAAACATCCTTTCGGCAGCTGCGCATGTACGCTTTCGTCTTCGCCGGAATCTGCGCCGTCGTAACCGTGGCGGCAGTCTGGATGTCCTACTCCTTCGCCGAACGGCAGCGGCAGAAGATCTACGTGCTGGACAATGGCCGCTCGCTGATGGTGGCGCTCTCGCAGGACCTCGCACAGAACCGTCCCGTCGAAGCCCGCGAACACGTGCGGCGCTTCCACGAGCTCTTCTTCACCCTCTCTCCCGACCGCGAGGCCATCGAAGGCAATGTCCGCAGGGCGCTGTACCTTGCGGACGGAAGCGCCATCGCCTATTACCAGAACCTCGCAGAGAAGGGATATTTCAACCGCATCATCGCCTCGAACGTATCGCAGAATGTCGTCGTGGACAGTATCCGCTGCGATTTCGACTGCTATCCCTATGCTATCGAGACCTTCGCACGGCAGAAGATCGTCCGTGAAAGCAACGTCACGGAGCGGACGCTCGTCACGACATGCCGCCTGCGAAATGCCGTACGCTCGGACAACAACCCGCAGGGATTCCTGATCGAAGATCTGCGCATTCTCGAAAACAAAGACCTCGGAAGTTATGAGCGCTAAGGATTTACAGACGCGGGCCGAAGCGTGGCTGAAGGCCCGCATGAAACGTCTTACGCCGCGCCAGCGGCTCGGGCTGGTTACTGTGCTGCTGCTCGTCTATGCGGCGGTCGCCCTGATGATTCTGTTCGGTGGAATGCGGAGTCGGGAGACGTCGATTCCCGCCGTCGAACACCTCCGGCAGCCACTACTGCCGGAAAGGAGCCTGTTACCTCTAAACACGAGTGAAGATGACACGCAGGAGCGATAACGGAGCAGTTGAAAAACTGTCGCAATTTCTCACACCGCAGCACCTCCGGCAACTTAAGTTCGCCGGCGTCGTGACGGTGATGACACTGCTGTGCGGCATTTTCCTATGGTACCTGTTCACCCCGAAACCGGCTCCGCAGCAGGCGGGAGCGGGCGGATACAATGTTACGATTCCGGAAGCGACGGTAAAGCCGGCGGAAACGGACAAACGCAAGATCTACGAACAGGAGCAGTACGAGCAGCAGCGGCGCGAGAAACTACAATCGTTGGGTGATGTTATGGACGACCGCTTGCCTGTGACCGGGGAAATGGCGGATGCTATAGCTCCGGCAGCACCGACGGCGATCGACGAATCGGATGCTGCCTACCGGAGGATATCGGGTGGAATGGCGGCTTTCTACACCCCGGCCCCTTCTTGCGGCAATACCGAGGTCGAAGCACTGAAAGAGCAGGTCGCGGCCCTGCAATCCCAGCTCGACGCCGAGCGGCAGCAGCCCGATCCGCTGGAGCTGGCCGAGGAGCAGTACAAGCTCGCACGGAAGTATCTCGGCGGCGGAACGGCCGCCGACGAAGAGGCCGGGCCGACGAAGCAGCGAAGGGATTCGCGTCTGTCCGTCATGCAGCCCGTTCGGGAGGGTGAGGTCGAAGCCTCGACGCTCGATCCGCGGGCGGATTTCGCTGTCGAGCGCAACTTGGGATTTCTCACGGCGGCAGGTGGCGTTGCGCATGCCGATATTCCGACCGTCAAAGCCTGCGTAGCTCAGACACAGGTCATACGTGCCGGAAGCACGGTACAGCTGCGGCTGCTGGAAGCCGTGCGTATCGACGATACGGTGATCCCCCGCAACACCCCGTTATACGGTCTTGCGACGATCTCCGGGATGCGGCTGCAGGTCGTGGTGTCGTCCGTCGAATACGGCGGACGGATCTTCGCCGTCGAAGCCGTAGCTTACGACATGGACGGCCAGCCGGGGCTGAACGTCCCGAACTCCCGCGAGCGGACGGCCCTCAAAGAGGCGCTGGCATCCGTCGGGCAGACTGCCGGCACGAGCGTAAACGTCACCCGTTCGGCCGGACAGCAGATGTTGTCCGAACTGGCGCGCGGAGGATTGCAGGCTTCGTCGCAGTATGTCGCCGGGAAGCTCCGCGAGGTGAAGATAACCCTCAAAGCCAACCATCAGCTATTATTGATTTCAAAACAGCAGTAAAATGAAAAGAGACCTTATTTATCTGCCCCTGATCGTCTCCGCAATCTGGGCAGCACACGCTACGGCGAAGGCCGTGCAGGACGGGCCGCAGCAGATCGAACCCCGAAAGATCGAAGCGGGATTCACCAAGACTGTACACATCCTCTTCCCGTCGCCCGTCACGTATATCGACATCGGCTCGATGGACATCATCGCCGGCAAGGCCGATGGAGCCGAGAACGTCGTGCGCGTGAAAGCCGCCGTGCGGAATTTCGCAGCAGAAACAAACCTGACGGTCATCACCGAAGACGGCGGATTTTTCACTTTCGATGTCTATTATGCCGAGAACCCGGTTGTCTCGACCCTCAATCTTACAGTGCAGGAACCGCAGACGGAAGGTGTGAAGAAACCGGATGCCGCAGGCGATTATCAGCCGACGGCCCCAGCATCCGAAAGCCGGGTGCTGCTGCGCGAGGTAGGGCGCGAGAAACCCGCGACCGTAAAGCGCATGTTGAACGACATATACCGGCAGAACCGCACGGATGTGAAAGGCATTCGCACGAAAAAGTACGGCATCGGGGTCGAAGTGCTGGGGATTTACGTGTTCAATGACGTGATATACATTCACTCCTGTATCTCGAACGACACGAATATCTCTTTCGAGGTGGATGCGCGGCGATTCATCGTAGCGGATCGCAAACTCGCCAAGCGCACGGCACAGCAGCAGACGCCGCTCGAAGTCCTGCGCGTATGCAACGATCCGGCAGTCGTGAGGGGACACCAGCGTCAGCGGACGGTATTCGCACTGCCCAAACTGACGATCTCTGATGACAAGGTGCTTTTGCTGGAAATCATCGAGAAGAACGGAGCCCGGCATCAGACGGTGGAAATACCAGCCGAAGAGTTGTTAGAAGCAAAACTGCTGTAACGGGAAAAATAAGATTCGATGCTCGTACACTTTCTAACGGCTATTTGCCTGACAATGGGAATATTGTCGGTACTGGTCGCCATCGGACTATGTTGGTTGATCCTCTTTCCGGAGTATCCGAAACACAGATATTGCTCCGGGGTTGAACCCAATTAAAAGTGCCCGGTTTTACCGGGCACTTTTAATATTTTACAACTTACAATTCTCTGGTGTGGCAGGCAGGTCATTCCACGACTTGTCCGCCATAGTGCAATGTGCATATTTCACGATGTATCTGCCGGCATAGCAGCTCGATAACCCGTTCGGAAAGATCGTGCCGCACCGTGTGCATGAAGCGGCGGTTCTCGATGCGGCTGAACAGGCTTGTGCCGTCTTCGGCGACGGCGCAGCAGATTTGCGCCTCGCGGAAACGGTCGTAATCGGTGAAATATTCCACATCGGGAGCGATACGTATATAAGATTTCATAGGTTCGTCAGATGATGTTTTGACACAATTCGGGGTGGCGGTATGGCGGGAGCCGCGGGCGTCCGCCCGTTCGCGTCTGCGGCAGTCATGCCGCAGACGGAAACCGGGACTTATTTATGGTGTCGCAAGGTCGTTGAATCGCAGTTCGATAGTTGTCAGCAACAATCCCGGCGGACAGGAATAAGTGCCCCTTATGTCCGATTCTTCGGAGAAGATATGCACGGTATAACGGTGTTCGCCTCGTTGCCGGGAAATCCGGATACTCCAAGTATGGCCGTTTCGGCGTGCGAAAAAAATGTGATTCCCCGCACCTGCCTGGATCAGATCGAAAACGGCGATTCCATGCCGGCGAAGATCGTCGATAAATTCTTTCAGCATGATTCTATTCGGTTTTATGGGGACGGCCTGCGGGCCGTCCCCGATCAGAATTTAGGCGGCTTTCTTTGTCGTTTTCTTGGTGCTCTTACCCGTTTTGCCCTCTTTCTTGGCGGCTTTGGTCTTGGCTTTCTCCTGTGCCTCGGCAACGGCAATACGCTCGTCGAGACGGTCGTTGCGCTTCGTGTATTCCTCGTCGAACTGCGCTTTCACAACCTCGTATTTCTCTTTGTGGTGCAAGGCTGCGAATTCCATCAGCAGTTGCTTCCCCGTTTTGTCGAAACCGATGTCGGATGTAAGGCTTTTTACAAGAAAATCGCGGGTGATGAGATCGCGTTGTTCGTCGGTCAGCGCATTGACGACAGCGATTTTCTGTTCGGATGTCAAATAATACGCTTCGGGAAATCCCACGGCGGCGAGGTGTTCGCGCCGCAGGCTTCCGAGCATGATGTAATAGAGAATGTTGTCTTCCAGCTGGGTAAACGGCGTCGGAGCGATCTCCTCGTCGCGGACGATCTGCCGGACGGCTTCGACGGTTTTTTCGTGTGCGAGTTCCGTGTTGCGGATTTTCTTCTCCTCAAGGCGGGCAATCAGTTCCCCGGTCGATTCCCTGCCTTTGGTGACTTGGTTCACATAGACCAGCCGGGCGTTGTCGCGCGAGGTTTTGACGAAAATCCGGATCGCCCCGGCGTCGTGCTTGGCCAGCAGGTCGGCGGTCTTTTCCTCGGCGGCCTTTTTCTGCTGTTCATAGATCTGCATTGCCACGGTATAGTCGGCATCGGTGGCATAATCCGCCGGACATGGTTCTGCGGGCATAGCGGGCATTTCCTGCACCTGCCCGTATTCGAACGCCTTGCATTCGACCCCGTTTTCGGTCATATGCTCTACGGCCTTATCATGGTCGTCGCATCCGTAACGGTCTTTGCAAAGGATGAATTTCGGGTTTTGCGCGAGCAGTTCTCCGCTTTTTCGCTCGATGAATTCGCGGTTTTTGGCTTCGAGACATTCCCGGTTCGTACACCGTCCGCTTCCCGTGGCGAACATATCGTATAGATTGGTGTTGTGCTTGCATTTGGCGCACGCCGTTTGGTCGAAGCGGTACCGGGCCAGATCGTTCGTATAATGGGCGTCTACCATCCGCTTGAACTCCTTTACGGAGTATTTCCGCCACCCCTCCTCGTCTTTGAGGCGGTCTTTGCAGATCGTCTTTTGCAGGTCTTTCCCGTATCGTGCCAACTCCATAGCGAGACCCAATGTAATAGAGTTTTCGCGCAGGAGTTTTTTTGCATCGGGGATCAGTTCGTTGAGTTTCATCCGGTAGTAGATATACTGCTCGCTCTTGCCGAAGCGTGCGGCCACGGCGGCGGCGTCCCCGCCGAGGGTCTGCATGGCGGCTTTGTAGGCTTCGGCCTCGTCGAGCGACGGCATCTCCTCGCGCTGAATGTTCTCCGAAAGCGCGAGGTCGAAGATCGCCCGTTCGTCGGCGGGAGCGGCATCGACGATTGCCTCGATCTCGGTCTGGCCGAGCAGTTGCACGGCGCGGTAGCGGCGTTCTCCGCAGACGATGATATAACCGCCTTGTTCTGCGGCTCGCACCCGGATGGGCTGAATAAGGCCGTGCGTGGCAATGGAGGCGGCCAGTTCCGCGAGGGCATTCTCGTCGTAACTCCGCCGCGGATTGTTGGGGTTGGGGCGGATTTTGTCGATAGCGAGCAAAACGGTCGATTTCGTGCTCTGGGTGGCGGTTGCGGTCGTGGTGTCGGTTTCGTTCGTTTTCATGGTGTGATGGTTCATTAGAATTGATATGTTATTGTGGAATTAATTGATCAGATGATATGCTGTACCGCTGGCAAGGTATTCCCATGCGTTACTTTCAGCCAGTTCTGCGAAATACTCCTCGCTGCGGCAATACCGGGCATCGTCGCGGCATGCCCGGAAAAAGGTGTCCAGACAACATTCGATCAGATCGTAGAAAGTCGTATCGTCCGGATGCGTGAAGAAGCAGTATATCGGATCGAGGATCATATTGTCCATATAATACCCTGTCAGCGGACATTCCGTCGTACAGAATAGGCGGCTTCGGCGGCGTCTTCTCCCTTTGTAGTAGATTTTCGGGACGAACAGATGCGATCCGAAATTGTTGTGTAGATAGGCGGCGAGCCGTGCTCCATGCAGATTTTCAATAGTATCTTCGTAAGGCGAATACCAGCTGAAAGAGTAGGAATAACCGTCGTATTCCCATTTATTGCACCGTATGCCGAGTAGATCACAGAAGGCATTCAGCGTTTGTTTGTTCTCCGCATTCCATCCGTATTCCGGTTCATCGTTGAGCCACTTGCGATATGCCCGTGCCCGTGCTTCGGGCGAAAGTTCGCCCAGCGAGAAAATTTGGTAGGTTACGGTTTCCGTTCTCATGATCTTGAAAGGTATTTGATCAGTTGCTTGTGGCGGTCGTACGGTATTTTGAACAGCAGGTAGGTAATGCCTATGCCGTTGCGCGATGCGTTGTGAAGGAGTTGCCGCAGATCGGGATCTTCCCCGGCCGTGACGCCGAACACCTCCGGCATGTATTTTTCCGGCAACCGGGTGCGCATCATGTAGTCGAAATCCGCCGTGCGCTGTATGATTTCTTCGTATGATTTCATAATAAAGTCGTTAAGAATGAGAGGATCGAATCGCCGGACATGGCATGCGCGTTGTCCCAATTCCGCCATTGCTGTCCGTCTTTGTTTTGTAACGAGAGGTTGAAAAGAGGGTCTTTCCCCTGCGACCACTTGCCGGAATAAATCCGGATGCTGAAAGTGTGTACATGGCCGCTGAAATCGAAAAAGGCGGTGTATTTTTCTTTGCCGTTGATCTCCAGCAGGAGCGCGGCGATAGCTGTTATCTGTTCGTTCATGGTTTCGGGTGTTGTGGGGCGGGCATCCGCCCGCCCCGGGTTGAATGTTATTTGAGATAGGCGGCCAATGCGCTGCGCACCTCTTGTTCTCGGCGTTTGGAGAAAATCCACCCGGCGCACCGGGTGCCGTCGTGCGTAAGGTAGGCGCGAAACAGCCCGTTCAGATCGCGGAGCGTGTCACGCAGGGGTTTCGTATCGCCGAATACGGCGATCGACTTCGCGGAGTATTCCACGATCTCGACACGTGCGTCGGCCACGGTTTCGGGGGCGGCGGTCTGCACGGGTGCAGGGTTCTCGATGCATACATTGTCGGGATTTCCGGCCACGACGGCGAAACGCTTGATAATTCCCTCTTTGTCGCGGCACGATTCCTTGCTGACCTGCCAGCCCGAATAGCGGTGCGTACCAAGGTAATAGCCGTGCCCCATGCTGTACTTTTCGCGGTGTTCGTACTCGGCATTACGCTCGGCCAGATGTGCCGTGCCCTCGAACCGTGCCGCGGCCTTGCGCATTTCGGGGAACAGATCGCGCGTGTGGGTCGAGAATCCGAGGATCACCGCGCGCACGATACGCGAGCCGAAATAGTCCGTATAGGGGTCGCATTCGCTTTCATGCTGTTCGCCGATGATGACGGCCACGGCATTGTCGGGAACGATCTGCCGCAGACGCTCCGCGCCGATGGTGCGTAACCGTTCCGCGTCTTCCGCCGCCGCACGTCGGGCGGCTTCCTGCTCGGCTTTGAAGGCGTCGGCACGAGTGCGGAGCGCCGCGACCTCGGCGGCATCTATAAATTCGGGGTGCTCGTCGTCGTAATAGTGCCCGATACCGAATTTGTCCCGCAAGGGGCGGATCAGATCGGCAGTGTGCTCCTCGGCGGTTTCGGGGTCGATCAATCGGTAATTGTAACCGGATTGTGTGTGTTCGATTCCGGCCACGACCATGCGCTGGCGCATGTTGTAAGGGCCGTCGAAAATGACGATCTGATTCTCCCGCACGTTCTGTACGTCGGTGTCGTAACTCTTTCCTGCGAATAACAATGTGACTTTTCCCATAGTTGTAAGGTATTGAATGTTAATAAAACAGCCGCAGAAGAAACCGCACGAGGACGACCCCAGGGGAAAGGACGAGACGCACGATGTCCCGACACCGCCGCAAGAGCCATAACGAGAGGCAGAAGCCCCAAAAACCGCCCGCGCCGAGATAGATACCCGCGAGAAATTTGAACGCCGCAAACGCGCCGAAAAGCACAGCCGCGAAACTTGCCGCAGACCTCCAAAACCCGCAGATGCCGGTGGGAGCGGTGCCGCTCCGTTTCAAAATTTCCCGTATGTCTTTGTGCTGTTTCATAACTACGACCTTTTTTTTATGCCGTATGGGCCGCGTTTGCCTTGCTTCCGTTTCTGTGGGCTATATTTCAGAGGGGCGGAATACAAACAAGATTTCAGGACAAAAAAATCAGCCGCAACTTGTACATTGCGGCTGATTTTTTTGTCTGAACCCGAAGGGCCCCGATCTTGGTTGTTTTCCGACCCCCTGCCATAGCTTCGCCCACGGAAACGGAAGCAAGGCAAATGCGGTGCATAACGTGCTAAACGGGGAGTAGGTAGTCTCGGAAACAGCACAAAGACATACGAGGAATTTTCAACCCGGATATAAAAAACAGATATGTCTTTTAACATATCTGCTTATCTGTCTTTGGCCGGATTGTATCTTGCTATCGGTAGCCAATAATTTCAAAATACTGCGAGCCGTAAATCCTTTGCCGTAGGCGGCGGTTATTTCCATTTTGGAAACAACCGATTCTGTATCGGGATTTTCAGCGTTCGACCGTTCCCAATGGCATATATTTATTCTAATTGGATATCCCATTTTGTGATTTCGAATTCGAGGTCACAAATTGCGGCCTCAAACCGATTGCGAACCGTCGGATCATTCTGTCGTATCCGCCTCCGGGTGTTCGATCCCTTCGGCTGTTTTTTCGGCCAATGCCTGTTTTGCCGTGAGCGGCGATACGATTCTTTTTCCGGTCTGGGCTTCGATCTCGCGGCGGGTATTCCCGGCGATACGTCCGCCCTGTGCCGCCACGGCACGGTTCGCTGCGGTCGTCCGCGGTTTTCGCTCTTTCGAAATTTCGGTGGTCGTCGCTTCGGCAAGCATGTTGAGCACCAGCTCCAGATTGGTCATGTTGTCGCGCAGGCTTTCGGTTTTCAGTCCCTTGTACTGCTTGTACTGGCGCGTGGTCATACCCGACCAGCCCAGCGTAATAATATCGGTCAGCGTGGCGTATTCCTGTCCCTTTTTGATACCGCGGCGTTCCCATTCGTCGGTCAGTTCCTTGCGTACCTCGATGGATTTCAGCCGCTGGTTGATCCAGTTCTCGGAATAGCCTTTGCGATGGTAGTATTCCAGCATCCGGTCGATGCCTTGTTCCGGGTCGTCGATCTCCTCCAGCCGTTCGCGGGCAAGCGAAGAGAGCCACAACTTGAACGGCTCGGCCTTCGGCGAGGGAATCGACTGCACCAGTCGGAAAAGCTGCTCTACGTCAGCCACATCGGTTAGGCGCATCTTGCCATCCGGAGCGGTCATTTTCAAACCGTGACAATTTGTCACGGTTTCATTCCCTTCAGCTTTCAGCCGTTGTTTGAGTTTGCGCCAGTAGGCTGCGGCATCTTTACTTTCGGTCAAAACTGCGATAACATCGACAATCGAAACGTACCACTTGCCCGCTTCGTCGTCCCAGACGGTGCGTACCTTACGCTCTTCAAAAAGTTGTATCGCTTGCTTTTGGGTCATGGCTCTTTTTACTTTGATTGCTTAAAACCGATGGGCCGGGGCTGTTTGCGGGCCTTTGGAACTTTGACCGACAGGGCTGCGATGGCCTCGTAGATGTTGTCAAGCTCCTTGCGCATGTCTTCCGAAAGGTCGTTCACCGCCTCGGCATTGTCCTCGTCCGCCCGCTCCAGCAGAGCCAGCTTTGCCCGGATTTCAGCCAATTCCGAAGTAACGGTTGTAGCTGTCGTAATATAATTGCGCATGGCGACAAATGCTTTCATAATAGAGATACTTACTTGTATTGCCATTCCACTGCGCAATACCGCAGAAAGCATCGCAACTCCCTGTTCGGTAAAAGCATAAGGTAGGGATGTCTTCGGCCGCTTCACTCTGGATGTCGTCACAAATTGTGATGACATATTTTTCCATTCAATTTCGGAAATGCGGAACATGAACTCTTCCGGAAATCGTTCGATGTTACGTTTTACGGCCTGATTCAATGCACTGGTCGTAACTTGGTAGAGCGCCGCAAGGTCGAAGTCGAGCATCACGCGCTGGCCGCGGATTTCGTAGATTTTGCTCTGGATCGTAGTGAGTTCTTCCATCAATAAGTTTGGGCAAGTTCTTTCCTTCAACACAAATATAGTCGCTTTTTTGCAAAAAGAAAGACGAAACCGCTCCGTTTCGTCTTTTCTATTCTTTTTTCGCAGGATAATTTATCGGTGCGAAGAATTCAGCGATTGTGATGTTATATAATTTACAGAGTTTCAGTATAGATTGTGTGTTTGGAATGGAGGTTCCTGATTCATACCGAGAAATATCTAAATGTGTAAACTCAATAACTTCTTCTTGAGAATACCCATGATCCGAACGTAATTGTTGCATACGTTCTATCAAGAGCCGTTGAAAAGTAGTATCTCTATATTTGGGAACCTTTGTTCGCATTTTTTGCAAAGGAAAGGTGATGTCTAAAATTTTATACACGTGATTTCACGTGTATTCGAAAAATTTGATTATATTTGCATACGTGGATTTCTAAATACAGAAATTATGCTACATTTGCGATTGAATAGTTCGGCGTAGCCGACGGACATAATCATAAAGGGTAAACAACTCTTTATACCTACTTGTAAACTTGGAGACCTCTTCGGAGGATGTTTAATCAGATGGTATAATGGTTGTCAGCTCCGGTTATGTCCTGTTTGTTATTTGCAAGCAGGGCTTGACTGGGGCGCAGGACAGCTTCCATCTGAAGGTAACTCCAAGACCGACAAGTAGGGGCTGACACCGCGCCCCCTTTTTGTTTTCTGTGGGTACATCATCCACTAACCCGAAACCGTCATGCGCCGCCATTCGCCGAATACATTACATCATACGGATTGCACCCGCCGAGCGACCGCCGGCAGGCGGAATCGGTATATCTTTGCAGCAGCGTTTGTTTTGGACCCTAATACTATCGAAATTATAAATATGATACCGATTCGCTGATTTACCATCGGTTTTTCTGTCTGCTGGCAGAGAAAGATAGTTTTTTACGGGGCGGCCGCGCCCGTTGCACCCTGCCCTGGTTTCAACTATCGCACCACCGAACACATAAAAACATACCGAAAATCAGCCGACGAACCGTTCCGTGGCTGAATCCCGACTCGAATTAATAACACGGATGCGGCCGATATACGACTGAATTCTTCATGGAATCTGTGTGAAGTTGCGTCACTATCCATCGTATGTCTCTGCATCCGTTTTCATATCCGGAAATTGTCTCCGACAATAAGTCCGAACCGGCTCTACCCGTATTCGGACTAATGGAAGCGCGTATTTACAAGGGAGAATACACATCGGCTGAGATGATCGTCTTAAAATCTCTTGACATTCATTACAAGCCGATGGCTTCCATTCCTTTTCATTTATTGTAGATATAGCAGCATAATTATAACATTCACCAGATAATCTTTTAGCGGTGTCCGAAGCAAGAAATTTGCCCGCTGAATCTCCGAAGTAACCTGCCGGACGGTCAGGTTGAATTTTTCCGCAATTTGATGGTAAGTCATATCTTCCAGACGGCTTGCCAAAAATACATTACGAGTAAGAGACGGCATTTTGGCCAGTTCGCGCCGGTAAATCTCGATTATCTCGGATTGGAACAGTTTGCCGATCTGTTCTTCGTTAGATAATGTATTGATACTCGATTCGATCCGCCATTGTTCTTTTCTATAAAGTTCGCTTTGAGCTTTGAGCATGGATTTCCGCTTACGCAGGTATGAAATACAGCGAGTCCTGACGTAATTGTAAATATAACCTTTGATATTCACGTCGAATTCAAGGTGATCCCGGTGTTCCCACAAATACATGAAGCCATCGGTCGTAATATCCGTTGCCATCTCCATATCATTTATATAGGAGTATGCGATTCGGATAAAACGCTCCTTGTCGTTGAACAGCCTGTCGAACTCTTCGGCTGTCAATATTTTCGTCGGCTTCCCCATCGCAATCTTTCGATACTGTTTCCAAAGATAGCAATTATTCCCGAAAATGCAAGTCGAGAATTCATCCCCGGTTTTTCGTTTCCGATGTTTTGAAAGCGCCTGCAAAAAAGAAATGAAAATATTTTTGAAACAAAATAAGGTTCCGGGAAGCAAATGCAGGCGATCAATACACTCATTGTCAATACATTGGCTAAATAAATAATTTTACATTATTATTAAATATATTTATTTATAAAAAAGGCTGTAAACTCGGTTCGCTCATGCGTTTAAAAAGAGAAAGCAATGAAGCCGGCATATAATTTAATTACAAGATAATGGATCAAGAGGTAATATACAAAGCTCTGCGCGGCGAAGCAACCCCAGATGAGCTGGAACAGGTGGCACGGTGGCATTCCGAAAATCCGGAGGACTTCCAGCGCTGCGCGGATGAGGTGCACATGCAGATCGACATGATGGAGTTGTACGGCGAAGAGATCCGTCCAGCAAGTTGGATCGCCGTGCACTGGAGAAAGGTAGTCCGTATTACCGTACAGGCTGCCGCCATGCTCGCCATCGGGTTGTTCGTCGGGGGATATATCAGCAAGGAACGCACCTACGATATGCTTGCCGAGCAAATCAACACGTTGCAGGTTCCTTACGGCCAACGCCTGAAGTTCACGCTTCCGGACGGTTCGAGCGTTCAGCTCAATTCCGGAGCAAAGATCGAATATCCATCCGTATTCAAAAAGAATCTCCGCAGAGTAAAGCTTTCCGGCGAGGCGGTATTCGATGTCGAACATGACGAGAGGTGTCCGTTCGTTGTAGAAACTTTCGCATCCGATATTCGGGTGTTGGGTACGAAATTCAACGTTGTGGCCGATGAGCGCCACCAACGCTTTTCGACTGCATTGCTCCAAGGTCGGGTGCAAATTACAAACCGGCTCGATCCCACGCAAAAAGACATTATACTGAAACCTAACGATATTGCTAATCTCTCGAACGGTCATCTTTTCATCGAACCGATAACCGATCCGGAAATATTGTGCTGGACGGAAGGTCTTATCAACATTTCGGGTCTGCCTTTCGATGAACTGATGGAGAAATTCGAGCGGGCATTCGACGTGAAGATCGACATCTCCCTTGAGAAACTTCCGAACATCAGAAACGTCAGTGGTAAAATTCGTGTGAACGACGGCATTGACAAAGCCCTTCACATTTTGCAGTATACCGCGGACTTTTCTTACAAGAAAAATTCGGAAACAAACGTAGTGACGATCTATTGATGTGAAAGCCTGATTGTTTAACGCCTAAAATGATTGCCTATGAAAACGTAACCAACATCGTTCATAGCTTGTTCAATGAAAAAGCCTGCGGAGGTAGAGATCCGCAGGCCGGATAATAGATTGAATCGAGCTTTTTTGAGACACTAATTAACCTATTATCTAAAACTTCGCAAAGATATGAATAAAACAGTATTCTTCAACAAGTTTCGAAGACTGTTTGGGTTCGTACTCACAATCTCTTTGCTTGGGAACGTATTCGCTGCATCTGCACAGAATGCCCGAATTTCCATTAAGATGGAAAACGTCCCTATTTCGCAGGTTATAAAAGAGATTGAAAATCAAACCCGTTACTTGTTTATCAACAAAGGCGTCGATACCAAAAACAAGGTCAGTATCAACGCTGTCCAAAAAACGATCCAGGATGTGTTGGCACAACTGTTCGCCGGCACGGAAATCGCTTACCGGATCGATGAATCCTACATTATCCTGACCAAAAAGAACGATGCGGGGAATCCGGTTTCCGTGACCGGAAAAATCAGGGATGCAAAAGGTAATCCGATCGTCGGAGCCAGTATCCTTGTTCAAGGAACTACAATAGGCGTCAGCTCCGACGCCGATGGTGCGTTTGCGCTTCAGGTACCCCCCCCCGCAGCAGACAGACAGCTGGAAATCAGTTTTATTGGTTATACTCCTGTGTCTATTGTCGTGGGCAGCCGGACTTCTTTCGAAATCACGCTCGAAGAGGCTGCGTCCGAGATCGAGCAGGTCGTGGTCACTGCTCTTGGTATTAAGCGTTCGGAAAAGGCCGTAGCCTACAATGTTCAGCAGATCAAGGCCGAAGACATCACAACCGTCAAGGATGCCAACTTCATCAACTCGTTGACGGGTAAAGTGGCCGGTGTCACGATCAACGCCTCATCGTCAGGTGTCGGCGGTGCCTCGAAGGTCGTACTGCGCGGCAACAAGTCCATTTCGCAGTCTTCGAACGCCCTTTACATTATCGACGGCATTCCGATGTACAACTTCGGTGGTGGTGGCGGTACGGAGTTCGATTCGCGCGGTGCTACGGAATCCATCGCAGACCTCAACCCCGAGGATATTGAGTCGATGTCGGTGCTGACGGGTGCTGCCGCGGCCGCGCTCTACGGTTCGGAAGCCGCGAACGGCGCTGTGATGATTACGACGAAAAAAGGCCAAGCCGGGACTCTGAAAGCTACGTTTTCGAGTAATATCGAATTTCTCGCACCTTTCATCCAGCCGGAATTTCAGAATCGCTACGGTACGGGTTTGAACGGCCAGCGCAGCGGCTCGAGCATTTACAGTTGGGGCGAGAAATTACGCCCTGAAGCCCGTTACGGTTATACTCCGGACGATTATTTCGAGACGGGACACGTTTATACGAATGCTGTTACGGTTTCTGGCGGTACGGACAAGAACCAGACCTATTTTTCGGCTGCTTCGGTCAATTCGGACGGCATTATCCCCAATAACGAATACGACCGTTACAACTTCACGTTCCGCAATACTTCGTACTTTCTGAAAGACCGGCTCAAGCTCGATGCGAGCGCCAGCTACATCTATCAGAAAGACCAGAACATGACCAATCAGGGAGTCTATTCGAACCCGCTGGTTCCGGCCTACCTGTTCCCGCGGGGTGAGAATTTCGACCTTTACCGTCGCTTCGAGCGTTACTACGAAGGGACGAAACTCATGGAGCAATTCTGGAGTGCGGATATGGAAGGCGGTGATTTGCGCATGCAGAATCCCTACTGGATCAACTACCGCAACCTGCGCAATACGGACAAGAAGCGTTATATGCTGTCGTTCTCGGCCAGCTACGACATTCTTCCGTGGCTTAATGTTGCCGGACGTGTCCGCATTGATAATTCGAATTCGCTCTACACGCAAAAACTCTATGCCTCGTCGAACACCACGATTACGGAAGGCGGCAAAAACGGCCACTATACCGAAGCCCGTGCTTACGACACGCAGACCTACGCCGATCTGATGGTAAACATTAACAAGACTTTCGGCGAGGATTGGTCTCTGAACGCGAATATCGGCGCCTCGATCAACAATATCAAGACCGATGAGTTGTCATACCGTGGGCCGATTCAGGAGAACGGACTTCCCAACATATTCAATGTTTTCGATCTGGATGACACGAAAAAACGTGCCGAAAAGGTCGGCTGGCACGACCAGACGCAGTCGATTTTCGCCTCGGTCGAAGTAGGTTGGAAACAGATGCTTTACCTCACGGTGACGGGGCGTAACGACTGGGCTTCGCAACTGGCCAATTCGCCCGAGTCGTCGTTCTTCTATCCGTCAGTAGGCCTGTCTTGGGTGCCTTCTTCGACATGGGATCTGGGCAAGACGTTCAGCTATCTGAAGATCCGCGGTTCGATCGCCTCGGTAGGTATGCCTTTCCCGCGTCACCTGACGGTTCCGACCTACGAATACGACGCTACGAACAAAGTGTGGAAGGACAAGACGCACTATCCGATCGGCGACCTGAAGCCGGAGCGTACCATTACCTATGAGGTCGGTCTGGATGCCCGTCTGTGGCAGCATATCAACCTTTCGGCTTCGTGGTATCAGGCCGACACGAAAAACCAGACCTTCGACCCGTCACTTCCGCCCTCGTCGTCCTATACGACCATCTACCTGCAAACCGGACACGTTCGCAATACAGGTGTCGAGCTGTCGCTCGGGTATGACAATCAGTGGCGGAATTTCCGCTGGACGACGAACTTCACCTACTCATGGAACAAGAACGAGATCATCGAACTGGCAGCCAATGCCGTGAACCCGGTTACGGGCGAAGCGTTGAATCTTACCAAGTTGGACATCAAGGGGCTGGGTAAGGCGAAGTACATCCTCAAGGAAGGCGGTACGCTGGGCGACCTTTACACGACGTCCAACCTTCGCTTCAACGACAACGGTTATGTCGAGGTGGACAAGAACGGCAACCTGCTGATGACCGACGAAGGCGAGGACATCTATCTCGGATCGGTTTTCCCGAACCACAACCTCGCATGGCGCAATGACTTCAGCTATAAGGGTATTAACCTCGGCGTGCTGTTTACGGCCCGTCTGGGCGGTGTCTGCTATTCGGCGACGCAGGCCAACCTCGACCTGTACGGCGTCTCGGAGGCTTCGGCCGCGGCGCGCGATGCGGGCGGTGTTTTGATCAACGGCCGTGAGATGGTCGATGCCCAGAAATGGTATCAGGCGATCGGCTCGCAGTCGGGTTTGCCGCAGTATTATCTCTATTCGGCGACGAATGTCCGCTTGCAGGAGTTGTCGCTGGGTTACACTTTCCCGCGCAAGTGGTTCCGCAATAAGCTGGGGCTTACCGTGTCGTTCGTAGGGCGCAATCTGTGGATGATTTACTGCAAAGCGCCGTTCGACCCCGAAGCCGTCGCTTCGACGGGGCTGAACTATCAGGGTATCGACTACTTCATGATGCCCTCGATGCGCAACCTCGGTTTCAATGTCCAATTCCAATTCTAAAGCGCAGCAACCATGAAAAAGATGAATAACAGATGGCAGTCGGTGCTGCTTTCACTGGCGCTGTTCGGATTGGCAGCCTGCACCGGCGATTTCGAAGACATCAACCGCAATCCCAATCAGGTTACGGACGACCAGATGGATGCCCTGAATTATAAGACCGGAACGAAGTTCAAAGCTCTTCAAAGTCTTGTGATTCCGGTGCAGGAGCATATGTACCAGTTCAACGAATCGCTTTCGGGCGGGCCGTTCGGCGGTTACATCGGTGCTACGGTCGATACATGGCAGACCAAGTTCGAGACCTAAAATCCCTCGGCCGACTGGCGCAAATGGCCTTTCGCCAACGTCATCACCGAGACCTATACCCCCTATAAGGGCATCGTCAACGGCACGGAAGACGAAGTGGCCATCGCTTTCGCCCGCCTGTTGCGAGTGGCCATCATGCACCGTGTGACGGACTCCTACGGTCCGATTCCCTATTCGAAGCTGGAGAGCAACGAGTCGGTCTATGTGGAGTACGATTCGCAGGAGGCGGTCTATACGAAGATGTTCGAGGAGCTGGACGAGGCTATCGAGATACTGGGCCGCAACACGACGCTCCCGGCCGAAGCGTGGAGCCGCTACGACGGCGTCTACTACGGCAATATCGCG
>ERZ772897.2219-NODE-2219-length-17591-cov-11.397696_pt1 | contig 17591 bp, 9 predicted proteins | sample MGYA00512125_ERZ772897 | MGnify/ENA primary metagenome ERZ772897 (study PRJEB29015, sample SAMEA2737660) | human gut metagenome | biome: human gut; feature: human-associated habitat; material: faeces | place: China | collected 2012 ... | reverse complement strand
TTAAATAAAAAATTAGAATACAGGAGACAAAAAATGCAGGACGATTTAAGAGCAGAACTGATCAAACAGTTCCCATCAGAGGTAATAGAGACAAAGGATATGACAGGGAAAGAGTACTATGCCTGTCCGACATGCAAACGCGCAGTTTCAATCGGCACTGAAAAATGTCAGGGATGCGGACAGAAATTAAGCTGGGACAATATCAGACATGAGAATGAGGCAAAAGGAAGTAAAAAAGCGAAAATCGAGTTTGATGTTCCGGCAGATTTTGCATTAGAGGATTGCAGAAAATGCCCATTGTCCTACATCGGAAGAAATGGGGACGAAAATGTTTACGAGTGTCCACTGCAGATGAGAGGAAGCTGTAGGCTGGAATTATCATAATGAAATATCAGTCAGAAAGGAAGCATACATGGCATCAAAATTCTACGCAGTAAAAAAAGGTAAAATTCCGGGAATCTATAACAGCTGGGATGATTGCAAAAAAATGGTAGACGGTTTTCCGGGTGCCGTATATAAAAGCTTCAAAACACTTGAGGAAGCGGAAGCCTTCGTGGGTGCAGAAGGCAGCTCCAGAAAGCGGAGCGAAAAAGCAGAAAAACCAGATACAGGGAAGCAGGAACAAAATCCGGCAGTCTACGCCTTTGTCGACGGTTCTTACAACATTGCCACCAAAGTCTACGGCTACGGCGGATTTCTCATTCATAATGGAGAGAAAGAAGTGCTGCAGGGAAGCGGAAACGATGCGGAGATGGCATCCATGCGCAATGTTTCAGGAGAAATATTAGGAGCGATGGCTGCAGTAGAACGTGCGATCGAGTTGAAACTTCCGGAAGTGACGATTTATTACGATTACATGGGAATCGAGATGTGGGCAGAGGGAGCCTGGAAACGGAACAGGCAGGGCACGATCGCCTACTATGATTATATGCAGTCTGCAAAAAATAAAATCAGGATTAAATTTGTGAAAGTAAAAGGCCATTCCGGTGTGGATGGCAATGAAGAAGCAGACCGCCTTGCAAAGGAAGCGGTCGGAAATACAATTTAGAAACGTTTTCAAACAAATAATTGAAAAAAGTCATTTAAGGTTTGACAGACATAAAATATGAGACTATAATGTGAGAAACTAGAAGAAAATTGACAGATTTTTCAGGTGGAGGGTAGAAGAAAAAACAGATAAAAAGTGAAATAAAACGAGGCAATTAATACATTGTCAGACTGGAAAAATTAATATATCAGAGAAAGAAAAAAAGTATATTAGAATGGAAAGGAAAATACAATTTATGTTGTCACAAAAGAGTACAATGAAAACAAAACTTGAAAATATGTATCTGCAGAAAAGAATCAGTTACGGTTATAGAAAAGTCATTAACATGATGCTGCTGTCAGGAGTGATTTCTATTATTGCAATAGGCATTCTGTTTGCCAATATGATGAATTATGTCAATAATGTCAACGCAGCAGATCAGGCAGTAAAAACATGCAGAATTAATATAAATATAGCAGCAAGAAATATCCGTGAAATGGCGCTGAATGATGACGAATCCACTTACGACAGCTACGAGGAGAAGGTGAAAGAGCTTCTCGGGACCGTAGATACACAGATGAATGTTTTACACGGCACAGGTGTCATTACAGAGGATCTTTATACAGAATATAAAGGTGCATTTACGGACTGGGGAACGATCGGATATGAGATCATGGAAGAGATCAAGGCCGGTAAGGAAGATCAGGCTGTCGATGGTATCTTAAATAAGTGTACCCCTGCATTAAACAGCTTAGTAGAAATTTCAAAGAAATTAGATGCATTGACTGATAAACAGAGAAGTATGGCTGTCCAGAGCACGATCTTCTGTGCAGTTGCCGGTATTGCAGTGATCATTATCTTCCTGCTCCTTGCATGGGCAATCGCAAAGAAAGTGAGCAGGATGGTACTTGAAACCATTCTGGAACCATTACATGCGATCGAGGACGTGGCGAAGGAACTCACGGAAGGAAATCTGCACAGCCAGCTGGAATACCACTCCGAGGACGAGATCGGAAGACTTGCACACAGCATGCGTAAGTCCATCCATATCCTTGGAACGTATGTCGATGATATTGACCGCTCCATGAAACAGTTCTCAGAGGGCAATTTTGATGTACAGCCAGAGGTAGAGTGGAGAGGGGACTTTGTTGGTATTTTACAATCCTTTATGGAGTTCCAGAACAGCATGTCTGATACGGTAAGAGGAATCCAGAGGGTTTCCGATGAGGTATCCAACGGAGCAGAACAGGTGGCATCCAGCTCGAACGAGCTTGCAGACGGCGCAACGAATCAGGCAGCAGTTGTCGAGGAACTGACCGCTACCGTTACCGGTGTTTCCGAACAGGTGGCAAACAATTCACAGGCAGCAAAGGAGATCAGCGGAAAAGTGGAACAGCTTGGACAGGCGCTGATCGAGAGCAACGGAAAGATGCAGGAGATGGTTGTCTCCATGAACGAGATCAATGATGCATCGCATGAGATCGACAAGATCATTGCGACGATCAATGAGATCGCATCCCAGACCAACCTGCTTGCCTTAAACGCATCTATTGAGGCTGCAAGAGCCGGTGAGGCAGGAAAAGGTTTCGCAGTAGTTGCAAATCAGGTAAATGTCCTGGCAGATCAGAGTGCAGAAGCGGCAAAGGAATCAGCGGCACTGATCGAGCGCTCTGTGAATGCTGTTGAAAAAGGTATGATAGTTGCAAAGGAAACAGCAGCACAGTTAGAGGAAGTGGCAGAGAATTCAAAAACGATCACAAGTGAAGTGACAAATATCGCAGACACCTTAGAGACACAGACAGCAGAGATCCATCAGATCAATGAAGGAATCGAGCAGATCAATGATGTGGTACAGACGAATTCAGCTACTTCAGAGGAATGTGCGGCTGCAAGTGAAGAGATGAGCAGCGAAGCAGACAATTTACGTACAATGATCCGCAGATTTAAAGTTGCAAAGACGGAAAAATAATATCAGACCAGATAAATTCAATTGGATGCGCAGGAGTATAAGCGCAAAAGAAAAGGGAAGGTTCTCTGGTTATGAATAAGGATGTATATGGAATATTAGGAGATCTGACAGCAGAGATCTTATTGGAAATCATAGCGGAATGCATGGATGATTACCTGTACGTAATCGATCTCCAGAATAATAAGATGGAAATTTCCCAGTCTGCCCTGGATCGGTTTATGATTTCTGAGACACATGTGAGGAATGTAAAGCAGGAGATCATGTCCGTTGTCTACAAAGAAGACCGCACTATGTTTGCAAAGCATATGCAGGCTGTGATGGATGGAAAGGAAAAGGTGCATGATATCCATTACCGGTGGCTCGACAAAAACGGGCTTCCGGTATGGGTCAACTGCCGCGGAGTAGTGATTGATGATGAAGATGGGAAGCCGGGGTATCTGGTGGGATGTCTGAATGAGACCGGAAACCAGCGGCGGGCTGATAATGTGACCGGGCTTTTAGGCGGAATGGAATTTTGTGCTTATCTGCGGTCACAGAAGAAACCTGTGACGACCGGATTTCTTATGCATATTGGAATTGATGATTTTGCAACGGTGAATGAAACACATGGCAGCAATTATGGCGATTATGTGTTAAAAAGTGTTGCAGACTGTATGAAAGAGTGTCTGTCCGGAAATCAGCGACTCTATCATCTGGTCGCAGATCAGTATGTGATCGTGGATCTTGACAGTACTTCCATGGATGATGCCATACAGCTCAAAAAAAAGATCGGTGAGAAAATAGACGAATTCATCATCTCTGAAAAATATGAAGTTGTATTTTCAGCTTCTGCAGGAGTGATCGATGCCTCGACTGTGGCAGAAGGCTACGAGGAATGCCGCAAAAAGTTTGAATTTTCCCTGAAAAAGGCAAAACGGATGGGAAAAAATAACATCTATTTTTACAGGCAGGAGGATTACGAGAAATTCCAGCGGAATGGAAGAATCATAAGTGCACTGAGAAGTTCCATCGCTAACGGGTGTGAAGGCTTTGAAGTATATTATCAGCCGATCGTGGATTGTGTTTCCGGGCGTGTGATCGGTGCAGAAGCACTCATGCGGTATACCATGGTGACAGAGGAAGGTAAGGAGTGGCTGTCTCCGGTCGAGTTTATACCGCTTCTGGAAAAGACAGGACTGATCATTCCGGCGGGAAGGTTTGTGTTAAATGAGGCAGCAAAAATGTGCCGTGAGATACAGCAATATATACCGGAATTCAGTGTGAACGTGAATATTTCCTGTTATCAGATCGAGCATGGAAAGATTGCAGACAAGATACTCACTGCGGTCAGGGACAATGGACTGACGCCGGATCGCATCTGCATAGAAATGACTGAAAGCGGCTTCATGGATATGACACCGGTCTTTTGTAAATTCAGGAAAGTGCTTGAGGAAAATGGGATTCAGTTCGTGATCGATGATTTTGGAACCGGATATTCCAATCTCCACTGCATCAGTGACATGAATCCGGGCTATGTGAAAATGGATAAGGATTTCACAGCAAAGGCAATGAGCTGCGAACGGGATTACGAGCTGTTTAAAAAGATCATTGAGATGGTTCACAGCATCGGCATCCGCATCTGTGTGGAAGGAATTGAAAAAGAAGACTGGCATCTTAAGATGAAAGAACTGCAGGCGGATTATCTTCAGGGGTATTTTTTTGGAAAACCCTGTGAAAAAAAGAAGTTTATGGAAGAGTTTGTTTGCAATCCGCATAATAATGGCGTATGGTGAGATAGTACCTCTCAGGAGGTGCTATTTTACTATACAGATTTTTATAGAAATTTCATATCTGCATGAAACGGAGTATAAAGAATGAACGAAATAGAAGTTATCTGGAAGTTTTTAGATAATCTGGATGAGTACGTGTACGCAACAGACATAGAGACAGATGAGCTTGTTTATATGAACCGCAAATTGTTAGAGGTGTATGGATTACAGTCCATAGATGATGTGAAAGGGATGAAGTGCTACGAGGTGCTGCAGAAATCTTCTGTTCCCTGTGGTATGTGCAATAATGACAGGCTTTGTGCCGGAAAGTTTGTCGAGTGGCGTTATTATAATCCGGTGATCGATAAATACATGATGTTGAAAGATACCCTGGTGGAAGATCCTGTCACAAATAAAAAGTACCGGATCGAGATCAGTATAGATATCAGCGAGGAGCGTTCACAGGACAAGATGATCCAGAAGTACAGGGATATGGAGTCCTTTGTCAACGAGGCATTGAAGGATGCGCTTTCTGTCGAGTCGCCGGACGAGACGATCCGTATTATTCTGGAATATCTCGGAAAAGTGCTGAACGGAGAGAGAACATATATTTTTGAGAAGAACAGAGATGGCAGGGATGATAATACATATGAATGGACGGCGCCGGGAGTGCCACCGGAGATCGACAATCTCCAGAATCTTCCGCCGGAGATCTGTGAGAACTGGTATCACATTTTTGAGGAGGGAAAATATGTCCAGATACCGGATATTGAGGAGATGCGCCTGAGCGATCCGTTACAATATGAGAATCTGAAGCGGCAGAAGATCCATTCCATTGTTGCCATGCCAATTTATGATGCGGAAAAAGTCATTGCTTTTTACGGAGTTGACAATCCGCCGGCATTTTCATTGGAATATACGTCGGATATGCTTCAGATCATGGGTTCTTTTCTCAAGTCCTGCATCAGACGCAGGAATCTGATGAGGCGTCTGGAAGATCTAAGCTATAAGGATGCGCTGACTCAGCTTGGAAACCGCTTTGCGATGGAAAAGTATGTGAGACAGATCGATCCGGAGCAGAGCGTTGGCGTAGTTTATTGTGACGTTACTGGTTTAAAGGGTGTGAATGACACACTGGGACATAAGGCAGGGGATGACCTGATCCTTAGAGCCGGTGCATGTCTGGAGCAAGTGTTTGGCGATTACGGCGTATTCCGTATCGGGGGAGATGAGCTGCTTGTATTGTGCGCGCAGATCGATCAGGACACGTTGGCGGAACGCATAAGGCAGTTAGAGTGTCTGACAGCTGAGAAGGACGTAAATATCGCAGTGGGAGTGATCTGGCAGGACAGGGCGGACACACATCTGGATGAACTTCTGCAGGAAGCTGAGAAGCGCATGTATGAGGATAAGGCAGAATACTATAAGAAAACAGGGATTGAGCGGAGAGGTGCAGACAAAAAAGGCTGAATCTGCTCTCACTAAATGAGAATAGATAAAAAAGTGATAATAATTTTGTCTGAAAACGGTATTTTCCTAGGCGAAATGTAAAAAATTTTAAAATAGAAATAAAATGATTGTGATTTTGCCATGAGGTACAGTATAATAAGAAATGTCGGTTAAATGTAAAAATCATGTAAAAAGTTTGTAAATAAAATTGCAGACAGGGATACGTTAGGATGTATAACGTGGTTAGGAGTACAAATGACAACATTTACTATTATTTTATCGCTGCTCAGCGGAGTGGCACTGTTCCTTTTTGGTATGTCCCTGATGGGAGACGGACTGAAGAAAGTAGCGGGTAATAAGCTGGAGCTGGTTCTTTATAAGCTGACGAACACACCGTTGAAAGGAGTGCTGCTTGGAACTGCTGTGACAGCGATCATCCAGTCCTCCTCCGCAACGACTGTTATGGTTGTCGGCTTCGTAAACTCCGGAATGATGAAGGTTGCGCAGGCGATCGGTATCATCATGGGAGCTAACATCGGAACGAGTGTGACAGGCTGGATTTTGTGTTTGTCGTACATTGACGGTTCGAACGGGATTGCACAGCTGCTGTCCACAGCGACCATCTCAGCGATCGTGGCGATCATTGGTATTATCTTTAAAATGTTTGTAAAAAAATCCGGCTTTAAAAATGTCGGTGACATTATGCTTGGGTTCTCCATCCTGATGGTGGGGATGCAGACCATGAGTGGGGCAGTTGCACCATTAAAAGATAACGAGCATTTTGTGAATGTATTGACAATGTTTAAGAATCCGGCGGCAGGTATACTGGCAGGTATTTTATTTACAGCGGTATTGCAGAGTGCATCTGCCTCAGTCGGTATTCTTCAGGCGTTGTCCATGAGTGGAACGATCACTTTTGCAGCGGCGCTTCCTATTACCATGGGTATCGGTGTCGGCGCAGCCTGTCCGGTTCTGCTCTCCTCGATCGGAACGAACAAAAATGGTAAGAGAACAGCCCTGATCTATCTGTTTAACGATCTGTTCGGCATGCTGTTCTGGTCAATTGTATTCTATTCTGTCAATGCAGTGGTGCATTTTCCATTTATGAATGCCACCATGAGCCCGGTACTGATCGCACTGTTAAACACGGTTTTCCGTGCGGCAACGATTTTAGTACTTCTTCCATTTATCAAATGGATTGAAAAAATTGTTTATCTTGTTGTAAAAGATTCGCCGGAGGACGAGGAGGATCAGGCAGACTTCGATCTGCTCGAGGAGCGTTTCCTTGCTTACCCGGATCTTGCAATCACACAGAGCCATCTTGCGATGAACGGCATGGCAAAGAAGGCGAGAAAGAATATTTTACGCGCGTTAAGCCTGTTCCTTGTGTATTCGACAGAAAAGTTTAATAAGGTACAGGAAAAGGAAACGCTGATCGATAAATATGAGGATAAGCTGGGAACCTATCTGATGCAGATGTCCACGCATGAGATGAATGGAAGCCAGGCGAAGCAGGTATCCAAGTTTTTGCATACAGTGAGTGATTTCGAACGTCTGGGCGACCATGCGGTGAATATCTCAGAGGTTGCGGCGGAGCTGAACGAGAAGAAAATTGCATTTTCGGATGAGGCACAGTATGAGCTGGATGTGCTGGAGAATGCAGTAAAAGAGTGTGTCAGTCTTGCGGTGGATGCATTCTGTGCGGACGACCTTGAGATGGCGGCAAAAGTAGAACCACTCCGCGAACTGATCGGTATCCTCTGCGATGAACTGAAACTGCGTCATATCGCAAGACTCCGCACCGGAAAATGCGAGATGAAGCAGGGATTTGCGTTTAATGATCTGCTGACGAACCTGGAACGAATCGCAGCACACTGCTCGAACATCGCAGTTGCCATGATCGAGCTTGAGGCAGCAGACTTTGATACCCATGAGTATTTAAAGAGTGTCCGCGAGTTAAAGAATGACACTTACATGGCATACTTTGATGAGTATGAAAGAAAATATGACATCAATGGTTACCGGAAGAAAAAGACAAAAGCACAGAAATAGAGATCAGTGATTACGGCTGTCGTACTGAAAGGAGAAATTCCCGGATTGTATGGCAGCTTTTTTGTTCCATTCTTTTGGAGAAATTTTCTGATGGAAAACATCATAAGCCGGGAACTTTATTCTAGTCAAAAAAGATAGAATGATGTACTATGAAAAGGAACAGAAAACGAAAATTAGAATTTGAAAAAAGTTAGGGAAAAACATGTCGCTGCAATTTATTTTCGGAAATTCAGGAAGTGGAAAATCATCCTATTTATATAGGAACATACTAAAAGAGGCGGCAGAGCATCCGGAGAAAAATTATCTGGTGCTTGTGCCGGAGCAGTTCACCATGCAGACACAGCGCGAGCTTGTGCGGCTTGAAAAGTCACATGCTATCATGAACGTGGATGTGTTAAGTTTTGCGCGCCTTGCATACCGTGTGTTTGACGAGCTTGGGAAACAGAACCTGCGCGTGTTGGAGGAGACCGGAAAGAATCTGGTGCTCCGCAAGCTTGCAGGGGAGCAGAAGAAAAACTTAAGTGTGCTGGGCGGTAACTTAAACCGGATGGGGTACATCAGTGAGGTGAAATCCCTCATTTCCGAGCTGACGCAGTATAACGTGTCACCAGAAAAATTGGATACATTTTTGGAGACGGAGGATGTCGGGGAGACATTGCGCCTGAAAATGCAGGATATCTCGGTCATGTATCACAGTTTTTCTGAATATCTGCAAGGGCAGTATATCACCTCTGAGGAAGTGTTATCGCTATTGTGCGATGCCGCAGAGGATTCGAATATTATAAAAGACAGCGTGATCGTGTTTGACGAATTTACCGGTTTTACACCGATACAGAATCAGCTTCTTAGAAAACTTTTAGTGTTATCAGAGCGTATCATTGTCTCCGTGACGATGGATGCAGGCGAGGATTTTTACCATTGCAGGGGCGAGCAGGAACTTTTTTCCATGAGTAAAAAGACGGTTTCGGTTCTGATGAAAATGGCAGAGGAACTTCATGTCACGGTGGAGGAGCCTGTTGTGTTATCCGATGGAAAAAATCACAGATATAAAAATGCTCCATCCCTGTACTTCATGGAGCAGAATCTGTTTCGACCGTATTATCATAAATGGCGGCAGAAGGAGGATGAACTGCGGATCGTGAGCCTTAAAAATCCGAGGGAAGAGCTTCACTTTGTGGCGCGTGAGATCACGAAATTTGTGCGTGAGAAACAGTACTGTTATAAGGATATCGCAGTGGTGACCGGGGACGTCAGTCTTTACGACAACTATGTGGATGAGATTTTTGCAGCGTATGATATTCCGTACTTTCTCGACCAGACGAGAACCATTCTGTTTCATCCTTTTATCGAGTTTATCCGTGCGGTGCTTGAGGTGGTGGAACTTGATTTCTCTTATGAGAGCGTGTTCCGTTTTCTGCGCTGCGGTCTGACCGATATCACAGAGCAGCAGATCGATCTGCTGGAAAACTATGTGCTTGCCAAAGGGATACGCGGCAGAAAAAAATGGGAAAAACAGTGGACGTTTGTGTTCGATGATACCGAAAAAGAGAACCTCACAGAAATGAATGAAGTGCGGGCAAAGATTTATGATCTCTTTGCACCGTTATCGGAAGCGTTCACACAGGGAAAGACTGTGCGTGACGAGACCACTGTGTTGTATGAATTAATTGAAAAATTAGAAATAGAACAAAAATTAAAACAAAAAGAACTGGAATTTGAACGGCAGGGCAATCAGGTCAAGGCGAAAGAGTACGCCCAGATTTACAAAATTGTCATGGATCTGTTTGATAAGGTTGTGGACTTCCTGGGAGACGAAGTGCTTCCGGTCAAAGAGTATGCGGATATTTTAGACGCCGGATTTGAGGCTGCAAGAGTCGGCGTGATCCCGCCGGGAAATGATAAAGTGACGATCGGTGACATCGAGCGAACCAGATTGAACCATATCAAAATCTTATTTTTCATCGGTGTCAATGACGGTGTTGTGCCGAAAGCGGGCAATGCCGGAGGTATCATCTCGCAGTTTGAACGTGAGAAAATGGTGGCATGTCATCTGGAACTTGCACCGGGTGCGCGTGAAAAAGTGTTCATCCAGCGCTTTTATCTATATCTGAATGTGACGAAGCCATCTGATTTTTTATATGTGACTTTTTCAAAAGTGAATGCGGACGGAAAAGCACTTAGAAGGTCGTATTTTGTTGGAACGCTCTTGAAAATGTTCCCGGAGAAAACGGTGGAGGAAATCGAGGAGACAACTTCTGCGGACTGCATCATGACGCCGAAGAGCAGCATGGCGTTTTTCCTGGAGGGACTGCAGGATAATGACAGGGCATCTGATTTTTCTCAGGTAGAAAAAAGAAAATTATGGAATGCTCTCTCAAAATTCTACCTCACAGATTCCGAGTGGAAGCCGGAAACGGAAAAACTTTTAAAAACTGCCTACGAAGTGCACAGCGATGAGCCAATCAGCCACGCAGTGACGCAGGCACTTTATGGAACCGTGTTGGAGAACAGCGTCACAAGACTGGAGCGTTTTGCGGCATGTGCCTACGCGCATTATCTGAATTACGGTTTACGCCTAAAGGAGCGTCAGCTTTTAGAGTTTGCAAGCGTGGACATGGGAAATATTTACCATGATGCGCTTGAACATTTTTCCAGACGTGTGGAAAAATCAGAGTACACCTGGTTTAACATCCCGGAGGATGTGCAGGAGACATTTATAGAGGAGAGCATGAATGACGCGATTGCCGGGTGCAAAAATGCCGGAGCGTTTGAGAACGTGAGAAACCGTTACCTGACCGGTCGGATGCGCCAGACCATCAAGCGCACGGTGTGGGCACTTACCACCCAGATCCAGAAGGGAAAATTTGTGCCGAGTGATTTTGAGGTGTCCTTTTCGCGGGCAGATAAATTGGACGCCATCCGTTTTCAGCTGAGTGATGAGGAAAAAATGAACCTGCTCGGCAGGATTGACCGTGTGGACACTTACGAGACGTCGGATAAAGTTTATGTGAAGATTATTGATTATAAATCGGGAAACACGAGTTTTTCACTCGTCAATCTGTATCACGGACTGCAATTACAGCTTGTGGTCTATATGAATGCGGCATTGGAATTAGAGGAAAAACGCCATCCGGGCAAAAAAGCGGAACCGGCGGGTATTTTCTACTATCACATTCAAAATCCGATAGTAGACGGACTTGGAAATGAGACAGAGGCAGAAATACGAAACAGCGTTTTGGAGCAGTTAAAATTAAATGGTCTGGTGAACGATGATCCGGAAATCTATGAGGCGATGGATTCAGATTTTGCCGGAAATTCTTCGGTCATCCCAATCGGAAAAAAAACGGACGGAAGCTTAAAAGCATCTTCCAAGGTTGCCAGTACTTACGATTTTTCTGTGATGTCTGATTATGTACAGGAGAAAATCAAAGAGACCGGGAAAAAAATCTTTGCCGGAGATATTTCGATTCATCCATACTCGCTGGACGGAAAAAGTGGCTGTGATTACTGTCCATACCATACCGTCTGCGGTTTTGACACCCGGATGCCGGGTTATTCCTATCATAAACTGGAAAAATTTGACAGCGCAGACGAGATATTAAAGCGTATGGAAAACGAAAAGCAGGAACAGTAAATAACAGGAGTGAGAAATATGGGAGTTTCATGGACCACAGAGCAGCAGCAGGTCATTGACTTAAGAAATCGAAATATATTGGTATCTGCGGCAGCAGGTTCTGGAAAGACCGCTGTTTTAGTAGAGCGGATCGTGAAAATCATAACAGACAAAAATCATCCGGTCGACATTGACCATCTGCTGATCGTGACGTTTACCAATGCGGCAGCGGCAGAGATGCGGGAGCGGATCGGAAATGCGATTGAGAAAGCGTTAGACGAACAGCCGGGGAATGAGCATCTGTTAAGGCAGTTGACCTTGATTCACAATGCACAGATCACGACCATCGACAGCTTCTGTCTGTATGTGGTGCGCAATCATTTTCATGAGATCGATCTGGAACCGAATTTCCGTATCGGGGATGAGGGTGAGTTAAAATTACTGCGCGAGGATGTTCTTGGCAGAGTTTTGGAACAAAATTATGAGGAGCCTTCGGAAGCATTTTCCGATTTTGTGGAGGGCTATGCTTCGGGAAGAACCGATGCTGCATTAAATGAGATGATCCTTCAGTTATATGAGTTTTCCAGAAGTTATCCGTGGCCGGAAAAATGGCTGGATTCGTTTGTGGGAGCCTACCGCATCGAAACCAGGGAGGAGTTAGACCGCGCAGAATGGCTTGCTCCGCTCACGGAAAATATCTGTTTTGTCTTAAAAGACTGTGAACAGCTCTTAAAGCAGGCGCTTGCAATTACACAGCAGGATGACGGACCGGATATGTACGAGAAAGCAGTGCAGAGTGATCTGGAAAAATATGAGGGTTTGTCAAGACTAACCTCTTTCTGTGAACTGTCCGGGGCGCTTTCCGATATCAAATACGACAGACTTGCGAGCAGCAGAGGGTTTGAGGGAGATCCCGATAAATTAGAGCTGGTGAAAAGTCTCAGGGAGCAGGCAAAGGATGTGGTGAAAAAACTCTGCAGACAATATTTTTTCTGTTCGCCGGAGATGATGATCGAGCAGTTAGAGCGCACGGAGCCGATGTTAGAGGAGGTTGTCCGTCTCACAAAGCAGTTTGCAGATGAGTTTGCAGCCGCAAAACGCCGGAAAAATCTGGTGGATTTTCATGATGTGGAACATTTTGCATTGCAGATCCTTGTGGATGAGGAGACGGAGAAGGCGAAAAAGACTGCGGAAGAGTTCCGGGATACCTTTGAGGAGATCATGATCGACGAGTATCAGGACAGCAACGAAGTGCAGGAGACACTGCTTCGCTCCATTTCCAGAGAGGAGCGTGGGGAAAATAATATTTTCATGGTCGGGGATGTAAAGCAGAGTATTTACCGGTTCCGTCTCGCAAGACCGGAACTTTTCATGAAAAAATACGATTCCTATTCGCTGGAAGAGAGCACCACGCAGCGTATCGACCTGCACAAAAACTTCCGAAGCAGAGAGGAAGTCTTGACCTGCACAAACGATATTTTTTATAAAATTATGGTGCGGAGTCTTGGAAATGTGGAGTATGACGCGGAGGCTGCACTGTATCCGGGGGCAAGCTATCCTGTCAGCGCGGACTTCATCCCGGAGATCCTGCTTGCAGACAGCAACGACGAATTATTGGAGGACACCGAACTTACGGATAAAAAGACACTGGAAGCGAAAATTGTGGCAGAAGAAATCAAGCATCTGATGAAAACGCAGCCGGTCACGGACAAGGCAGCCGGAACACTTCGGGCGGCGCATTACTCCGATATTGTAATTTTGCTCCGTAGCCTGTCCGGCTGGGCGGATTCGCTTGTGGAAGTGCTGAACGGAAATGGAATCCCGGCGCACACGGTTTCTTCAACCGGTTATTTTTCCACGGTGGAAGTGCAGACGGTACTGTCCATGCTGAGGCTTTTGGATAACCCAAGACAGGATATTCCGATGGCGGCAGTGCTCCGCTCTCCGATGGCTGGGCTTACCGATGAGGAACTTGCAGTGTTAAGGCTTGAAGATGGCAGTGTGCCTTTTCATGAAGCGGTGCTCGAACTGGCAGAAGGACTTTATGAAGAGGGCGGGCAAATAGAAATTTCAAATTCAGAGGAAGATCAGAAGCAGGGAAGAAACGCGGATGAGAAAACAGAAAATCATATAGAGATAACCGCTCACCGGAAATTACTCAAATTTTATAAAAAATACAAGCAATTACGGCAGCTCGTCCCGGACACTCCGATCCATGAGCTGATCGAGATCATCCTGCGCGAGACCGGATACGGTCATTATGTGGCGGCAATGCCGGCAGGAAACAGAAGAACGGCGAATTTAAACATGCTTTTGGAAAAAGCCGCAGCCTACGAGAAAACGAGTTACAAGGGACTATTTCACTTTGTGCGTTACATTGATGAACTGCAGAAATATGATGTGGATTTCGGTGAGGCAGACATGGTCGGGGAAAACGAGGACGTTGTCCGAATTATGAGTATCCATAAGAGCAAAGGTCTTGAGTTCCCAATTGTGATCGTGAGCGGTATGGGCAAAAATTTCAATAAACAGGACACACGGAGCAAAATGGTGCTTCACCCGGAACTTGGTATTGGTCTTGACTACATGGACGGAAAAAAGCGTATCAAATCACCGACTATCGCAAAGAAGGCGATTGCAAAGCAGATCGATCTGGAAAATCTCGGAGAGGAACTTCGTGTGCTATACGTTGCCTTAACCCGTGCAAAAGAAAAGCTCATTCTCACCGGGACATTAAAGGATGCCCCGGAAAAACTAGAATTTTTCAGGCAGCAGGCGAATCTTTCGAAAGCAGCAGACAGACCGCTTTCCTACCTTACAAGAGAAGGGGCTTCCGGTTATCTGGACTGGATACTTCCGGCAGTGCTTTCCTATGGGGACAAATACCCGGTCCGGATCGTGGAAGCGGCAGAGCTTGTCTTAGACGAAGTGGAAAACCAGTTAGAGCAAAATGAAGATCTGACAGAGCGGATCGAAGAGATTGAAGCGGCGGACACACAGCTGGTTGGACAGTTAAAACAGCGGTTTTCGCAGCGTTATCCCTATCAGACAGACATTTTGCGGAAAAACAAATATTCCGTATCCGAATTAAAGCACCGTGCAATGCGTGAGAAATTTGAGGCGGAGCAGGAGGAGACCATTCCGGCATTTTTGGAAGAACCTGTGACGCCAACGATTCCTCTTTTTATCCAGAGAGAGGAGAGTGTGGAACAGGAAACAGCAAACCGTGGTGCGTTGAGAGGAACCGCAGTACACCGCGTCATGGAGTGCTACGATTTTGCCTCAGAAAAAAGTGTACATGAACAGATGGAGGCTATGGAAAAAGAGGAGAAGATCACTGCGGATATGCGCGCACTTGTGAGAGAGCAGACCGTGGCAGATTTTGTTTCCTCGGAAACAGGAAAGCGGATGGCTCTCGCACAGCGCGGGGGAGCACTTTACCGTGAGAAACCATTTGTCATGGGATTTACGGAAGAGGAACTGGAAAGATATGGCTTTGGGGCAGGTGCGCAGATGATAGAAAATGAAGCGCAGACTGAAAATGCACAACAGGAAATCATGTCAGAAAATGTGTCGCAGGAAAATCATATGCATGAGGAAGATTTAACTTTAATTCAGGGAATCATTGATGTTTTCTGGATTGAGGATGACGGAATCACAGTCTTGGATTATAAGACAGATCGTGTGGATACTGCGCAGGAGCTGATTGACCGTTATGCGACACAGTTAAAGCTTTATGCGGATGCGTTGGAGCGGGTTTTTGCCACCCGGAAACTGAAGGTGAAGGAGATTCTGATCTACTCGTTCCGGTTAGAAAAGCTGATTTCAATTGAATAAATGTATGCACGAAGATCACTGGAGTCTTAATGATTCCGGTGATTTTCGTATAGAGCGATCATATAGAGCAATCAGACGATATTTTCTTGTGTGCATAAGTGATTCATGGTATCATAGAAATCATGAGAACGGAGGAAGGAGTCGCAAAAATGAAAGCCTTAAACATCCCGGTTGGTATTTCTAATTTTGAAAAAATCCGCAATAATGGATTTTATTATGTTGATAAAACTGGTCTGATCGAGGAACTTCTCAAAACAGAAGCAGAAGTGACGTTGATCACCCGACCACGTCGATTTGGAAAAACACTCGGAATGAGTATGCTAGAAAGCTTTTTTGATATTCGAAAAAACAGTCGGAAACTATTTGAAGGTCTTGAGATTGCACGCCAGAGTGAATTATGCAGCAAGTGGATGAATCAATGTCCGACGGTTTCCGTATCATTCCGGCAGGTGGATGGTCTGAACTTTACAAGTGCATACGATATGCTGACAATGGTGTTTGCCGATCTATATAACAAACATCTTTATCTGCTTGAAGACAGTCATGTAACGGAGTTTCAAAAGAAAACGTTTACAAATATTGCGCATGGATGTGGTTCGGAAAAAGAAGTGAAAAGCAGTCTTGTTCTTTTGACGACTATGATGCAGCAGCATTATGGTAAGGCAGTAGTACTTTTGATAGATGAGTATGATGTTCCGGTTGCAAAGGCAAATGCGCATGGTTACTACAACGAGATGTTAGATGTCATGAAAGGACTATTGCAGGCTTTGAAAGATAATCAGGCACTTTGTTTTGCGGTTGTCACAGGATGTCTGAAAATTGCTAAAGAAAGTATTTTTACAGGAACCAATAATTTTGTGTCTGACACTATCACAGATTCACGCCTAAATGAATACTTTGGCTTTGTCCAGAGCGAGGTGGATCAGATTTTAGCAGATGCAGAGACAGAAGATCAGGCGGAAAATATCCGAAAATGGTATGACGGATATCACTTTGGTGACTTTGATGTTTATTGTCCGTGGGATGTGATGAATTATCTGCTGGAGCTGCAGCACAATCCACAGGCTAAGCCGGTCAGTTATTGGAAAAATACCAGCGATAATGCAATTATCCGTTCTTTTATCGATCATTCAGGAAGCAGCATCACGAAGAAGCTGGAAAATTTAATGGCTGGAGAAACAATTGTTCAGCGTGTGGATGAAAATCTGACTTACGATTATTTACATTCTTCGGAGGATAACCTGTGGAGTATGCTGTATCTGACAGGATACCTCACAAAAGCGCGGAATGAACAAACGGATGAGGTGCTGCCTGACGGTGCGATTGCACTTATGATACCGAATGAAGAAATCAGGGATATATTTGAAACGACGGTTATACAGTGGTTTGATGACAGTACCAGAAAATGGAATCGGACTTTATTGTTTGATGCAGTGTGGAATGGTGACAGTGTGAATCTGACAAAAGAAATGAATATTCTTTTACGACGCACAATCAGTTATCACGATTATAAAGAGGATTTTTATCATGCGTTTCTTGCAGGAATCTTTACAGGTGCCGGATATATGGTGGATTCGAATAAGGAGCATGGCGAAGGGCGTAGTGATGTGGTCGTATATGATCCGGTTAATGGACGTGTTGCGATTTTTGAAGCAAAATACACGAAAAATCAGGAAAAACTGGAAAGTACATGTAATACTGCGTTGCAACAGATAGATGAACGTCTGTATGCAAAGGAGTATGAAGATGATTATGATCAGATTCTATGCTATGGCATTTCATTTTTCAAAAAACGGTGTCTTGTCAAGATAAAGTAAACGGTTAAGTGAGGAAATTTATGGGACAGATCATACTTGCCTCGGCATCGCCGAGAAGAAAAGAATTGTTAGAACAGAT
>ERZ772897.2197-NODE-2197-length-17753-cov-2.940106_pt1 | contig 17753 bp, 14 predicted proteins | sample MGYA00512125_ERZ772897 | MGnify/ENA primary metagenome ERZ772897 (study PRJEB29015, sample SAMEA2737660) | human gut metagenome | biome: human gut; feature: human-associated habitat; material: faeces | place: China | collected 2012 ... | reverse complement strand
ATTCCACAAAAAGATCGGCATACAGACATTTCCCAGCCAGACAAAAGGTTTTGCCCCAAAGATCTTTCGCAGGATATCCACCTGACATACCAGATAGATCAGACTTGTCCACACAAAAGCGCTGACATACCACAAAGTCCGCAGGCTCTCGTGTCTTTCTGCCAGAACCAGACTGCAGATCAATACCATGGCTGCCAGAATGCAGGAAAGCATCTTGCCCCGCTCCTTGGTCTTTTCTATGATCTGTGCCAGTATAATGCCGGCAAAAAAACTAAAATAACCTCTGCCACTGGTACAATACAAGAGGGGCAGTCCCAGAGGATGGATCATCAGAAAGATGCCCAGCGCCATCATGGCAATATAAGACAGATTCTGCCACAAACGTCCTCTGACATAGCGCGTCAGCAGATAGTAAATGGCATAGCAGACAAAGAAAACACTGACAAACCAACTCGGTCCGTTGACCGCCAGCGTATCATTGTCAGAAATCCATCCTGTCTGCAAACCCAGCAGCGATACCATGAGTGCCTTGAGGGAATTTCGCACCCCGGCTCCATCCGGATGCAGAATATAGACACCATAGATAGCATAGCCGACTTTCTGCAAAAGCCAAGTCACCAAAGCAGATGCCATCATCATAGGATAGATCTTTTTCATCTTTGGCAGGATAAAACTACCCAGCCGCAATTCGCCCTCGGACAGACGTTTCTGATAGGACCAGTACAAAAGCAGACCACTGAGCATAAAAAAGATCTCAGACATGCAGACACCATAGCGTGCCAAAAATCCCATGACAGCCGCCTGTATGGGGAAACGTTCCGGCATGGTATGAAACAATTCTGTATAGTGAAAGATATAGGCGATCGTGCAGGCACTCAAGCCCCGCAGGCCTGTAATCTCATTTCGTCTTTTCTGTGTCATCTCTTATAACTCATTTCATTTGATCTATGTTTTCTGTCAGATTTTCTGCAAACAGCCTCTTGCCATCGTCAGTACAGGATATGCAGCCATTTTATCTTCTTTTGTGCCAGCAGGATAAGTTCTGCTAAGACTATCGTTACGACCAATACCACGAAATATAGGACTGTCGCATTCCAGACATATGTGGTATATTTTCCAACCATATACTGCAAGCCTTCCATGACGCCATAGTGTATGGTAAAGATCAAAATACTAAGCCTGCGCATATGCGCACAGGCGCAATCCAACCGTTTCCTGCTCTGCTCTCCCATTTTTTCAAAGATGTCCACAGACAAAAGCCACTGCAGGAGGAAATAAGAAGTTGGGATCAAAAAGAACATAGCCCCAAAACTCTGTCCCAGTCCCTTGTCACGGATGACATAGGATTCAATGATCAGGAGTAAAAAACTGATCAGACTCGGCAGGGCGAAGTCCCTGCTGTCGTTTTTTTGTCCTCCCAGTGTCCGTTTATAAGCGATCCACATGCCCAGAGCGCAAAAGAAAAATCCGTAAGTCAGACCATTTCCATACCAGCCAAAAATACCGTAGATGGCAGAGTCAAAATAACCCGCCACCTGCCAGCCATCGGTGATACTGCAATATTCCATCCTTGCCACCGTAAGCAAAAACCATGGTGCCGATAAGAGAAGACACAGTCGCGATCCTAAATATTTTGTCAGGATAAAGACCAGAGGCATAGCCAGCAGGAGGGCTGTCATAAACCACATTGCCCCATAATAACCGCTCAGCCAGTATTTTTTAAGCAGTGCCAAAAGCATCCCGCGGATATTTCCGCACTCCTGCCATGTCCGCGGCAAAACGACAGGCGCATAGATAACAAACCATGCGGTATATAAAGCCAAAATACGCTTCATGTAATGTCCCAGCATGCACCAGGACATCCCCTGTCTCAGATCGCCGGATATTTGTGCAAATATCTTTTCAAAAAACAAAAATGCTGTAATCTGAAAAAAGAGAGGGTCTGCGATACGCGCTATGATGTCATCATAGACAAAGGCTGTCTGTCCTGTAAAAGGACGCACATGAATCGCCACGACAAGAATTGCCATGACAAATTTTGCGATATCGATCGCGCGATACTGTTTTCTTTCTGCTCTTGTATTGGTCATTTTCTTATCTCTCGATCCATCGGCTTTCCTAACACTACTGAAATCCGCATTTTTTGCAAAAGGCATCAATGCCCCGCTTCCAGAGCGGTGCCAGAAATCCGGTGTATAACTTCTGCGCCACTATTCCTACAAGCAGACAGGTTGCCGCATAGACGACCAGCCAGCCCCAAAATCCTGCCACCGAATAGTAAGGATACTGCCCATTGATCTTGCCAAAATACCAATAGACGCCCATGACTGTCTCATGCAAAAGGAATACAAAAAACACACTCTTTGCCATACGATTGATAAGCGGCGACTGGCGGAGCCGCAATGCCCGGAAGAAAAAGAACACGGCAAGTCCCATGACAAATTGCAAAGGCGCATATTTGCCGATCAGATGCTTTACGACCAGATTGGCGGCATCGTCATTTGCCATGACTCCCGGCATCTTGACATACCAGGCGTAAAAAAACGTAAACAGAAAGCCTGTCATATAAATGCCAGCCATCCATTTCTTCCCTGTCGGAAAGATCCAGCGCCTGTAATCGTTCCTGCGCAGATAACCCATGACAAAATAGGTAAGCAGAAATGCGACCAGATCATTGACAAAATTCATCTGTAGGGTCATGCCATTGATGGCAAACCAGATAGCCAAGCCCAGACAAAGCATCCCATGCCAGCCGCGGGACAGCCTCTCCATCAGCCGGTTCAGCCACGGATAGACCAGGAGCAGGACCATATAAGGTGCTACGAACCACCATGCTCCACCCAAAATATAGTCTTCTACAAACCAGTTTCCTGAATGGAATCCCCAAAGCCCGCGAATGACAATAAAACGGATGACATAAAGGGTCAGCACCTGTGCGCCAAACGTCAAAAACCGCCGGATTACTGGGCGGTCTTTGCTTTCCAGCAGAAAATAAGATGTCAGAGCGATAAAGGCATAATCCGCCGTGATCGCTCCCCCACTGGAGAGGAACAATCCCGGTGCCACATTCTTATGATAGTCCATATAGAAAACACCATTATAGAGCATCAGATGGTAAACCGGGATCGTCAGCATCAAAAGAATACGGAGCAGTTCAAAGTTAGATTGGCGTTCTTTTTTCTCCTGCGTCATTTATTCTGCCTTTAACTTTGCCTCTCTCTTGGCAAGTTCTAAGTCATGCTGTGCCATGATGCGGCATAATTCTTCATAACTGGTCTTCTGTGGATTCCAGCCGAGTTTGGTCTTTGCCTTGGTCGGATCTCCCCAGAGGTTGACAACGTCTGTCGGACGGAACCACTGTGGGTTGACACATACCAGCATCTTGCCGGTTGCCTTGTCATAACCCTTTTCTTCCATGCCTTCACCACGCCATTCTAGTTCGATACCGTCATTGGCAAAGGCAAGTGTTGTAAATTCACGGACGGTATGCTGAACACCGGTTGCGATAACATAGTCGTCCGGCTGGTCCTGCTGTAAGATCAGCCACATACATTCTACATAATCCTTGGCATAGCCCCAGTCACGCAGGGAATCCAGATTGCCGAGTTCCAGATGATCCTGTAATCCGCAGGCAATACGTCCTGCTGCAAGGGTGATCTTTCTGGTAACAAAGGTCTCACCACGTCTCTCAGATTCATGATTGAAGAGGATACCGTTGCAGGCAAACATGCCGTAAGCCTCTCTGTATTCCTTCATCATCCAGAAGCCATACTGCTTTGCAACCGCATATGGGCTGAATGGGTGGAACGGTGTGTTTTCGTTCTGCGGAACTTCCTCAACCTTTCCGTACAACTCAGAAGTAGAAGCCTGGTAAATACGGCAGGTCTTATCCATGCCAAGCATATGTACTGCCTCAAGGATACGAAGAACGCCAAGCGCGTCCACGTCTCCTGTATATTCTGCTGCATCAAAAGACACGCCTACATGGCTCTGTGCTGCCAGATTGTAGATCTCTGTCGGGCGGACTTCATTTACCACACGGATGATGGAAGAAGAATCCGAAAGGTCTCCATCATGTAAGGTAATGGCATTCTCAGCGATCAGATGATCGATACGCTCTGTGGTCGATACGGAAGAACGACGGATGATACCGTGCACCTCATATCCCTTTTCCAATAAAAACTCTGCTAAGTAACTACCGTCCTGTCCGGTGATACCTGTAATAAGTGCTACATTTTTGCTCATTGCTTGTCTCCTTTGTCCTCATAAAATACTTGTATCATATCATAAAATCAGGGATTTCTCTACCCCTATCACATAGCCGTCCACCTGATAATACTGCAAGTGCGTCTCCTCAGACGGTGGTATATCTGAAATATCAAAAAAGATATAGAGGGTATGCGTAAATTTCTCTCCCTCTTTTCGCTTTTCAAAATGCGCATAGGTCTTTTGATCCGCTGTCCTGCTCATATCCCGGCTCATGTAGGTCACGTTCAAAGACATAGCATGGGCAAGCGCATATTCCTCAAAAATGCAGGATGTCTTTGGATCACACTCGATCCCAAACTGGGTCGGCGGATAAAAGACGATCTCATCCATCTGGTCTCCCAGCATATCCCAGACATCCGACGACAAATACTTTTTGTATGCCGCTGTCATGGTATCCCGGCTTTGAGACGCATCCCTTTCGCCGCCGGTCTCTGCCGCATAGGTATATGCCTGATGTTTGTAGGAAACACCCGGATAGAGGTCATAGACCTGTAATACTAAAAGACCGATCAAAAATCCCAGAGAAAACCTGCCCCTGGATCTTTCCAAGAGGAAAACCATGCCATAGATCCCCAATGCCAGCAGTCCATAGTAGACCGGCCAGATCAGGCGCCCCGTCGACCGAAAGACACTGAGCGCCTGATAGATGACCTGCGGATAGGAGATCTGATACAGGATCCTGCTGCCAAGACTCGCCCGCGGTGACAGGGCAAGAAAGGTAAAAACCAAAAAACCGACCAGAATACTGATGATCCAAGATCGCCGGTTGGTTTTTTGCGCCTGCCCTATCTGCGCCTTCTCCCCCTCATGTCTTTTTCTATATTTACCTGCGATCCAGCGGATGCTGCCATAGACCACAAGGCAGGCAAGGAGAAAGATCATGCCAAAGCCAAGATAAGCAAAGCCTTCTTCCTGCCAACCAGATACAGTCGGAAGGGCCGGCAAAAGTGAGGAATAATTCTGTTTACTGAAAATATAGTTCCTGTGATCAATGACGCAAAGATCATTGCTCGGATCAAAAAACTGTAACAGATTAAAAGACAATTCTTCCAGTCCTGTCGTAGAGACAGACACCTCCCCATAAAAATAGCCCATGATATAACAGATCCCAAAAAGGATCAGTCCGGCAACGAGCACTTCCACCAGATAGATTACAAGCAGCCCCTTGTCTTTCTTTCCCGCTTTCGCCAGATACTCCTGCAGATCACTACAAAGCCAGATGCCAAGGATCATAGGCGTAAAATAGGCATTGGTCAGAGCTGACAGACATAAAAGGATGATCCAACGCCCGGCATAACGCCAGCGCCTTCTGTTGATCTGTCCCGTTGTTTCCCTCTCTGTCGACGCATACTCCGGCAAAAGGCTACCTCTCCAGACCCAGAGACAAAATGCCGCCAGGATCAAAAAGTGGGCAGACAACGCCGTATGATAAAAAGTCCGTTTCAACATGACCGGTGACAGGACAAAAAAGAGAGAAGAAAGCAGACAGATCTGGCTTCTTTTTGAAAATGCCCGCACAAACAGCGCCCCAAAGCCCCCCATCAGGGCATAGGACAAGAGTTCAAACAAGCCAAAATACTGAAAATTTGCCGGGAGCAGGGGCGATAGTATTTTAAAAAGCAGGGCAAAGAGAGGGATGGAGTCTGTATAGAAGATAGACACCGGCTGGCTGTAAATCCCCTCGACCAGCCCCAGTGGAAAGTGCCATGGACTTTTCCGGTAGAAGACCCAGCCCAGATAATGCTGGGTCAGATCCCATAGCCCTTCTGCCTGTGAGGAGTCCGTCAGCCATGCCACATTTGTGACATTTACCACAGCCAGACCATAGATGCATACAAAAACTAGGCTGCCCAGCAGACAACCTAGTACAAAAATCAGATATGGATTTTGTAATCTTTTTTTTATGTTCATCCTGTAGTATTTTTCCATCTAATTCTCCGGCACCGCTCTATGCACACATGTGTCCTATCATATCCATAAGCGTCTGACGCAGTGGGATCTCCGCTGTCCAGCCGATATCCTGTCGGATCTTTTCTGCCGAGCCGATCACGACCTGATTGTCGCCCGGTCTCACAAAGTCCGGATTAACGCGGGTTGTCACGGAAACGCCCACGATATCTGCGATCTGATCCACGACTTCTGCCAGAGACACACCCTTTTCGCCACAGATGTTATAGACTTCTCCCGCTTTTCCGTCCAAAAGCAGACGGTAGTAAGCACGCACGACATCGGCATCACGTCGGTCTGGATACCGCCGGCTTACAAGGCCGACGAACAACAGGACGAGGGATACGCCGTATACGACCTCTACGACTTGGGGGAGTTCGACCAGAAAGGCACCGTCCGCACCAAGTACGGCACGCGGCACGAACTGGAAGAAGCGGTCGCGGCGCTCCACGAGAACGGGATAGCCGTCTACCTCGACACGGTGATGAATCAGAAGACCGGCGCCGACTATACCGAGAAGTTCATGGCCTGCGAGGTCGATCCCGAGAACCGCGAGCAAGTGATCGGCGCACCCGTCGAAGTCGAAGGATGGACGGGTTATTCCTTTCCGGGGCGCGGCGACAAATATTCTCCCTTCAAATGGCACTGGTACCACTTCTCGGGAACCGACCAGGTTTACGAGACCGGCAAACGGGCCATCTACCTCATCCAGGGCGAAGGCAAGAAGTGGAGCGAAGGCGTCGACGGCGAGAACGGGAACTACGATTTCCTGATCTTCAACGACGTGGACTTCGACCATCCCGAGGTGGTCGAAGAAATGAAACGCTGGGGCGTATGGATCGCCCAAACGCTCGACGCGGACGGCATGCGCCTCGACGCGCTCAAACACATCAAGAATGCCTTCATCGCCGACTTCATGCACAACGTCCGGGCTTCGCGGGGCAAAGAGTTCTACGCCGTCGGTGAGTACTGGAGCGGCGATTTCGAGTCGCTGGAGGCCTACCTCGACGCCGTAGACCACCAGATCGACCTGTTCGACGCGCCGCTTCACTTCAAACTTTTCACGGCATCGCAGCAGGGCCGCGACTTCGACATGCGGACGCTGCTCGACGACACGCTCGTGCAGAAATACCCCACGCTGGCCGTGACGTTCGTGGACAACCACGACTCGCAGCGCGGCAGCTCGCTCGAATCGCAGGTCAAATCGTGGTTCAAACCGCTGGCGTACGGACTGATCCTGCTGATGAAAGAGGGGTACCCCTGCGTCTTCTACGGCGATTATTACAGCATGAAAGGCGAAGGGTCGCCCCACCGTCCCATCCTCGATATTCTGCTCGATGCACGTCGCTCCCGCGCCTTCGGCGAACAGACGGATTATTTCGACCATCCCAATACGGTAGGTTTCACCCGCTCGGGCGACGCACAACATCCGGATTCCGGCCTGGCACTGCTCCTTTCCAACGGCGAGGACGGCGAAAAAGTGATGTCCGTAGGCGTAATGCATGCCAACGAAACGTGGCATGAGATCACCGGAAGCTACGACGACGAACTGACCATCGGCGACGACGGGAAGGCCCTTTTCAAAGTACACGGAGGCAAATTAGCCGTTTGGGTACGAAAAAAGGATTGATTCGCATAGCATTTCCCGGCTGAGCATCATCCACTTCGGGCTCCGGTAAATATTCCGTAAATATTCGGTATCTATTTTGTGTTGTCAGCTATACCGTACATCCCGGCGGGGAGATGCGGTACAGGCTGGCTTTCAACCGCATGGCTTCGGCCCTTCGGCTGGCGGGCAGCATTTATGTCTCACTTAATTCTTTAAAAGTCATGAAAGAGTCTAACAACAAAACCTCCGGCCATACACAGTCCGGACAAAGCAAATCGGCGGAAAAGTCGTCGCGTACGACCACTTCGCGCACCAGCTCGGCGAGCCGGGGAACCGCAAGCAGCCAGTCGTCCGGTTCAGGGCGCACTTCGCGCAGCAACAATCCCGAAGGCCATAACCAGTACACGAAAAAATCGCAGGACAATCGCTAACAATGCAATTTGTTCTTCGATAGTGTGTCGCAAGGGACTGCCTAACATGTTTTAGGCAGTCCCGTTTTCATTCACCCGGCCCTGACGAACCCTGCCCGGATAAATATTGCAGATACGGTTTAAAATGACGATCTTTGCCGGGGATAAAGAACGGAACCTCGCAAACACGGTTATGGACTGGCTGCTCAACTTAGGATACCTGGGGCTGTTTCTCGGCACCTTCCTGGCCGGCACGGTGCTGCCGCTCAGCTCGGACATACTGCTTGTCGGGATGCTCGCGGCAAAAGCCGACCCCCTGATATGCCTGCCCGTGGCGGCCGTCGGAAATTGGCTGGGAGCGATGACTTCCTACTGGCTCGGATGGTATGCCAAGTGGGAATGGCTCGAAAAATGGTTCAGGATAAAGCCCGACACGCTCCGCAGGCAGCAGGAACGGGTCGACAAATACGGCGTATGGCTTGCGATGGTCTTTTGGGCCCCCTTCATCGGCATGGTCTGCATGATCGCCCTGGGGGTATACAAGGTACGCCCCCGGACGACGGCACTCCTGGCGCTGGCCGGCTCCTTCCTCCGGTTTTCATTCTGGATACTGCTCCAGACCGTCTGGCAGCAATAACCCGGCCGGCTGCGGGCAAACCGCCGCATTGCACCCACCCAGGGACAGGCCGCCCGTCCCGCCGAAGGAAAAACGGCAATTTTTGGTAAAATCTGAAAATAATTATTACCTTTGCGAACCGAAAGGAGAGGTGCAGGAGTGGTTGAACTGGCCCGCCTGGAAAGCGAGTAAACCCCTAAAGGGTTTCAGGGGTTCGAATCCCCTCCTCTCCGCAGACAACCTTAACTATTAAGGTTTTACACGCAAGGCACCCAAAAAGGAACCCATTTTTAAGGCCCTTTTGGGTGCTTTCCTTTTATCTCCGCTAAAACAATTTGCGGAAGAAGGCGGCTACAGCCGTAAATACCTTCGTCTTCCGAAGAAAGAAAAAGGCAACCGCCAATAGTACCAAAATCCCGAAAATGTAACGCCACCTGTACGGGTCGGCCGCCGGCTTCTCGGTAATATCGGTTTCCTTATCGGTGTCCGTGTTCACTTCTTCCGTTTTGGTCGTTTCCGTCTTCTGTTCTTCCTGCGTTACCCCGGTAGCTTCGGCCTTCTGTTTTACCGTGAAGGTTTCGATACTCTTAATAGCTCCCTGCCTTCCGGTATCGGGCGGCTGCTTCTCTTTCGGTTCCTTCGGCCGGTTCTTGGGCGTGTCTGCAACCGGATTAGACGGGCCGCCCGCCTGCATAGTGTCCGGCTTTGCCTGCCGGGTATCGGGTTTCGGCGGGAAAAACTCGATTTTCGTATAGGTTACTTCTACGCCTTCGGTTTTCGTATTGTCTACCGTCCGGCGAAATTCGGCCGCCGTCGTTTCGTTCCGCTTTTCTTCGGTCTTAGCCGTTTCCTTCGTGCTGCCGGCCAACTTTCGCGGCGTGGAACACCCGATAAAAGAAACGGCCGCAATCCCCCAAAGAATAGCTATAAAGGTTCTTGTTTTCATACGATTTCGATAGTGATTTTTTCTTTCCGGGCTATTGCGGCCTTACACCGCTTTGTAAGTTCAAGTTCGTAAGGCGTGGAATTGATAACCCGCCCCTTTACCTTGTTTTCTCCGACCAAAATACAGCCGGAAGTGTCCTTACCGGTATTGCCACGATGAATTAGAATGCCGTCGAAATGCGGTACGTTCAAAAGGCGAGGAAGGTCGCGCCCGAAGCGCGGCGAACGGTTTACGGTTATTTCGTAGGTTCCGAACGGTATAGCCGTTTCGTTCTTTACCTTCTGTTCCCCATTGTCAAATTTGCCGTTTCGGTTGTCGTCCCGGTTCTTGTCTTCCAAGGTATCGCAAAAACGCACCCCGTCAATAAACAGCGTACCGATAGTATAGGTTTCGGCGAAGTATCGCCGTTTAAGCGTTAGTTTCATTGTCGCCCCCTTTCTCTTTTTCCTTTTTTAGATACTCGATAACCCCGGCTATAATCTCCTGTTCGTCCTTATGCTGGATGATTTGCGAAAGGATTTTAGCCGCATCCCCGATTTTGGCCCGCTCCTTGGCTTCGCTATTCTCGTAGATACTCTTTAATTCGATAAATCCCACGAACATAGCCCCGATAAACGTAAAAAACGGCAATACCGGTAAAGTGTGGTTCGTCTGCGGATTTAGCTGCGTAATAGCCAACATTTGCACCACGTCGATAGATGTAATTACGAGTATCATATTGAAATACCGGCTTATTTTGTCTACTGTCTTACGCAATCCGTACGAAGACCGATATTCCCCCCGTTGTTTGGCCTTTCGAATCCCGGCCCAAAGGTCAAGGAAGACCACGAACAAAACAAGCGCGTAAACGCAAGCTATAATAATAAGTTGCGGCCCGAAGGTCTGTAAGATATTTTCCATAGCTTAAATTCCCGCTGCCCCTACGTCGATACCGGCGGCGGCAAGGTCGGCCCGAACCATTGCTTTAACCGCAAGCACTTCTTTAAGGTAATTTTCGTATTCGGTTTTGTCCGCTTCGTCCGTCGATAGCCCAAGTACGAAAGCGTTGTACTTATTGATAAGGCTAAATTCTTCGGTTTCGTCCCGGCGGGAACGCAAAACGGCCTTTACGCATTTGTCGTAATCCGGCCGGCCCCATACTTCCACCGTGTCGTAATCGTACGCCTTCCTTGCGGCCGGTACCTGGTCGCCTTCTGCTTCGGCCATAGGTTCCGGCGTTACTTCCACTTCGGTAATATTGTAGTTGTAATGCCAACTGCCGTTGCCCAAGTCCTGCAAAATGGGCGGTCTATCGTTTGAATTTGATTTCATACTTCGATGTTTTAGAAAGTTTCTTAATCAAGTGTTTGCTATCGCAAGACTTCGCCCAACCCCACCAAGGGCAAATAGCCTGCTTAAAGTCCTTTTCGGATAATGGCCTTTTCCGTTTGTTCAGCTTCGCCAACCGCCGGCAAAAAGTCTTTTTAATGCCCTTTCGCATTCGGGTATGCGTGTGGAAAAATACATATCCTACGAAGTCGATACCGCGAGCCGCTACGGGGAAAACTTGCCAATTCCCTTTAACCTCTAATTTCAAATCCCCCAAATACGCCCTAATTTCGCCCATTAAGGAATGAAGGTAGGATTTATCCGAAGCAAGTATTACAATATCGTCCGCGTAGCGGAAGTAGTGCTTTACCCGCTTCTGTTCCTTTATCCAATGGTCGAAGTAGGTTAAATAGAGGTTAGCGAAATATTGGCTTAGGTAGTTTCCGATAGGTACGCCGTCCGCCGAATCTATAATTTCGTCAAGTAGGCGAAGTAGCCTTTTATCCTTCAACTTGCGGCGCAGAATGGATTTTAGCACGTCGTGGTTAATCGAAGGATAGAACTTGCGAATATCCAATTTCAAACAGAACGTAGTACCTTCCGGGTCTTCCCGTAGGGCTTGTTTTACCTTCTTCGCGGCCGCATGAATCCCCCGGTTCTTAATGCAGCTATAAGTGTCCGCCGTGAAGGTCGAAACCCAAATAGGCTCTAAGACGTTCATTATAGCGTGGTGCAAAATACGGTCGGGAAAGTAAGGCAAGCGGTATATTTCCCGTTCTTTGGGTTCGTAAATAGTGAATACGTCGTACTTCGATGTATGGAAAGTACCGTTTAGCAAGGTTTCGCGCAACTTCAACAGGTTCGCTTCCCGTTTTTTGTCGTGTTCGATAACTCCGTACGTGCGTAACTTACCCTTACGGGCCTTTTCGTCCGCAAGTTGTAAGTTCTCGATAGAACAAATCTTTTCGTACAAGTTACCTATTCGCTTCATTGCGTTACTCGTTTGCTGATTTCTTAGGGAACGTTCGGGAATCCCTACTAATACCCCTTAAATAGTTGTTGTTTTTTGCCAAGTGGCAAGGTTTTTACCCCGTTAAAAATCTGCATAGCTGGGAGCTGACATTCGTATTCGTATTCGAAGCCGTGTTATTCGTATTCGCGTACGAAAAGCCGGCATTCGCGCTGTTATTCGCATTACCGCCGAAAAGCACGCCCCAAGGGTAAACCGCCTTTATTTTCACTCGAAATAATACCTTGTTCCCGAAGCCCGCATAGTTACTTTACGCGGAAAGGCGTTACGCTCCTTAATCTTCCCAAGAATATATTTAATTTCTTGCGAATTGGTAAAGAACTTCCGCGCGTCCTTATCCGGGTCTTCTCTGTTGAACTTAATCTTAACCAAGAAGCGACCGGTTCCGAACTTCGTTTTAACGTCGTCCAAGAAGTCAATAACCCAAAAGGAAAGGTTAATTAACTTCTGCTGGGTTATTTCCGAACAATTGAAGTGCTTGTTATTCGCGTCCGGCTCAATCGCCAAGAAAGCCAAACTTCCGTCGTCCTGCCTGTTGTTTTCCATTTTTGCGAAAAATTGAACGGCGGGCATTCGTCCTAATTTGAGCTACTTCGAAAGCCCGCCGTAGTTAAACTTCTTTGTTAAATGCGTTCCGTTACGTGTCGTTTCAAGCGGGTAAAAAGCAAAGCCGGGAGCCGACAGTCGCATTCGTAGCCGAAGCCGCGTTATGCGTAGGCGCGCACGAAAAGCCGGCATGCGCGCCGGGACTCGCATTACCGCCGAAAAGCACGCCCCTTTGTCCGGTATTGCTTACTACGTTCGTATAGAAGTAATCGGCGAAGTAAGTAGTAGAACTTGCGCCTACTGCTGTCGGCATATTTTCGCCGTACTCGCCAATCATCATAATTTTAACGTAACCTTCATTGCGGGGTAGCTCGCCGCGCTTCTCGTAATCGGTATAGTCGTTACTTTGAAACTTGGCCGGGTCGGTACATACGAAAAACTCACTAACGCCGCCCGCGTCCGCACTTTGAATATTGCACTTGCATCCGTCCGTCCAACTCCATACGTGCCCGAAAGGATTTTCCAAACCTCGGTAGCTGGGTACGCTAAGGGTTTGGCCGTCGGTTCCGTCGCTTTTCTTGTATGTGTAGTTTACTACGCCTGTCTTATTTCCCAACGGGTTGGTAACCCCGCAAGGAACCATAGGGTTATAACTGTTATAGCCGCCCCAATCGCTCATATTGGTAACGCCTTGGCTTAATCCGCCCTGCTTATATCCTTCGCTTGTAGGTTCCGCGTTATAGGCAAGTTGGCAATTAAAGTTAGCGTATTCGACGGCGTAAAGCCACCAGCAAGTTTTTTGTACTTCGTAAACGTCGCAATTCCAACCGGCCCCGTTCTTGCCGGCATTCCCCCGGTTCCGGGCATACTTCCGAAAGTTGGTAAGGCTGATAGATGTAGCCGGCATACCTAAAAGGCTTCTATATGTTCCGTCCCAACCGGCCGTATTGTTACCGCCACGGAAAGCCGTAGAAGTATTTACGACGCTTGCAAGTTTCGGCGTAGCCGATACGGTGCGGTCTACGGCCGCTTCGTAAGCCGAACGATAGGCAAGCGGCACCAAATGAAACCCCGGTAGCGCGTGTTCGGAAAGAAGGCACCGGAATTTAGTACCGTCTACCTCGAACTTTCGGTAGTGGGCCGGAATTTCTACCATTACTTGCCCGTCGGTGCCGTCAAGTTTGGCGGCGGCTCCCGTATCGCGCTTGGTGCTGTCGTTCGCGTGAAGGTAATAAGCTACCGTTCCGTTGTCGCGCAAGACACAACGGCGCATTTTACTTTGAATAGGCAACGAAACGTGAAGTTCCGGGCGACCAATTCGGGTACAAGCCGAAGAAGCTACGTTAGAATCCCATTCTATACCGTAGTAGTAATCGTAGGGAAACGTCGGCTTCGTGTTTCCTACTCCAATCAATAAACCCATAGCCGTATAAGATTTAGTACCCCCAAACAAGGGTAGCGTTAATACTCGTTTGCTTAATCTCGCGGACTATTTCGGGGTTCCAACCTATTTCGAAGCGCGTAGCTACGAACTTGCCCGGCTCCATGCCCCAAAGGTTTACTTCAAGAACGACGGCGGTTCGTTCTTAATGTTAAACGGCGTATCTTCCATTTTGAAGTTACCCGTACTTAGCCCTTCAATGGGGCCGATTGTTCCAATTTGGGCGGAAACCGTTTCGCCCCCTCTTGTTGTACTCATTTTGTCGAAATATTAAGTTACACAAAAATACCCCGTTGCGTATTATTATAATACGCTTGTTGGTAAAAAATTAAAAACTAACTTTCTGCCTTCGTAGAATAGCGAGTATGGTTTCGTAAAATCCAAGTTCCATAAATATTCACAAACTCCATTAACTCACCGGGAGATAATACCCCAACTTGGGTATAGGAAGATTTTGTACCCTTTACGACCGTACAGGGATATGATGATGAATTATATAACGCACAATTATACCCGTTATGGTCTTCGTTGGCCTCCATTAAAACCCCGAATTGTGCTCCGGCGGTCAAGGCCATGTAGCAATTTTCGGAAACTGCCAACACCGTAGTAAATTGCGAAGGCGGGCAGTTGGTTTTTGTATATATCGTTTTATACGACCCGCTCGTTTCAAAGTAATTGGAAACGCATCGTCCGTCCTTATATACTCGGAACTTGGCCCGGTTGCCCTCCATTGCAGAGGGCGTTTTCGCGGTAAAGTCGATTCCGGTATTGCGTTGATAGGTTTCGCCCGTTGTGGATAATGCGAAAATTTGCGCCCCTACGATATTCGTTACAGTTCCTACGACAGAGCCTTTATTGTCGAAACAATTATCCCCATTGCTCGGCGTCGCGCTTTGGGTGTAGATATGGGTATAGCTATTGCTTGTCCATCCGTAATACTCTACATTCCCTTGTTGCGCTCCTGCGAATATCAACGGATAATCGGATTCTCCGGTGGGATTATAACCGGCCATAGCAGCTGCTACATTCTGTTCCGTATCGCGTACACCTATAAATCCGGAAAGGGCTACACCGCCTTCTATTTCTGTTCTTGCATCCTTAAAAGCATCTCGCAAATATTCTATGTCGCTTTGTTCCAATTCAGCAACATCCTTTAATGTCCCGTCAGACGCACGAAATTTAATGTTCCCCCCAATCTCTCCGGCGTCTAAGTCGAAATAAGTTTGTCCGTCGCCACTTTGAATCCGCCCCGTAGCAAGGAAACGACCGTTAATTGTCGTTGCGCCATAAGTTAGGGCGATAAGACGCGCCGGCCGGTTCCCGTCGGTATCGGTTATCACGCTGCTAAGGCTCCCTATCAAGAAATAATAATATGTAGGGTCGCCGTCTACCGCTCGCTGTACTGTGTCGAAAACGATGTTTCCGGCCGTTCCTGTCTTTTGGCAACGGGCGTATATGTAATAGACCGTTCCGCTTACAAGGTTCGAAAAGGTGGCCGTATTTAGCTGCCAACTTTTTACGGTTTCCGCTATCGTATAGTGAACCAACGTACCGCCTACCACCTTTACCGTATTGGGATTCCCTTCGTAGTTCGGTTCAAAGCGGGTGTTCTGTAATACGAACTGCTGGGAACGTGCGCCGGTGGCTAACATGGTCGTTTCAATCGAAAGCGGCTTTATCTTCTCGCTGTAATAGTGTCCTTCGGGGTCGAAAACATTAGCTAATACTTCTTGGCTGGCTTTCCAATTGCGGCGGGCCTTCGACGGGTCGGCAAGGTCGTTTATCTCTATAACATTGTCGATTTTCTGCAAGTCTTCGATAACGCGGGTTATCGTCGTTTTGGTTACGCTGTCGCCCAAGGTTATATTATACTTGTATTCCCGCAGCAAATCGCGCGTAAAGGCCGTAATTCGTACCGATTTGTTTACGCCTATGTCTTCATCTTCCACTGGGATATAATCGCCGACGGCAAAAAGGTTTACTACGGTCAGTTCGCCGGCGAACTGACGTATAAAATTTTCGTCGATACTTAACCCGTACTGTACTTGCGGCTGGCTGTATTCGGTTATTGCCTTGTTGCCTTCCGCAAGGAGTTTGTTTTCCGCGTCGGTCTTGTAAGTGTCCGGCAAATTTATATCCGTGAAGAAATACTTATCGCCTACGCCGAACTGAAACGCCGCACTTGTTTCGCTGGGGAACTTCATGCCGTTTTCGTCCGTGAACGGTACTACCTGTATTTCCTTCGTCGCGTGGTCGTACTTGTGTATGTCAAATTCATAGCCGGCCAAGTTTCCGGTAGTGAACTTTACCTTTGCAGTAGCTCCGTCGATAAGCCACTTTGTATTACCCGCGCTATCCTTTTCGTTAAGGTCGAAGTTCATAGTAGCGTCCTTAAAAGCATAATACGCGCTTCCGGCGGCTGTTACTTCGCCGTAGCGTTCGGGTCTGATGTCGTCGAATATCTTTGTATTCTCCTTCAACCCGTAAGCCGCAATAGCGGCCGCGTCCTCGATGTAGGAAGCGTTTTTAGCTTTGCCCGGAAGACAAAGACGGGTATAACGGTATTTGTCCCCAAGGTTGCTACTACCGCCGTAGACGTATAGCCGGGTAACTACGTTCTTGGAATTGATGTTTTGGCGCGTTAATTCGTAAAGCCCGCCGGTACGTCCGTACCGGAAGGTATAGGGGAAGTTTACCCCGGCCGTTTTGATATTGAGCGTACGAACGCCGTTAGCTTGGGTAATCTCAAATTCGGTGCTGTACTGTTCGCAAAGGTCTTGCAACACTTCCAAACAATTCTTTTCCGTATAGGTAAGCGTTTTATACTCCGTATTGGCCGGATAAACGCCTAACACCCATTTACCCGGATATACGCGGGTAAGGTTCCCGATAAGAATACCTAAGAAGTCTTCTAAATCGCCCGTAAAGCTATCTAATACGGTATCGTCCGGTAACAAAAATTGCACGTCGATTAACTCGTACTGTACGCCTTCGAAAGTAAGGGTATATTCGAAATTCCGGTTTCCGGTCTTCTTAATGCCCGGAAGCTGGTTAAGGGTATAAGTCTTCCCGTAAACGTCTATTTGGTCGCCCAAGTGGAAGGTTAAGGGCGTGGCACTTTTTACGGTTATCGCCACCGTATCCGCCCCTAACAGCGTAATACTTTGTTCGGCCTTGGTAACTCCGGACTTACGCGCCCGCGAAGTCAATAGGGCCGTAGTCCCGTCCGGGTGTCTTACTATAATTTGTTCCATACGATAATACCGTTAGTAGTGAAACTTTCTATTTCTTCGATAACTCCGGCGACAATGGCGTAAAAAATTCCGTCGGTCGTGTATTCGTGACTCGCTGTTACGTCGGTTCCGTAAACGTCGTTCGTTTGGGTTCCGTCGCCCCAAAAGATAGTAACCGCCTTCTTGCTGGTTAGGGTAATCGTTAGCGTTTTCGTATCATTGCTTAAACGCTGGTGCCGTACGATACGCTTTACCGGGTCGGGTTCCTTCAATTTCAAGGTAAAGGTTCCTACCATAAGGTCGTCGTTCCAACGTTTGTTAATGGCTACCCCGTTCTCGTTATAGACTTCGTAAAGCAACGGTTTCGTAGGGTGTATATCTACCATAAGCCGCTGGGT
>ERZ772897.2182-NODE-2182-length-17846-cov-2.786128_pt1 | contig 17846 bp, 10 predicted proteins | sample MGYA00512125_ERZ772897 | MGnify/ENA primary metagenome ERZ772897 (study PRJEB29015, sample SAMEA2737660) | human gut metagenome | biome: human gut; feature: human-associated habitat; material: faeces | place: China | collected 2012 ... | reverse complement strand
GTAGCCCTGTCTCCGCCCGAATAACAGCAAACAGAAAAAACGAAATAACGCCATGAAAACAAGATTCATAACCGCACTCTTCGCTGCCGCCTCGCTGCTGGCCGGATGCAGCAAGGAGACGACCGGTCCGGGCGATACGGACGACAGCCGTATTCCCATCACCTTTACCCTCGCCACGCCCGGCAGCGAAGGGGTGATTTACCCCCGCAGCGCCACGCGGGCCACGCACGACGCAGCGGAATACGCCGTCCGTCAGCTGACACTGCTGGTTTACGACGCGACCGATACCTCCGCGCCCAAATTCCTGCGCAAGCACGACATGACGAGCGACATCACGCTCTACGACAACGGCAACGGCACCTACACCTTCTCGCTCGAAGCGCCGATTTCCGATATGAACGCCAAGCGCAAATTCGTCTTCGTCGTAAATGACGATGCCGCCGTGGCTGCGACGGCAGCGGGTTCGGCCGAAGCCGATCTGCACGAGACCGCGGCCACCGTCGAGCTCGCCGACGGCGATACGGCCGACAAGCTCGCCGAAGCCGATGCGGGCATCGCCATGTCGGGCACGGCGACCGCAGACGGGCAGAACGAGGTGATTACCATCGTGCCGGGCGTGAAGTGCGAGGTCAAGCTCACGCGTATCGTTGCCCGTGTGGATGTGCAGAACAACACGCCGAACATGACGCTCGAAAGCGCCGTACTCGTCGGTGCCGCCACCCGAGGCTACCTTTTCGCGCAAGCCCCGCTCTCGGCTCCGGTCGCCGACCGGATCGTGCTGGGCAGCAACGCGACGGTGGATCTTACCGAAGAGCATCCCGCACTCAAACCGGGCGAGGTGTTCGCTCCGAAGACCTTCCGAAAGACGTTCTACGCCTATGAACGCCCCAACACGGCCGGAGACTACGCTGCGGTGCGGATCACCTACCGCGTGAACGACAGCAAAGGTACGGTCGAAGTGCCCTTCATCCGCACCGAAGCCGGCGGCGCACAGACGCCCGTCGATATCGAGCGCAACCACCTTTACACCGTGGTGCTGGGCAACGGGAAGCCTGTGACGACCAACGAAGTGCAGTTCACGTTCAAAGTCGAGGACTGGAACACGGTCGAGATGCCCGAAGAGATCGGCCCCGGCGATCCGCTCGATCCCAAGTCGCAGCAAAAGCTCAACGCTGCGCTCAAGGTCAATATGTTCACCCCGTTCAACGCCAAGAGCGTGGATCTGGGAGCGAAAAAGATCAATGCGTTCTACGACAAGCTGGACGTCGCGGTGCCCGCCAACCCGAAGGACGTGTACTTTACCTACACGGAATTACAGGATGCCGGGCTGACGGCCGCCGATGCGGTGCTGACCGACGACAGCGGCAACGAATACCGCCTGCCTACCAAGGGCGAGCTGAATCTCTTATTGCCCATGTGGACGGAAGAAGCCGACCGGGCTACTGTCAATAAAGAAAAGGATGGTATGTATAATCCGTATTGGAACGACAATCCCTCGGTCAATACATACCCATACGTGACTGTTGAAACTCCTTTTACCGAAACGATCTACCTGAAAAACGGCGAGGGCAATCTGCCCGATCAAACGCATCCCGACGATACCGACAGCGAATATACGCTCAAAGGCCAGTCGCAGATGAAAGTCGGAGCGCTGAGCGAAACGGTGCACTATTACACGGCGGAGCCGGATGATCCGCAGAAAGGCAATTACAACATCCATCCTGTTTATGCGGTTCGGTTCAAGGGTACGAGCCAGTACGCGGCCTACCGTTGGGAAACGTGTCAAATCAACGGCAATCCGTTGGAGCGCTATCTCTCGATCAAGATCAAGGCGCTGCCGGCGGATTCCGAACTGACGGTGGACGATGTGGCGGACAACGCCTCCTTCTGGCGCGACGGATTCATCGAGTTCAAGTTCCCCGCTTCGGGCTATTATTCGCCGGAAAATGCAGGTAATCCCCTCCCTGAGAATATCACGGGCCGCGGAGTCAATGGCTTTTGCTGGTCCTCGTCGCTGTGGACGGGAGGCTCGAACGCCCGCTCCCTGGCCTTCAACCTCGATGATACGCTCGTGGGCCGCTACGTTCCCGGCCACAGGTTCCCGCTGCGCCTCGTAAAGGTTGCGGAGTAGCCGTATCTGTATAACAGCAAACAGAAAAAACGAAATAACGCAATGAAAACACGAATCATATCGACCCTTGCGCTGATGGCCGGAGTACTGCTGAGCGGCTGTACGCGCGAGGATATGCCCGAGGGCGGCGCTCCGGGCGACGGCAACCGCGTGGTTTTCACGCTGGCCGGCATCACGCCGCAGCAACAGAACGGCAGAACCCGCGCCGCAGGCGACAGCGGAGCGGCGAAACCCGACGCTTCGGCCGCTACCGATGCCGAGAAGAAAGTAACCTCGCTCCTCGCCGCGGCCTATGAAAAACAGCCTTCGGGCGGGATGGGCTTCTACCGGGCCTTCGACGTGACGGTTACGGACGACGGCTGCTCGTTCGACATCGCCAAGGACGGCCGCTTCGACCTCTATCTGGTGGCCAATGCCGATCCGACGCTGGAGGGCGCCGTCAAGGCCCTCGGTGCCGGATCGCCCGTGACCGATCTGGAGGAACTGCTCGTGGAGCAGGCCCCCGACGCCGACAACGCCTTCGTCATGACCACCCCCGAAGTGCTGAAGATCATTTCGTACAGCGGCGAGGTGGCCGACTGCGGCGAGGTGTCGCTGCGCCGTCTTTCGATGCGCATCGACCTGCTGAACAAGGCCGAAGGACTGACCATCACGAAGGTGACGTTCCGCAACCGCGCCGTGAAAAGCCGGCTTTTCACGCCCAACGCCATGCTTGCGGAACCCGGAGCGGTCGAGGACAAGGAGTACCCGGATCTGAACCTCGTGGGCAGCTTCGACGTGCCGGCCGAATACAAATCGAAGATCTACGGCTACGAGAACCTGAGCCGCCGCGGCGAGGCGACCGTGCCGACGCTCGACATCGAGTACACCTACCTCGACCAGCCCTACACCCATACGGTCGAGTTCCTCGACCGGAACGACCCCGAGGGGCTGGCGCCGCTGGCTCTCAAACGCAACTACCTCTACCGTATCACGGTGGGCCGGAAGGTCGAACCCGAATTCGGCATCGAAGTGGTGGACTGGACGAACGAGAAGTCGTTCAACGTCGATGACATCACGTTCCAGGCTGAGATGAACGCCAAACTGGCCATCAACCATTTCGCCGGAGCCAACGTAAAGACGATAGACGAGGCGCAGGGAACGGTCGCCTTCACGACTGCCGACCCGAACAACACCTCGGCCTATGTCGCCTGGAATGAGAAGTGGGCGACGGCCGTCTACTACAACGAGACCGACGGAACCTATTACCGCGTGCCGACCAAGGACGAAATGTATCTGCTTTTCCCCGACGAAACGAACCATGTCCGTTTCGACGAAGCGATGGACGGGACTTCGGAGATCACCGAGACCCTGCCCGAAAAGCTGTTCGGCAGCAAGGAGACGAACGGCGGCGAGGGCAAGTCGTGGTTCAAAAATGCTGCCGTAGTCGGTGGGAGTGGCAGTCCGGCCTATCCGATCGTCTATGCCATCCGTTTCAAAGGTACGGCGCAGTGCGCGGCCTACCGCTATGAGAACAAAAACAGCGGTGACGCTGCGAACGGCGAGCTGGAGATCCGTATCAAGGCTTTGCAGGCAAACTCGCTGCTGACCATCGGCGAAGTGGCCGACGAAACGTACTGGGGCAATCCCGCTGACGGCGATACCGATGCCGAGAACCAGCTTGTCTATCATATCGCCGCTACGGGATATAAACAGCCTGGTCATGAGGATATTGGAAGCCAAGGAAGCAATTCTTTTTTCTGGACATCGACCGAAGCAGACGAATCGAAAGCACATAGTGCAGGCCATAATGTAAACGAAATCCTGATGACTTCTTATCCTAAAGTTGCTGCCGGCACCCTGCGTCTGGTGAAGGCTTCGGCCGAAGAATTCGCTGCAATAGACCAACAGCGCCGCAATGCCGCGCTGAAGGTCAATATGTTCACCCCGTTCAATGTCAGTTCGCTCAACAAGGCGCAGAAAAAGGTGGCTTTCTTCGACAAGCTGGCCGTTGCATTTGCAGAGTGCCCGACCGACTCCTATTTCACCTATACACAGTTGAAGGACGCCGGAGTGACGGTTGCCGATGCGGTGCTGACCGACAGTGAGGGGAACAAGTACCGTCTGCCGACTGCAGGCGAGCTGAATCTGCTGATACCTAGATGGACGGACGTAGCAATGCGAGATGACTTGGGTAACAGGCATTGGGGATTTTATCATCCGTGGTGGAACGACAATCTTTCTACCAACGATCCTTCGAATGCCAATGCTGATACATACGTAATGTCCGACAAAGTGTCTACGACCGGTTGGACTGAGACAGTCTACCTAAAAAACGGTGTGGACAATCTGCCCGATAAGACGACGAATGCCGGGGAGACCGACGGGGATTATATCGTTTCAGGCAAAAGCTGGATGAAGAAAGGTGCACAGAGCGAGATGGTGCATTATTACAAGGCCGAGCCGGATGTAGAGGAAAAGGGCAATTACAACATCGCTCCTGTCTATGGTCTGCGTTTTCAAGGGACAAGCCAGTACGCCGCCTATCGCTGGGAAACGTGCCAGATCGGCGGTAATCCGCTGGAACGCTATTTCTCGATCAAGATCAAGGCGTTGAAAAAGGATGATACGCAGACTACGATCGACGACGTTGCCGACGAGGCTTTTTGGATCGACGGTTTTATCGAGTTCAAATTCCCAGCTTCGGGTCATTATGATTCGAAAGTAACGCCCGATACTGAAATTGACAATATCTCTTATCGGGGAGTTAATGGCTCTTGCTGGGCCTCCACGCTCTTGGAAGTGAGTGGCGGCTCACAAGCTTACGGTATGCACTTCTACCTTCACAATGCGTTCTTGGGATACAAAGTTATTGGTTCCGGCTTTCCGTTGCGCCTGGTTCGCATTCAGAAATGACCTATACGGAGTATATTCCGAATGTATCGCCAAGGGCTCTTTGAGAGCCCTTGGCTCTATTGCCGGGCTCCCGAGGCCGGGTAGCTCCGGCACAACATCCGGAGAAAAATGAAGACCATGACCAGCAAAAGATATCCGAACCTGCCGGCGGACGTGCCGTATTGCGGCACAGCATGGAGAAATATGCCGAGGCAGTACCCCTGTACGGAACGACGGACGAGAACCTGCAAACCATAGCGCAGCATTTGGAGCTGGTATGCGACAATCTGGGAGGCTTTATGTGCCGCCCCTCTTCCCGGAACAGCTCGCCCGGCATAAAAAGACAAGGGCGACGGACGGAAAGGATAATGAACGGCTTTTGACTACTTATTTAATTACTCAATATTTATAATTGCTAAAATCAATATACGGACAATGGAAGATGTGTTCGAAATGGCCGCACCGGAGGTGAATTTTCTTGTATTGCTGCTCTGGGTGGCGATGGCGGCCTTGCTGATTGTCTTGATCGTCATGGGGGTCAAAAACCGGCGTCGGAGGCGCCTGTGCGATCCGCGCAAGGATCACTATCGCCGGGAACCGGATACCCGAAGTTCCCGATAGTGCAGGTGCGCGCATCCATGATGTGTAAGTAAGTCTGCCTCCTCTAAAATAACGCGCAACACACTCATCTCAGCACCTTGATCGCAGGCCGTCCCTGCCAGATACGCCGCCACGTGCTGCGATCGGCGGTGCGATGTGCGCATACTCCGGGGAGCCTCGCCGCCATAAGGCAGCGAGGCTCCTTCGCTTTCGATGCCGCACGCCGAGGTATATCCCGGAGCGGGCGTGTGCCGGGGAGATTCACGCCGACGGACTTGATGGAGTTCGTTGCCCGGCTGAACGTTCCTATTTCACCGTTAGGCCATAGTCATAACCAATTGGCTGAAGATACTTGAAGCATTCAGCATAGAGAAATTTGGTTGGTGAAAGACCTCAACAAGGTATTCGGGCAGTATCTAACAAAAAGAGACTTCCGAGTAATGATATACCCGGAAGTCCTTTTTACGGTTGTCTTTGCACAGATTAAACCTGCGGTATCATCAAGCAGGATAAGAATATTGCTACCAAACTATTTCGAGCCTTCGATCGCGCCCGGTGAAGCAGTTTTTCAGCATCATCGGCTGCGGGGTTTTCATCGTGAAACGGATGGTGGAATTGGGCGCAATGTCGTAACAGGCCTCGCCGACCAAAAGTTCAAACGGCAGTTCCGACGTATTGGTGATTTCATAACGCCCTTCGGCCGGACAAACCGGATGCCATGTAAGGCACGCCTTGACGAACTGCGTGAGCAAATCGGCGCGTCCGACCAATATACCATTAAAATAGGCCAGCGTCCGGCTCGCTTCGATTGCTTCGCGCACCCCAGCGAGAGTATGTTCGCGGCAGAAAAGAATTGTCATCGGCCGCAGGCCCCGCCCCACACCGTAGCGGTCGGCGATCGGCTGGTGGATGTCGGAATTGGACATATAGGCCACTCCGCGTTCGCTGATAAGGTCTGCCGCATTAGGATAGGCCTCAAGCCAGTTGTAAATCTCAATGGCATGGAATCGTTTCTCATCGAACCACCGGCGTTGGATGTCGCTCAATTTAAAATGATCATCGGGCCAACCGGGATGATTGAGCATCACCACAGCGTTCTGCCGCCGAGCCTCGTCCATCGCCTGCTGCGGCTCGTCGCACAGCATTGGATTGGCATCCTCGATGAAAAGTGCATTGATATGTCCCACCGGCTTTTGGCGGGTAATCTCACAGCCCGGGATCACAAGGATTCCCAGTTGTTCGCCGCGCTTGGCGGCAATACGATAAGGCTCGTTCAGATCGCCTTCGATCTTCTTGCCGTGCGGGCGGTATTCGAGGTGGTCGGTGACGGCAATGACATCGAGCCCGTCGCGCCATGCTTCGTTGACCCGCACGTCGGGCCACACTTTGCCGTCGGAGAACACTGTGTGGATGTGAAAATCCCCCGTGAGAGTTTCATACCCCGCAATGTCGGGCAAACGGAGTTCATTGCGGGTGTAGAAGGCATCCCGCTCGGGGAATTTGTAAACATGTTCGTTACGGATTTGAGCCGCTGCAACCATGGCAGCAGCGGACAGCAAAATTGTCAACAGGATTTTTTTCATCGTTTCAGGTCTATGTATAACGGTAAATGGTCGGAAAGCATTGCGGCGTCGCCTTCGCGCAGAATCCGCCCATCGAGGGCATGTGCCCGGAGATCGCGACTCAGATAGACGTAATCGAGACGGCATGTTACGGGGTCAGGATTGCCCGCGGCACGCGCCGGACTGGGATAAGAGGCGACGTATTCAGAATGAAACAATTTGAAGGCGTCGCAGAAACCCGCGTCAAGCAACGCCTGCTGGGTCGTGAAGTCCAATTCTCCATCCACAAGGTTCTGCCGTTTACCGCCCACGCGGGGATCGTCACCCCGGCGATTTAGCGCTTGCAGGCGACCGTCGGCATATCCTTCGCGGTCGAGCGGCGAATAGGAGTTCAGGTCGCCCAGTACAATCCAGCGCCGGCATTCTCCAAAGGCTTCGATCCAGGCCAGAATCGTCGCCACCTCCTGTTGCCGTTTACACCAATTGAAAGGCGAGAGGTGCGCCACGACGATGTTGTAACCGCCCGTGCTGGCAATCAGGAATCCGTGGTGCATATTATCCGTCACCCGTTTCGCTACGATCGGGTATTTCGATGTAAGGGCCACGGGATACCCTGTATCCTTGAGCAATACGGCATAAGAATGACCGTAGTCTGCTGCAAGTTTCTCCAAACGCGCTTGCGTGAATCCATTCATCTCCTGCAAGGCAGCCATGTCGGGATCGAGTTCGCGCATCCAAGCGACAAATCGTTCCTTCAAAGCCGTCGTATCCATTTTCAACCCCTCACAAACATTGTAGGTGAGCACCCGCACAAAAGATCGTTTCTGCGCCGAAGCGCCTGCCGCCGCAATGAGCGCGAACAATAGGAACAACTTGCGCATGGTTTATTCGATTTGGGATTTATACTTCGCATAGAGCATTCCAGCAACGGGTTTCACTGCGGAATGTTCCGCGTTCAGGCCGTTTTTATCCGTGGAATTGACCCATGCCCATTCGAAATCCTTGCACCGCTCGGTGAAAGCGGCTTCGTCGAACGGCTCGTCCGATTCCACGGCTTCAAGGACGGCATCGCAGAACAACTCCCAGCGGGGTTTGTAGTAGGTAGCAACCAATCCGGCCCATGTGCGGTTGGCATAATCGTTAAGGCTCTGATCGCGGTCGCCCCAGGTGGTGAGGATATTGCGGGCATTTCGTTCGTAATAGTCGCTCTCGGCTCCGGACATGCCGACGGCGCGCGCCGCCTCGATCCATCGGGAAAGCGAGAATGTCGGATGGCAAGCCAGCAGTTTGTCCAGATCGTCCAGCAGAGCCATCATCTCCGCTTTCCGGGTACGCATAGCCAGCACATCACGCCGTTCATATGCAGCCGTGAAGGCATCGCGCAGGACTGCAAAATGGTTGCCGAGAACCTGACGGCCCACGTTCACCAGATCGAAGTCGTACATCGCACCGTGTCCTTCGGCACGAAGCATCCGTCCCCAGGCACGGCACAACCCGGCGTTGTCGTAGGAGTTTCCGGGCTGTGTCCAGCGGATCACACCCCGCAGCGACGGCCGCGAGTTGGTTACCGTCCCCTGCCCCAGCCGCGCACAGTCGACATAGACAGAGTCGAGCATCCAGCGCCATGCGCCCCGAAAATCGGCATCCTCGCATCCGGCGTGACTGTCAGCATAGGCGTCGATCCACGTCGCATCGTCACCGGTATGCCGCCAAGCCTTATCGAAGAGGTATTCATACATCAGCGGATTGACATCCAACGCTTCGAGCGTCGAACCCACTCCGCAGAGGTTGTCACCTCCTGCGGCAAAAGCCTGCTCGATACGGCGTCCCGTTTCGCGAAGGTTGCCTTTGAGCATCGTATTGCCGCCGAAGTTTCCCAAATAGCACCAGATATAGGGCTTGCCGTAATAACAGTCGGTCATACGCCAGACCTCGGTATTTTCGCAGTAATAGTCCAGCGATACGAGGCGGTCGCCGGGCACGGCACGCATGAACGCTTCACGCAAAGCGTCGGTCCACTCTTTGTCGTAGTAGAAATGCCAGGTCATCTGCAGCCACACAGCTTCGCAATCGACCGAGGCGAGCGAACTGTAAATATGCCCGGCCACCGAAGCGAGGTATTCGGCATCCCAGCGCGGCAGCTGCACCTCGTTGAGCGGATCGGCCCCATAAATGTGGTCGGTGCCGTACAAACGGGTCTGCTCGGCGAGAAATTCACGCTGAATTTCGGCGAACAGCGGATCCGTCGGGCTGAGGAATGAACAGCGGTCCTCGAACCCGCCCCACGAACTCATGGTCATAATATCCGCTTCGGGATACCGGACCTTCAGCGCAGCGGGAACATGCCCGGCAAAAGCAGGGAGCACGGGCGTCATACCCAACGACCGTTCGCGTTCAAGGATACGTTTCTGCAATGTTTCCTGCCCGTCGATCCATCCCTGCGGCAGCGGGCCACCCCAGCCGTCGACATTCGACATACGATGCCACGGAAGATGTGCGGGGCCGGTAAAGTAGGCGCTGATTTGTTCGTCGGTCAGGCCCATCCGTCGCCACACTCGCTGCCACACGGCTTCCTGTCCCGTAATGGCCAGAGGCATATTCACTCCGTTGAGCGCCATCCAGTCGATCAGGCGTTCCCACTCCGGCCAACCCCACCACGGCATCGTGTAACCGAATGTGCAATAGTTCAGAAAAAAACGCCGGTCGCATCGTGCCTCGGCCGCCAGTTTCCCAGCAACGGCCGGAAGGTGTTCGGGCAGCGAGACCGTATCATGGGCAAACCATGACACAGAGGCGTGGCAGACGTTTTTCAGGTATTGATTCAGGCCGACAGCCATCGCGCCAGCATCGTTGCCGCGGATAACGACAGCCCCCTCGGCTCCTTCGACCTCGTAAAAGTCCGTTTCGGACGGCGTGTCGATTTTCTCGAAGCGAACCTGTCCGGCCCGCTCACCCAGTACCCGGGAAGCCAGTTCCCGGGCCGCGCGCACGTCCGGATCGGTACATGCCCCGAGCAGGAGCAAAGCCGTGAGTCCCGCGAGCAAATTACGGTATAGATTCATTTTTTAACGGTTATAGTAGTTTTCAACAGGTTTCGGTCAGCCGACGACGAGCCGGCCATGATTTCGTAGTCGCCCGCTTCGACGGTGAAGCGCATGTTCTCGTCCAATGCACCGAGACGCTCGACGGGCAGTGTGAACTCCACACGCTTGCGTTCGCCCGGAGCCAGTGCAACGCGGCGGAAATCCCGCAGTTCTTTGATCGGCCGGGTCACAACACTATACAGGTCGTGGATATAGAGCTGTACAACCTCTTCTCCTGCACGGTCGCCCGTGTTGGCTACGTCGACCGACACTTTCAACACATCGTCGACACACACCGAGGTTTTGTCGATCGTCAGCGCGTCGTAAGCGAACGTCGTATAGCTCAGCCCGTAGCCGAATTCCCAAAGCGGCTGGTTGTCACCCTCGACGTATCCGGCCCAGAGACTCGACAACTTGCGGTTGTAGTTGACCATCTGTTGTCCCACATGTTTGGGGAACGACATCGGGAGTTTCCCCGAAGGGTTTACTTTGCCCGCAAGCATCTCGGCGACAGCCTGACCGCCCATGCAGCCCGGTTCCCATGCTTCGACGACGGCCGGAATGTGTGCCTTGATCCACGGCAAAGCTAACGGACGCCCGTTTATGAGCACCACAACAGTCGGCGTTCCCGTGGCCGCCACACGTTCGACCAGCTCCTGCTGGAGCCCGTAAAGGCCCAGATCCCAGCGGTCGACGTTCTCGCCGCAGGTCTTGGCGCTGCGGTCATAACGCAGGCCGTTTTCACCCACGACCAATACGGCGAGATCCGACGTACGCGCCGCCGCAACGGCACGGTCGACATCCGCCGCCTGCATTGTTTTGGGGTTATTGCCGAAGCAGACTTCACGGAACGCACAGTCGGGAGCGATCTGCTTCAAACCAGCGAGTACGGTAACGATGTTTTCAGCCGGCTGCGGCAACGCCCAGTCACCCAGAACGGCATGACTGTCGGCATTCGGCCCCGCCACGAGAATCCGTCGGTATTTCGAAAAATCGAGCGGCAGAAGCCCGTCGTTTTTCAGCAGGACGATCGACTTGCGGGCCGCTTCGAGCGCCGTGGCGCGGTGCTCGGAGGTATTGCAAAGCTCGGCAGTTTGCGCGGCATCGACAAACGGATTTTCGAAAAGGCCGAGCCGGAACTTTGCTTCCAGAATTCCGCGGCAGGCTTCGTCGATCCTTTTTTCGGAGATCACGCCCTGCTCCACGGCCCGCTGGATCACGTCGATAAAGACCGGACCGTGCATGCGCATGTCCATCCCGCAGGCGACGCTGCGGATAAAAGCCTCCTCCTCGGTGGCGACCTGCGCATGTTTGTCCACCAGCCGTTCGACGTCCTTCCAGTCGCTAACGATAAAGCCCTTGAAGCCCATCTCTCCGCGCAGCAGGTCGGTCAGCAGCCATTTGCTACCGTGAGCCGGATGACCGTTGACCTCGTTATGTGCAGCCATCACACTGTGTACGCCCGCTTCGATGCACGCCCGGAACGGCGGCAGGAAAACTTCCCGCAGCGTGCGTTCCGAGGCGTCGAACGGTGCGCCGTTGATACCGTTGACAGGCTGCGAGCCGCCTACAAAATGCTTGGCGCAGGCGATGACGCGATCCGTTCCGGTGAAATCAGCCCCTTGATAACCGCGGACAGATGCGGCGCCCATTCTGCCGACCAGCAGCGGGTCTTCGCCGAACGACTCCCCGCAGCGTCCCCAGCGGGCGTCACGCGCTACCTCGACATTGGGGTTGAAGGTCCACTGGGCGCCCATGGCCCGCATTTCGAGCGCCGTTTCACGGCAGAGGCGTTCCACCAGTGCGGGATCGAACGTCGCGGCCTGTCCGATCGAGGTCGGATAAATCGTCGCACCGCTATAAAGACCGTTGCCGTGGATGGCGTCGATACCGATCAGAAGCGGAATCTGCAAGCGGCTTTTTTGCGCCAAGCCTTGCAGGTAATTGGCCTCTTCGGGGGTTACGACATGGAAAAACGAGCTGGCCTCGCCCGCCTCGGCCATCCGCAGAATGTCGGTCGAGTGGTAGCCTGGGTAATATCCTTGGGCGTGCCCGTCGCGAATCTCCTCGGGCGTGGCGTTCTGCTCAGCCATGCGCAGGTGTTCCAGTCCCACGAATTGGCACATCTGCCCGATCTTTTCACGCAGGGTCATGCGGCCCATCAAGTCGTCGATACGCCGTTCGACAGGTTGCGAAACATCTTTGTAGAGCGGCTCAGAACTGTCGGAACAGCATGCACTCCCCAGAACGGCCACCGCCAGCAGCGGCCGTCCAAACAATCTTCTTTTCATTCGTTCGAAAAAAGCTGAATTACTGAATTATGGAAAAAGAAGCGCCGCTTCCGACCGGCGCAAGCGGCACTCCTTTTTCGTTGAGACTCTGTTTTCGCGACGCTATTCCTGTACTTCGACTTTCAGATCGTCGATGGCCAGTCCGGGATTCCAGTCCGCCGCATTATAACGATACCACCAGCGTAACAGGATCAGCTCATTGGGAGCGAGATCGACTTCCAGATCACCTTCGATCAGCGTCCGGTTGGCATCGGCATGTCCGTCGAGCGCACCGATGCCTTTCCCGTCAGAACGCACGGGAGTCGTGTCGGCATTCGCCGTGCGCGGATAAGAGAGATAGCCGATACGGTTGGGGCCTTGAGACAGATCGACCGTCGGAGGCATCGCCTCTTCGGTGAAAGAGAAGGGGTCGGCAAAAATTTCGGGATTCTTTACATAGCTGAAGCGCAGTTGATGCAGGTCAGTCGAATCTTTCGATTTATCGAAGGCTATGTTGCTGCCTGAACGCCATACCTCGCCGTAATAGGATATGCGAATCTTTTTAATCGTCTTCCCGGTGTTGTTTTTGAGAAGGACACCCCACAGCACCTCGCGGATCGATCCCGAAGTCAGTGCACCCAATGCGCGATCGGAGCTCCCGATCTGACCGAAATTCTTGAATGCTCCCGCCGCAGCCGAGCCGTCCTGCGATTGATAGACCATCGAACTGCCGCTCTTGAGGACACAATCCATTCGCCAACCCTTGATTGTCGAGCCGTCGGTCCACGGGAATGCCGCGGTGGCTGTGGCCGGAGCCGGAAGCGTGTTGAAATCCTCAGAATACAGCCATTTGCCTTCGAACTGTTCGAACATGGCCGTCGGAACGACTACTTGGCCGGGCGTTCCGGCATCGGCGATTTCTGCCGTATAGGTTTTGCCGAAAAGGTTGTTGGTCGCCTCGATACGCACCTTGGCATGCGGTTGCGGCTTGCAGAGGAACATGTGGTCGGAAACCTTGGCGAACGCGGCATCACCGAGATAATAGTTGTAGACGTCGGGATCCTCGATGTTGGACAGACTCGGAGCGAGCGCACCCTTGTCCACCCCGTTCTCATACCATTTCACCGTCCATGTTCCGGGGTCCCAGTCCCAGATGTTGACTTGCAGGTTGCTCGCCACCCGGGATTCGTTCATCGAATAGATCTTCATCTGATAGTCGCGTTCCCGTCCCAAGCTCTTATAGTAGTAATCCGAAAAATGCTTTGCCTGCGTCGGATCGACGAGGGCCACGCCGTAACCGCAGGGCGTTCCGTCGTGATTGGCACGATTTTGACTCCAGAACGTTCCGCACAGGCCTCCGAGTGTACGCTCGTAGATGTCCGGACGGATTTGGTCGCTGAAATTGGCATGGGCATGGGCCGAAAAGATCTCCACCTGATAACCCGCCAGCAAATCGTACAGTTCCGTCATTTCACCCAACCCCTTGTTCATGCGCTGACGGGTGGCGATGTGCAGGCAAACCACCAATTTCTTGCTTTTGGGGACTAATGCGAGGTCTTTTTTGATCCATTCGATCTGGTTGCCGGTGAGTTTCTTTTCGAACGTACCGCCCTTTTTCGACATGTACACATTGTCGAGCATCAGGAAGTGCATGCCTGCCAGATCGAACGAATAGTAGGTCGGACCGATGAAACTTTCGTAATCGTCATCGGCCGCAGGATCCTGCAATTCGGGTTCATCTACAGCATCTACGGCATTTTTGTCGTGATCATGGTTGCCGATGATATGGAAAAGCGGGATGCCCAGTTCCGAAAGCGATTTCACATAAGCGTCGTACATGCCCATCTGGTCGTAAACCAAATCACCCAATATCAGGGCGAAATAGCGTTTCGAAGCATCCGCAGCCATCAGCTTCCGCATATCGGCAATACCTTCTTCCCGGAAATAGCCGACCTGTTCGTTATTCTTGACCTGCGGGTCGCCGACGGCCAGCATCACCCACGGTTTCGAACCATCCAGTTTCTCAAGCGTGAAATCGCACGTCTGCGTCGTTTCGAACGAACCGAGCGCCCGGAAAAATCGGGAATCCCCGACTCTTTCAACGGGGCCATATAGCCTTCGGGAGCAGAAACCCAGACAAATGCGGCACAGCGGGGCGCCGTAATCTCATAACGTCCTTCCGCGTCGGTTTGCGTTACGGTATAACCGTCCGAAACGACGACCCCTTCCATCGGTGCGCCATCCGTATCGACGACGCATCCGTTCACGGCCAGCGGCTCCTCGGGCAGACGCACGCCGAAATCATCGACCACCGGGGCCTCGCAGGAAACAAGGATCAGGCACAGGGCCGACCAAATCAAATATTCAATCCGTTTCATCGTACCAATTATTTAAGAAGCCACATGACACAATTCTCATTATCCAGCCCGTCATACTGACGTGCGATTGCCTCCATGACATTAGCGTTGTTGCGGTCGTATTCGGTCTGAGGATACATCCAGCGCACGAGCATCTTCGACGGGTCGGTGTTCATATTGGTCGAAGGGTTGACCGGCAATTCGGGGACTCCCGTCCGACGGCATTCGAAGAATGCATCCCACTCATGCTGGAGAAAATAGAGTATGTACTTCTGTTTGTAAATCCGGTTCAGATTCTCAGTTGCCGAAGCGCCGAACTTCACCTGCGGCCCCTCCAGATAGGAGGCGATATAGGCATCGTCGATCTTCACGCCGTGCTGATACTTGACCGGCGTGTTGGCTGCCGTGAATTCCATCGCAGCGCGGATGCCCGACTTGTAATAGCCCTCGGCACCTTCACCCGTAATCCATTTGCGCAGGGCTGCTTCGGCAAGAATGAACTGCAGTTCCGCATAGCCGATGCGTATGAACGGCTCTCCGACCTCGGTTTCCAGATACCGATTATTGAGTTTCGAGCAGCTGCCGCGCATATAGGCGTTCACGATCTCAGAACTCTCGGCTACCGGATCCACGCCTTCATAGGCCTCGTATGTATCCTCTCCGGCCGAAAGCAGCGTCTGGGCCGGTTCGGCATAATAGAACAACCGACGGTCTTCATGCTCTTTGAGCATCTCCACAAGCGTCGAGGAAACCAGCATGTACATACTGAACTTGGGATACTGGTTGAAAGGATACATCTGATCGGGACGCGAAGAGTAGACCAACTGGAAATTGTCCGCGTTCGACGCGAGCAGTTTGCCGCGCCCGAAGACCGTGGCAAACCGGGCGGCAGCGTCGATCTCCGCATCCTTCGCCGCACAATACATCAGCACCTTCAATTCGAACGAGTTGACCACGCGCATCCACTTGTCGGGCTTGCCGCCGAAGACGAAGTCACCTGCGAAAGCCGACGCCTGCGAGAACAGTTCATAAGCCTCGTCCAACTCGTCAAGCACTCCCGCGATCACATCTTTCTGCGTATCGTAACGGGGTGTAAAGTTGCCTTTCTCTCCGCCCAGAGCTTCCGAATAGGGAATGTCACCTACGCGCATTGTAAGATAGAAAAGGTTGTAGGCCCGGACGAAATGCGCCAGAGCACGGTAAGCCGGCTTCTCGACCTCGGCAGCGCATTCAACCATTTTTTCCGCTTCAATGAGCGATGTATAGGCGCCGAATCCTGTCCGGCCGATACGGTTGTAGGCATAGTCGCGGATCTTCTCGCCACAGGCAATATGTTTGGAGAGCATGCAGTGATTGGCAAAACCCTCGGAGGAGTTGCTGCGTGAGTCCATCATGCTGAAGAGAATCTGCGTGGCGAGCATCCCCGGCGTGGGACGGTTGGTCTTATCGGGATCGACGTTGATTTCGTCGAAACCCATGCAGGCGGTCATCATCGACGCCACGATGAGACTCCAGACCGTATGTTTGAGAAATTTCATGGTATTTCCGGTTAGAAGTTGAGTTTGAGATTATAACCGATCAGGCGGAGCGACGGTGACGAGAGGTTCTCTTCTCCGGTCGAAAGGTCGATGGAGTCGGGATCGCTGTACTTGAATCCCTTGGTCCACATCAGTAGATTCTGGCCGATAAACGAAAGCGACGCGGATTTCAGGCCCAGTTTCGCACACCACGGCTGCGGAATGTTCCAAGTCAGCGAAACATCTCTCAACTTGATAAATGACTGATCGAAATAGTTCTGCCAGCGAGGACGATAGGCTGTCGGGTTGTACTCCTTGACGTAAGCCTCGTAAGAGACCACCCGGTCGTTCGGCGCAAAAACCCGGTCGTCGCGCAGGATACGTCCGTAAGCGTCGTAGTCCACGCTGCCCGAAATGACTTTCACACCGCGGCCCACGAAGGTCTTGCGACCGTTCACAACCTCGTCGTAACGGAACTGGTTGGCTGATTTGGGGTGTGAACCGCCGTTCCACAGCGCTTGGTCGGTCGTCGAGAAACCGATGCCGCCTACACGGCCGTCGAACGAGAATGAAAGCGTAAAGTTCTTCCACTTGACGGTGTTGGTCCAGCCCCATATCCAGTCGGGGGTATAGACACCGCGCTTGGACTTGTACTGGCTCAGCACCGGAAGTCCGTTGCTGCCGTGGACGATATTGCCGTCGGGATCGCGCTCCCAATCCTGAATGGCGATCCAGTCCCAACGCGCTCCTTCGTACACCCACGGCGAAGCGTTCGAATATTCGGGATCGAGCTTGTGATAATAATAGCGGTCGAGCGACCAGTTGACGCCCGTGTCCCACCGCCAGTCCTTCGTTTTGACGGGCGTCGCAGAAAGCATCACTTCCGCGCCGCGGCGCAGCAGCTCCTCCTTCGTATTGATCTTCTTGTGCGTGAAACCCGAAGCGTTGCTGACCGTGCCGTCCTTCACGAAATCATAGCTCAAAGTCTGGTAATAGGTTACGTCGGCACGCAGGCGATTGCCGAAGAAAATACCTGCAACGCCGATTTCATAGGCGTCTTTGGTCTCGGGATTGACCGAGCCGCGGATCTTGTCGGGATAGTCCGCCCCGGACATGCCGCCCCAGCGGTCGGCCGAGATCGTATAGCTGCGGTCTATGTCATACACGCCGAGATCCATCTTGGTTCGGGTCCACGAACCACGTACCTTCAGCAGATCGACACCCCGCATCTTCGGGAGCACCTCCGTAAGGATGAAGCTGCCGGCGACTGACGGGTAGAAGTAGGAACGCGACTCGGCCGGAAGCGTCGAGGACCAGTCGTTGCGGGCCGTCACGTCGACATAGGCCATGCTCTTCCACGAAAGAGTCGCCTTGCCGTAGAGCGACATCGATCTTCGGCGCGACATCGTGCTCGAGGCCAGGGCCGGATTGACCGATGCTTTGAGCGAATAA
>ERZ772897.2175-NODE-2175-length-17907-cov-6.975969_pt1 | contig 17907 bp, 10 predicted proteins | sample MGYA00512125_ERZ772897 | MGnify/ENA primary metagenome ERZ772897 (study PRJEB29015, sample SAMEA2737660) | human gut metagenome | biome: human gut; feature: human-associated habitat; material: faeces | place: China | collected 2012 ... | reverse complement strand
GGCACCTCACTTTACACATCATTGAACGGTGGAGCGTTCTTTCAAAATAGTGCTTCGTATAATGTATATGCCACAGTTTTTAACTGAATGCAAGACTTTTTCCCAAATAAAAGCCGCCCTCATTCTCAGATCGTCCAGTTCTGGCTTGCCGACTGCAGATCCACCATGTGGGCATACAGTCCCTTCCGGGCGTACAGCTCTGCCGGGCTGCCCTGCTCGGCCACGATGCCGCCCGACAGTACCACCACCTGATCCGCACCGGCTACGGTGCGCATCCGGTGGGCGATGATGAGGACGGTTTTGTTTTTTATGAGCCGGGATAGTGCCTCCTGAATGGCAGTTTCGTTTTCCACATCCAGACTTGCGGTGGCCTCGTCCAGCAGGATGATCGGAGCATCTTTCAGGAATGCGCGGGCAATCGAGATGCGCTGCCGCTCACCGCCGGAAAGAGTGCAGCCGTTCTCGCCGATGTTGGTGTTCCACTTGTCCGGCAGCTTTTCGACAAATTCATCACAGTTTGCCAGTTTTGCCGCCGCCAGAACCTCTTCGTCCGTTGCACCTTTGCGGCCCAGACGGATGTTTTCGAGAATCGTGTTGTCAAACAGCGTCACATCCTGAAAAACGATGGAATACAGGCTCATGAGCTTTTCCGGGTCGATTCGGGAAACCTCCATGCCGCCCACGGTGATGCTGCCCTTCTGGTAGTCCCAGAACCGTGCTGCCAGTCGGGAAACGGTGGTCTTGCCGCCGCCGGAGGGTCCCACCAGTGCCGTGACCTCGCCCTGCTTTGCGGTAAAGGAGACATCCCGCAGCACCGTTTCGCCGGAGTTGTAGGCAAAGCCCACATGGTCGAACACGATATCGCAGCCCTGATTGGTCAGCTGCTCGCTGCCGGTCTGCAGGGGAGCGTCCAGAATCTCGTTCATCCGCCCCACATTGGTGCGCATGGCAATGACCGCCGCCAGATTCTGCAACGCGCCCTGCATAGGGTCGTACATCCGGGAAGCCGCCATCAGGAACAGAAACAGGGTCAGCACGTCGATACTGCCCTGCACCAGCAGCACCGCGCCGGTGAGTGCCACCGACGCAATGCCCAGCTTGAGCACCATGCTCGCAGAGGACACGAACAGCGCCGTTTCCAGCTCTGCCGCGATAGACTGCTTTTCCACAGCTCGAATTTTGTCGGAAAGACCGGACAGATACCGCTGCTCCGCATTGCCGGCTTTCAGGTCGCGGAGGGTTTCGATGTACTCCTGAATGCCGTCCGCACAGGCTATTTTCGCCGCCATGGTCTTGGCCTGCACCTTGTCCTGCACCCGGTAGCTGCCCACCACGATGGCAGCAGACACCGGGATTACCCACAGGGCTGCCAGCGCCATACGTCCGTCAAAGGCGAACAGGCTCAAGGCAATGAGTACGGTGGAGATGAGGGAACCGAACAGACCGGGGATGAAGTGGGAGCAGTTCTTTTCCAACACCTCGCAGTCTGCCATGATGGTGCTGGTCAGGTCGGCAAGGTCGCGCTTGCCGAAAAAGGACAGGGGCAGCTTGCGCAGCCTCTCCGCAAGGGTCAGGCGGCGGGTGCCACTCTCTTTATAAGTAGTAAAATAGGTGCCGTTGTACTGGAACCATGTGGTCAGCAAAATCAGCGCAAAGCAGACCGCACACCCCAGCAGATAAAAGGCGGTTCTCCCGCTTGTGGAGCCTGCAAGCAGGTCTTTTACCAGAAGATACAGCAGCCCGGTGGGCAGCATGAATGCCATATTCTGGAACGCACACGCCAAAACGCCCTTTACAAGCCCCCTTGCGCCCTCCGGGGAGCTGGCCGTGGCGTGTTGAATTTTTTCAATCATCTTTACCCCTCCTTTGCGACCTTCCACTGCACCGATAGCTGATACTCCTGCCACATCCGGGCAAACAGACCGTTCTGCGCGCACAGCTCGTCCTTTGTGCCGGATTCTGCAATTTGACCATCCTGCACCACATAGATACAGTCGGCGTTGGCTACGGTGGACAGGCGGTGTGCGATCATCAGCACGGTTTTGCCCTTGGCAAGCCGGGCAAAGGCTGCCTGCACCTTAGCTTCATTGTCCGGGTCGGCAAAGGCGGTGGCCTCGTCCAGAATCAGGATGGGCGCATTTTTCAGCATGGCGCGTGCAATGGCAATGCGCTGCTGCTCGCCGCCGGACAGATACACGCCCTTGGTGCCGATAACGGTATGGATAGTCAGAAATTTTTCCGCATACCGGCAGAATTTTTCCGGGTGTACCATCACCAGTTCCGCATGGGCCATCTTGGGGATGCCATGGATGCGCGCCTTAGGAAAATAGCGCTTGATGAACCGGATATCCCGCCTGCGATCCTTCTTTTCGTCGTCGCCGTACCAGTAGGTGATTTTCGCACCGATTTTAGCGGAGCGCTTCGGAAGCGCATAGTTGTTGGCAGACCAGAATACATTGCGGATCGTCCGATCGGAAAAGGTTTTGAGATAGGCTTCCATGGCGTCGTACTCCTTTTTGGGGTCGTGCCCTGCGGGGGTGAACCGTTCCGGCGGAAAAGCCGCTTCCAGAATTTTTCGGCTGTTCGCCGCCATTTTAAAGGACACAATATCCCGCCAAAGCAGCAGCTTTCGCACCGGGTAGAGCAGCTGATAGGGCGTGATCCCGCCGTCGATGATGGCCCGGTCGATGGGCATTTCCCCCAATGCCAGCATACGGGTCAGGCAGGCACCGCCCATGGAGCAGCCATAGGCCCCACCCAGACGGGAGACGCCGTGGCTCTTCAAATAGGAGATCACCTCGTCCACGGTCTGCTCGACTGAGGTGAAATCCCCGGGGTACTCCGGCCGATGGCCGTCATACACCACCTGAAAAACATGCCATCTCTGAGAAAGCAGCGTGATCGTGTCGGCAAAAGCCCATACAGGCTCTGCCGTGCAGGGGAAAAACAGCAGCGTCCGCTCCTGCGCCTGCCCGTGTTCCAATATCTGCATGGCTCACCCCTCCGATTTCACGCACTCTGCGTAAGCCAGCGGGAACGAGGCTTTCAGCACGGTGCTTTTCTGCACCGTCCAGCCGTTTTCCCTAAGAAATGCCAGATATTCGGGGCTTGTCCACTTGCTGTGCAGCGGAAAGCCCGCCAGCTTCATAAAAAATGCTTTGACCTTTCCGAAGAAGGCGTTATCTGCGTGGGTAAAGGTGGGCGCAACCAACACGCCGTCGTCCTTCAGCACGCGTCGAATTTCAGAGAGGGCTTTCTCCGGTTCCGGTACAATGTGCAGCGCATTGACCACGATCACCACATCGAAAGACTGGTCGGCATAGGGCAGATGGAACATATCCTGCACCGAAAAATAGAGTTTCGCAGATTTTACGCCCTGTTTTGCCTGCTCGATCATCTCTTTGGAAGCGTCGGTAGCTTCAATATGGTCAGCAGAGCGGACGATATGTTTGGCAATCAGCCCTGTGCCGGTGGCCAGCTCCAGCACGGTTTTGTGCCGTACCACAGGGCGCAGCAGCTCGTACAGCCGCTCGTAAGCCGCTGCATCCTTGCGCATGAAACGGTCGTACCGTCCTGCGTTTCTATCCCAAAAGGTTTTTGGACTTTTCATCACTATTCCTCTTTTTGATTAGCATAAGCTAACTATCATATATAGAGACTTGTTAGAGAATGCTAACTGCGTTGTTTTTGAAAAGCCGCATTTCTGCGGCTTTTCCTTTGTCCTTATAATAGCAAGCATCACTGCTCCTGTCAAGATTTTGCAGCACGGACCATTTCAAAATTCCGACAACCGGACATTCTTTATGCCTTGTTCGTCTGATGCAGCTTCCACCACATCAGCGCCGTTACTGTTAGGACCAGCGATTCACAGATAATCATAGATGGCCATTTGTATCCGGCAATACTTCCGCTTACGATCAGATTTCCACCTGTGACCAGCAAAATAGATACCGCCCCACTGGCCGCAAGGAATGCAATACATCTGAGCAATTCCCAGTTCCCGCCTTTTCGGTTCCGGGTTACCAGAAACAGCACCACCGCCAAGCATACACAGCCACCAAGCAGGACCAGATAGATACCGTCGATGCTGCTCGGAATTCCATCGGTATTTTTTTGCGCACCGTTCCAGATCAGCGTATTGCTGCTGGGGTTATAGGGGTTGATATACCACACATCCTCTTCAGCTGTCCGGCTCACCCACTCTATGTTCTCCGGAAAATCTTTCAAAGAGCTTGTTACTGTCTGGTCGTCATCACTCCCGGCCACCCTCCATGCGCCATATTCCACATGAATATTGTGGATTCGATCCCATGCCTCCTGAAAGGCTTCACCTTTCAGGGCATTCTTCCGAACATATTCTTCCTGTTCCTCCTGCGTCATCTTCGAAATCTTTGTGGCAAACGGTCTACTGCGAAACCAGTCATAACGGGTCGTATGGCATTGGAAAAATTCCTCATCCTGATCGATGAAGCTAATGCATTGCGTGCCATGGCGCACAGCCAGGTGCGGATATCGCAGTCTCCCCGGAATGTGGGAAGCGCCTTCAATGCCCGAAAAAACACCTGCTCCGTCAGTTCCTCCGCCAAAGCCTCATCCCGGCAGATGGCCCGCAAATACAATTCCACATCGGCGAAATAGGTTTCATATATGTCTGCAAACTCGGTCACGTCCTCACCTCCTTTGCCTATTAGACGCGCAGGAATAAAAAATCTTACAGGATTTTGTAAAAAAAGATGCGCATTCGTTTTGCGGAATGCACATCCTGGTTTCTCTGCCCTTGCGGAAATTGATTGGTAGATTACTGATATTCCTTCAAGGGGTGTCGTGAAATGACACCCTTTGAAAACACGGCCCCAGCCAAAATTATTTTTCTATCAGATCCTCCATGGCACACCCCAAGGCTTTCGACAGCTTCAAAATTGTTTCCGCACTCGCTTTGTTGATATCCTTGTTCCGCTGTTCGTACATCTGAATAGAGCGTAGGCTGACTCCGGAGTATTTTGCTAATTTGGATTGAGAGCAGCCATAGGTTCTGCGGATGCGCCTTAAATTGGTATCCGGAAAGGTTTCCCGGATTCTGGCATCCAAAATACTTGCAAATTTAGAAATATCCGCTTCGTGAAGCGGGTCATACATGTTCCAAAGCTCCTCATAAGTAACTGCTTTCAGAATTTCGCTGTAGGTTCTTCCGGAGTACCACTGGTAGTAAGCAATTACCCAACCAATCCAATATTCTCTGGAGCGGGTCAGATGTTCCCCCGGTGCAGCCTGTGGTGCTTTCCCGGTGGTCTCCATCAGAATGTCTGATACCATATCCGCGCCGCTTTTCCCAGCAAGGAAATTCGGTTCTCCATTTTCCATCCGTTTGCTGACAGAGCTGGCGACAAACAGTTTTACAAATGTATCGCCGGGAATATGACAATCATTCATCGCATAGTCAAAAGCCTCTCCAAGCATGGATTGGGCGTTACTCAGATACATTTCTTGGTATGCGCGGGTCATCGTTCTGAATACCTCCCCTCATAATATCCTGAATATACAAGCCGTCGCCTTCTTCTTCCAGCATTTCCACATAAATCCGGTTTGCTTCATCATTTCGTGCCTTACGCAGACAGAAGTAGGTTTCCCTGTCAGCCACTTCAAATCCCTCGTAGTGCAGCTTTGAAAACGCGAATCGGGATTTTAGAACAATCTGTTCCCCCAGCTTTCCCAGCCGCATCGCTCTGGCCAACTGTTCCACAGTGATTCCATTGTTCAGAAAGGATTCTGCATAATCGAAATAGGAATCATCCGCCCGGTAGCCGGTGACCACATCAAAGGCATTTACATTCACACTGAAGTTCTCAACGAGATACCGCTTTGCCCGCCTGGCCACAGGGGTCTTGATGGAGAACAGTCGGTGCTCCACCAACACCGCAATCCAATTGAGAATTGTAAAATCAGGACTATTCAGGTTTAGAACATTCAGATATTCCGTATCCAGTGTGTACCGATTGGCAAATCCATTCCGCAGAGAGGACACCGCCCACTCCTTCGCCAAATCTTCGCTTTCCGTACAGTAAAACCCCAAGCCAAAATCGTTATTCCCTTTTCCTTTTCCAAAGGTCGGCTCCTCAATCAGCTGCTCAGAGCCATGATACAGTGTAATGATTCTCTCCATCGTTCAGTCCTCCGTTTTCTTTTATTATATCACTTTGGTGATAATGATTCAATAAAATTTTGGCGAATATTTTTATGGACAAAACAATTTTACATTATCAAAATTACTGGTAGTATTATAGCTCGGAATCCTTTATATGGAATTTCCTTTTATAAGTGCAGAACTGGGAAAAGCGGAGCGTAATCAGTTGTTACACTCCGCTTGCTGTAATTATACCAGGCTTGTTTTTTTCAAGACCATATTGCTGATTGCGCCAAGGCCGACGCTGAAAAGCGCGCCGCCAATCCTGCAGCCGTCCACACCGCCGCCACCCAGCAGCGTCTCATTGGCAGCGTTGACGATGGCGTCCACCTTCATTTTTGTGATGTCATTCCTGACAATTTGAAGCGGCATTATTCACCCCTCCGTCCTATCAAAGCGGCATCGGCGTCCGGGCGATCAGAATGACCGCCAGAATCGCGCCCACAAATGCCGCTGCTCCGATGACAGCCAACAGCTTTTTGCTGAGTTTCTTCTTCGCTGCCTTGCAGATCAGCGCGGCGCAAGCCATGCAGACAGCCGCAGCCACAAGTGCAATGCCCAGCGTTTCCCATAGCCAAGAAAACGCAAAGGCCCGGCTCTTGCGCAAGAGCCGGGCTGTGGGGCTATTGGCTGTTACAGCGCCGGTGGTGTCCACAGGTCGCTGCTGCCGCCGGAGGAGCCGCCGCTGCTGCCGCCGCTTTCCGGGGCGGGGGTTACCACCAGCGGGGTCTGGCGCAGGGTGGCGGAGGCGGCGTAGAACCGCTCCCCATCTGCCTGGACCAGGGCGGTTAGCCCTGAATCCCAGAGTACCGTCAGGGGCTTGTTGGTATACAAAGTCTTGACCTCCTTGCCAAGGAGCAGATAGTGTTCGTAGAGCTTGCAGTTACTCCCCGCATACCCTTCCCAGGGGGTGAAGGTCTGGGCATCGGCCAGCCAGGCTGTGGGAATATAGGCGGTGGTGCCGTCAGATTCCAGGATGGCGGTGTAGCCCGGAAGCTCCGGGGCGGTGCCGGATTCCAGGACGGAAACCCTGTCCCCGTAGTCACAGAACCGGAGCACCAGAGGCACGCCGGAGACCTTCACCTTGGCCTCGCCGGTTTTCACCTTGTCAGCCAGGAGCCGGAGAGTGCCGGGGTGCATCAGGGTGATGTCGCCGCCGTCCTGGGGGCCGGAGCTGCCGGAGCCGCCGGAGCTGCCGGAGCCGTTGTCTGCCGGGGCCTGATAGGGGTAGCGGCTCTGCTGGGCCAGGGGTACGAAACCGGTCTGCTCCCCTGCCTGCACATACAGGCAGTTTTCCAGTTCCTCCAGTACCTCCAATTTGGTATTGGTGGCCAGCTTTTCCAGGGGTTCTCCCAGGCAGGAGAAGTCCGGGTAGAGCCCCGCGTTCCACAGGGCATAGGCGGTGCGGCGCTCAAAGGGTTCATCCGGGAAGCGGAGGAAGCCCGTCCCTACAAGGCCCTCCTCCTTCCCCGCCGTGACCTTTGCGAAGGTTTCTTCATAGCCCGTGACCTCCAGGGTCTGCCCCCCCTCCAGCAGCAGACGGATCACCGGGATGCGGTCCCCCATGACCTGGACTTCCCTGGTTTTGGGTGCGGTGGTTTCCGGGGCGGTGGTCTCCGGCGCTGTCTCCTGCGTGGTGGGGGCCGTGGAGGCGGGAGGCTCCGTTGTGGGGGTCTCCTGCCCTTTTCCGCAGCCTGCCGTCAGCAGGCACAGGGCCAGAAGCAAGGCCATATATTTTTTCATTTGGTTTCTCCTCCCTGCTCCGTCTTGCCGTAGACGGCATCGATGATTTCATGGATGTACTTGTAGCCTGCCGTGCCGGGCTTGTAGGTATTCTCGTTCTGCTTGGCGATGTAGCCGATGGACCGGCTGACGCAGCCGCCGTAGAGGGTGACGGTTTCGCCGGTGGTCATATCCTTCAGCTTGATATAGGGCCGCAGGGTCAGCGTATCCTTGCAGTCCTCCAGACTGAAGCCCACCAGGACGTTGGTGTACTGGATCATCCCGTTCGCTCTGCTGAAAATCGGGTCAGCCTTGCCCTTTTTGTAGGCGAAGTTGTGGCTTTTGCTGTTTTCCAGGGTGGGAGTCCCTACCCCCCGCATGACCACAGTGCCGTATTCTTCCAGGGTGTAGCCCCCCAGGCCCCGGGCACCAGTCAGGGCCGTTCTCGCATTCTCGCCGATGCCGGTGATCATGCGGATGCCCTTGGTGCCGGTAAGGCGGATGGAGCAGCCGGCGTAGTTCAGAAGATTCGCAAACTCGGTGATTTCCTCGGCCTTCGCGCCGCCTTCCTGACGGGTAATACGGAACACCTGCATACCTATGGGATAGTTGGTGCAGGAGCCCGTCGGCGTGCCGTCCTTAAAGGAGTAGATGGTCAGCAGATCGCCGGTTTCCGGCAGGTTGACATAACGCGTACCGTTCATTTCCTCAATGGGATATTCCTTCCCATCGACGGTCACGGTGGTCTTGCCGTCAAATTCCGGTTTGCCCGTCACATCCAGGTAATTGGCAGGTATCTCGACGGTGAAGGTAACTGTGCCGGTTCCGCTGTTGTTTTCCCCGTAGATCACCGTGAGTGTGTGTTCGCCAGGCTTCATCCAGACCTGCAAAAACTCCGGCTTCAGCGTCAGGGTAAACGGTTCGTCTATCGAACCGCTGACTGCCAGGAAACTGGGAGTCGCCGTGATGTGCATTTTGCCGTCCAAGAGGACTTTGGAAAATTTCCGGGTCTGGCCGTTGACGGTGAAACTCAAGGGGTTCCAGCTGCCCTTGTACCAGGTCTGGCCGTCGCCCTCGGTAATCGTCCAGGCGTTCAACTGGGTTTCCAGCCGAACCAGCTTGTCAAGCTTCGTGCTGTCCACCAGGGTCTTCTGGTGGTCGGTCAGGTCGCTGTAGGCTTGCCGGGCGGGCTTGATCTGGGTATCCTCCACGGTCTGCTGGTACGGCTCCACGGAATCCGGCAGGGCGGCGACCATGGCCTCCACCCGGGTGACCTCCTCCAGGACGGCCTTGAGCTTTCCGATGCTGTCCAGGGCCTCGGTGATGGTCTTCTTCTCCTCGGCGGTAGCGTTGGTGGTATCCAGATCTTTCAGGGCCTTTTCCGCCTGGGTGAGCTGATCCAGATCGGACTTGCAGACATTGTCCTCCGTCAGGTCCCGGATGTCCTCCGTCAGGCTGGAGATGGGCTTCATGTAGACGGTGAGGGTGGATGTATTCTGGCAGGCATCCTCGGCCTCCATGGTGTAGGTCCCTTCCCGGTTGCCTTCCAGGGTCACTTCGTAGGAAGTGCCGCTGATGTTCTTCCAATTCTGGCTTTCGGGCGCCAGATACCGGCTCAGGGCATAGTCATCGGTGATGGTGACCTTCTGGGTGGTGTAGTAAGTAGCTCCGTTGATAACGCCGCCGAACCTGGGGGCGTTCTCCTCACGAATCAGCTTGTCGCTTCCCACATAGGAGACGTTCCCGGCCTTGTCCACGGCCTTGACGTAGAAATACCATTCGCCCAGGCCCAGCTGGATCATCTTTTCCCGGTCCGGACTGGCCTGGTTCAGGCTTTCCTCCGGTACCGGCTCCCAGGCCGCCTGCTCCAGGGCTTCCCGGGTCAGCGCCGTCCTGGACCGCAGATAGTAGGCGCTTGCCAGGCCGGTCTCCCCGTCCGAGGCCTCCACGGTAAAGTAGTTGCCTCTGGTGGAGAGGACGTAGTAGGGGGCCGTGGCGGTGGAGATATCCTTCCAGTCCTTACGGCTTGCCATTCCCTGGAAGACTCCCTGGCCAAAGATCCAATTTTGCAGCGACAGGCCGGGGGCCTTCTCGTCCTTTTCCACCCCCTCCAGGGTGATGACCACGTTCTCTTCCGCATCGGTCAGGGCAAAGGTCCCGTTCTCCTCGGTGAGGGTCCGGTTCCCGGCCTTCACGGCAAAGGAAGCGGTCTTGTAGTACCCTTCCGCCACGGTCAGGGTCAGCTTCAGGCTGTCGTGCCAGCTGAGCTCCACCTTATCCGCCGTCAGGGTATAGCCGGTCTGGGGAGAAGGCAGGGTGACAGTGAGCTTGGGGCCGTGCTGGATGGTGATGGTTTCAGGCGAGGAGGCAAAGTGGTTCTCGTCTCCGGGTCTGCGGAACTCATAGGTCCCGGGTGCCAGGCCCTCCACCGTCACGCTTTCTGCCCCGGTGGGAACCGCCACGGGGATCCACTCCCCCCTGGTGCGTTTTGGACGGTACTCCAGAGCGGGCGTGTCGGTATAGGTGACCTTTCCATCCTTTTTCCCGTCGACGGTTTCGTTTTCCGCTTTCACGAGGGTAGGTCTGACCCACACGTCCTTTTCCACCAGCACATTCAGGACAAGTGTCGCGGACGTATAGTTGCCATCCTCATCCACAGTGACCGTCAGCTGATATTTCCCTGCGTTTTTGGGGGCCGCGGGGGACCAGCTGTAACGGAATGCGCCGGTGGAGCTTGCCTCAAAGTATTTCCGTTCGGGTGTGGGGATATCGTCGCCATAGAGGTAACCCAGGGAATAGTTTCTGTTCCTCACAGTTCCCGTTGCCTTGGCAACCGTCAAATCAAAGGACGCGGCCGTCTCCACATAGTTCTGGGTCGCCGCGGCTGTGGCAGTGATCCGGGCTTCACCCGCCCCGCGGATGGTCACTGTGCCGTCTGTGCCCACCGTGGCCACGGCGGGGTCACTGCTGGTGTAGGTGATGGGGCCATCCCCGGCGGAATGGACCAGAGCGTTGACGAAGGGGCTGTCTCCATAGGTCTTGGTGACGGTGCTTTCGGCAAAGGTCAGGGTCTGGGCAATGGGACGGATGGTAACGGTGAGCTCCGGAACCGAACCCAGGGTGTAGTTATCCTTGTCCTCGCCGGTCAAGGTAACAGAGTAGGCAACCGTCCTGTTCTGGCCGGCATCCGGCGTTGCGACGGTTCCTCCATGCACCTGTGCACTCAGGTCATCTCCCTCTGCCTTCTTGTCGAAGGTCACTTCTCCCTGGATGATCCGAACCGAACGATTGTCCAGCTCATAGTCCCGGTCCTGGGCGGTGAAGCCGCCGGTGATATTCACCACTCTGGGGATAACGGTCACGGCAAAGGGCTGGCTCTCCAGGACATAGCCGCTGCAGTTCACCACCGCAAGGAACCGGTGTGTTCCCACCGGGAGCTTGGTATCCAGGGGGCAGGTCAGGTCGGTGCCCACCAGCGTGCGGCTGTCCTCCGCCCCCAGCTCGTACCACTGCACGGTGACACCGGGCTGGGCCTCCTGGGACTGGGTCCTCACCCCCAGTCGGAAGACCACATTGCCGCTGCTGTCCATCTCCCCCACGTTATACTGGGTGGAGACCTTTTCCTCATAGGTGTCGGCACCCAGCTGGCAGACGACCTGTACACCGGTAAAGGGGGCGGCGGTCACGTTGACGTTGTTCAGTTCCTTCACGTAATTAAATGTCCCGTAATTGGGAGTCTCTTCCACTTCATTTGGATAGGACTGATCTTGTTTTTTCTGAAACACCTTCCCGGAAACCAGCATTTTCTGGAAGTCGGCAAAGGTCACGTCCCGGAATTTTTCGGTTTCGCCGGGTTTGAATTCCATCACAGAAATTGTCACATAGCTGCCGCCGGAAAGGGCATTCTGGGGAAGATCTCCATAAATCTGAAGCAGTTGGATCTGGCCGCCGGTGATGTTCAGCTGGCCCATTTCATACTGATGGATGTACCAATGGCTGCCGCCGGAGATCTTCAGCGTTCCATACACATCGGTCCACTGTGTGCTTCCTCCCTGAAGCTCCGCGGTGCCGCCGGACTGGACAGTAAGCTGCGTAGGCTTGGCCATGTTCGGCTCGCCATTCAAATTGTTTGCTGGCAGAACAAAGGTGCCTCCGGACTCTACCGTCACGGGGATAAATTCGCTGTATTCAAGTTTTCCACTGCTGCCGCTGCCGCCGCCCGCCTCAGGTGTAGACATGACAGCCCCCTGGCCGACCAGCTGCACCGTGCTGCCGCTTTTAATGACCAGGCTCCGACCGTTTGCGCTATAAGATCGGTTTTCCATATCAATGGTGACCATTCCCTGGGCGTTCACCTCGATGGTGCCATTCACCCCATTTCTCAGGAACCGAACCACGCCATTGTTTTTGGCAGCATAAGCAAAGCCGGTATTATAATCGCCAAAGTATTTCTTGTCACTCTCTCCGACCGTCACGGTCAGCAGATAGGTCACCTTTCCGCAGTTGCAGGTGTATGTTGTAAAATATGTTCCTTTGTTTTCCCGGACGCTGGTGTGATCGCACACCACCACGGAGACTTGTTCAATCACCGTATCCGTGTCGGCGTAGTTCTTGGGGGTTCCGTCCAGTTCCGCATAGTAGCGGTCCTCCGCCAGCAGCTCTTTGAGGGTCACGCCGCTTCCTACGATCTTGCCAAAGCTGCCGCCGGAGAGGGAGACGGTGCTGCCCTCCATGGCCGTCAGGCTACCCACATAGCCGCCGGTGACGGTCAGCTTTCCGTAAACGTAAACGCTGAGGTTCTCCCCCTGGGGAAAGACAGTCCCGCTCTCCACAGAAACCTGCCCGTCCTTTTGAATCTCTTTCACGGCCAGAATGCTGCCTGACTCGGAGCTGTCACGCAGAATCAGATGACCGCTGCGAACACTCTTGATAACGGTGCCAAAGCCATTCAGGTCCAGGGTGACGCTTCTGTCGCCGCCGTCCCAGCTTTCGCATTCCTCGTCGCTAAGCGTGCCAATAATCACGGCCTGAGTCACAGCAGGATCTTTCAAGGCATCGGAAAGCGTCCCGTAATAATGGATAGTCCCGTCGGCGTAGGTGCCTTGGACATAGAACCGTTTTCCGCAGTCGGTGCAGACTCCCCACTCGTCTACCTCGTCATGGGGGCAGGTGTAGCCGCAGTCGCACACGCCGTCTGTCCAATTTTTGTGGGTATGCGCCACCGCATAGACGGTTCTATAGCTTTCCGACTGATGTACATGATAGGCATCCAGAAGTTTGCTGCCGTCCGCCTTGTAGGCAAAGGCCGTGCCGTCTACCAGCATACCCGACAGGGGGCGGCTTTTGTCATAATCATAAAGGGCACAGTTTCTGCCGAGGCCTTCGGCGTTTTCAAAGACACCGCCGCTGATCTGGACGGAGCCATAGCAGCGTTCCGACCGCGTCACACTGGGAGAGTAGGTGCCGCCCTGGATATTTACGCTGCCTTCGCTTCCCACGGCAATGCTCACCGCCGCGCCGAGGTCGGTATGGCGCGCGCCGCCGGCACTGGTGCCGGAGTTCTCCAAAGTCACGTTGGCCGAGCCGGTGATGACCATCAGATCGGTCTGGGGGCTGCCGGAAAGGGTATGGCCCTGCCAGTCAACGGTGAAGGTGCCGCTGTCAATATAGATACTGCTGCTGCCGGAATGGGTCACGTCCTTCAGCAGGCGCACCGTAGAGCCGGGCAGGCTCTTGGCCTGGTTGACCGCTGACTCAAAATCGACAAAGTAGGAGCTGTCCGTTCCGTTATCCACCTGAATGGGAGCCGCTGCGCCGCAAGCGCACTTGCCGCTTGCATCGAAGGGGTGGGAAGCGTGGGGAAACACATAGACGGTGGTGCGATCCGGCGTAGCCTTATTGGCATAGACGTCGTACAGCTTCCTGCCCTCGGAATCCAGAGCCAGGGTATGGCCGGGAGCCATCAGCGCTGCCAGATATCTGCCGCCGGCATCGATGGCAGAGGGGTAGGTGGACGACGTATCGTTCTTGAATATGCCGCCGCTGATCTTGACAGTGGCAGTATTGGCCTGGATGCACACCTGACTGGCATAGGTACCGCTCTCAATGGTCAGGCTTCCGCCAAGCACCGAAATCGCTTCGACGTTCCGGTTGTATATGCCGCCGGCATTCTTGCCGGAGCTGTCGCACAGGGTCAGCTCAGCCCCATACAGGGCGATTACGCTATTCGGGAGGTCTGGCTGACCGGAAAGGGTGTGACCCTTCCAGTCAATGGTGATCTTGCCGCCCCCGAAACTGAGCGAGCTGGTGCCCTGCATCACTTCGTCCTTCAGGAGGGTCAGCAGTGCGCCGGTCTGACCATTGGCCGCGGCGGCGGCATCTCGGAAGGTATTGAAGAAGGTGGTCGTCTCATTCACGGTCAGAGAGGCCGCCATCTGGTAGCCGCATTCCGGGCACAGGCCGGTGGTCGGATTGATATTCTTATGACCGCAGGTCTTACCGCAGTAGGGGCATTCATCGGTTGCCGTCAGGCCGTCCGGGTGGGTACATTTGACGACCTGCACGGCGGTGGAATCGTTCATGTTCTCCAGCGTCACCAGCTCGCCGCCGGAGGACTGGTAGGCGTAGCCCTTTGCCAGCAGGGAGGCATAGGTAACGCCGGTTCCAACATAGATACGGTCTGCTTTGCCGCCGCTGAGGGTCAGGCTTCCGTTCACGAAAATACCACCGATAAAGGTACCGTTTTCCGCCTGGGCCGTATTCCCAGCGAAAATAGACAGGCCGTAATTCCGAAGGGCGCCATGGCTCTCGCTTCCTTCAAAGATTGCGTTTTTTACGGTAAGCTTGGCTCCCGTTGTATGCAGCGTCCCCACCTGAACCGCCGGAGAGGATTTGGAGGTGTCCGTGTTCTTGACCGTACCGTTCTGAATGGTCACATCCTGGGCAAGGATTATGAGAATCGGCGCATAGGGCCAGCCGCTCAGCGTATGACCGTTCAGCTCCAGCGTAATACTCTTTGTGATTTCTACGGTAGCGCCCTGCATATCATAGTCTCCACGAAGGGTAACGGTGTCCCCTGCCTGGGCGGCTGTCAGCGCCGCTTCCAGACCGGTGTAGAGGTTCTCTCCAATGGCGAAGGGATAGACAAAAGTGCCGCAGACGGTGCAGTAGCCGTTTTCGTCCGTGGTGCCCTGGTGGTCGCAGCTGCGGCCGCAGTCGCATTTGCCGTATCTATAGTCACCAGTATAGTCACAAGTGTGAGAAGCCACGTGGATCTCCCTGGCGGTAAGTCTGCCGGAGTCCGTGGCATCCACGACTTCGTTGGCGCTGTCGTAGAAGGCAAAGCCATCCTCCAGAAGCTCCAGGGCCCGGTCGACGCAATTACTGTCCAGTCCCTGAGAGAAGCGTCCGCCCATCAGGTGGGTGGTGCCCCAGAAGGTAACCTGCCGCTCAAAGCGCGTGTTCTCTCCCTGTACGGTCAGGTCAAACTCTTCGTCAAACCACTTCCCCTGATAGAGAATATTCTCCAGAATCAGCTTTCCGCTGGCAACGGTGCCAATTTCTCCCAAGGTGCCGTTTTTCACGGTGAAGGTGCCATAGGGGAAATTTCCCATTTTCAGGTTCTTCAGGGTATGACCCTGCAAATCCAGGATCACGTTCTCGCCGCCCACATCGGTGCAGGACAAGTCAACGGTTTTGTTCGGCACGTCTCCCGTGAGATAGAAGTTCCCGCCGCTGTACATAAAGTGGCCAACATTGGCGTTGTCTTGCTCTGCATTTGCAATCAGGTAGTAGAGGCCGTCCTCTCTGACAATCAGGGCATCCCCATTGCCGCCTTTCTTCTGGCCGCATTGGAGACAGATGCCCTCATGATTGACTGCGGGGTGGGAGCAGCTGCTGAGCCCGAGGGTAACCGTGTCCGTATTCAGGCTGTAGCCGTCGTAGGACAGGGTGCAGTAGATCCGGATGGACTGCAGCCAGGGCTTGCTCGCGTCCTGGGTCAGCATTCCCAGCTCAACCAAATCACAGAGCGGCACGTTCTCCCCGGTGTATCCTTCCATCACGGTACCGTCTTCCTGCTTCCACTGGAAGGCGATGAAGCCGGAGTGGCCATCCGTCAGGTAGGCGGACACGTGGACCTCCCCGGCCTCCGGATCCGTGCTGATCGTATCCACCGGCCGATCGTAAATGCAGATGGGCGGGCCGGAGACGGTAACCACGGCGGTCCTGCTGGCCTCACCGACGCTGACCTTCAGGCGATAGGTACCCGCCTGTACGGTTTCGTCTGTCGTAACGGTAAGGGTCTTGCCGTCGGCAGAGGCCTCCAGGCCGGTATGGGTGCCGATCCATTCGAGGGTCAGGGCGGACAGGTCCACATTCCTGCCGGATAGGGCGAAGGTAGCGGTCTTGGCCGTGGCCTCGTAGAGGTAGCCCTGCTGGGGCTTGACGGATATACTGGGGCTGGTGGAGAATTTACCGATGGCAACGGTCTTCTTCGGCTCGGAATTCTCGATCTGGCTTGTGGTTCCGTCCTCCATGTCCGCCTCCTGGGCATTCGGCTCGTTGGAGACCAGGATGTTCAGGCCATTCACGGAAACGGCACGAGGAGCGCTGTACATATTGATGCCGCACTTGCTGTTGCCTGTAGCGTAGAGGCTTCCGTCTTTTATTTGGAGGTCCGTGGTGACAATGCCGGCACGAGCGCCGTAAGCCTCCAGCTTACCGCCATCCATATACAGGTAGCGGACAGCAACGGCATTGTACACGTCAGCACGGGCAATGACCGTACCGCTTTCGATGACCATTCCGCCGCCGGTGTAGCCGGTGCCGGTCCAGGTGCTGTCATAAATGGTGCCGGAGTTGTAGTAGTTGCCATCATTATTACTGCCCACCAGCTCCAGGCTGCCGGTGCCCTGAATGGTCAGCTTATGCCCGTTCAGGTCCAGAGGTTTCTCGCATTCGATCCTGTTGGTGCCAGTCAGCGTCAGGGTGGTGTCCCCGGTGAGCTTGACGGGCTTGGTGAAGGTCCGGTTGTTCCAGTTCACCTCGCCGGAGATGGTTTCCTCCGCCGCCAGGGTGGACACCTGGCTGTTCACCCAGTTGAACAGGGCTTCCAGCTTCTCCACGCCGTTGATTTGCGCCTGCTGAGCCTCGCTCAGGGCATCAAAAGCGGAGTACGCCGCTACCAGCGCGTCCAGGTAGCTTTCGGACATATCCTCCACGTCCGGCAGGGCGTCGATCATGGCCTGCACCGCCGCCACGGCCTCGTCTTCCCCGGGGGCAGCAGTCTCCTCGGCGGGGACCTCCGCGGCCTTGGGTGCCTCGGTAGGCTCCGTTTCCCCTTCCGTAGGCTCCGTTTCCGCCTCCGTGGGCTCCGTTTCCTCTTCCGTAGGCTCCGTTTCCTCTTCCGTAGGCTCTGTGGTGGGGTCCGTCTCCTCACTGGGGTTGGCAGCCCCCACCACCTCCCCAGCCTGGGTAGGATCCGTAGGCTCCTCCGCCCAGGCAGGGGCGGGCAGCATCCCGACACACAGTGCCAGGGCCAGAATCAGACTGATGATCCGTTTCTTCATGGTTCATTCTCCTTTTGCGATAAAATTCCTAACCTTCCCCTGGGGGAAGGTGCCCGCCCCGGCGGGCGGATGAGGGGCAGGCTCCCTTGCGTAAAGGGAGCTGTCAGCCCTAGGCTGACTGAGGGATCGCCTTGCTGTAGGCTTGGTCCGCCCCACACCCGTCAGGGCTTCGCCCTGCCACCCTCTCCCAGGAGAGGGTAGGGGGTCCTCACCCGGACCGGGCCTATGAGAGCGTATAAAGAATCTGCCTGTGTGATGGGGTGAACCACTGGTAAAGCTCTCCCTGCTATGGTATAATTCAGTAAAACCATGGCAGGGGGAGTTATTTATGCAGGAAGAACACACAACAGAACTTCAGAAATTTGAAGAGCGTTCCATACGCACGGCCTGGGATGAGGAGCGGGAAGAATGGTATTTTTCCGTTGTCGACGTTGT
>ERZ772897.2157-NODE-2157-length-18024-cov-9.736491_pt1 | contig 18024 bp, 19 predicted proteins | sample MGYA00512125_ERZ772897 | MGnify/ENA primary metagenome ERZ772897 (study PRJEB29015, sample SAMEA2737660) | human gut metagenome | biome: human gut; feature: human-associated habitat; material: faeces | place: China | collected 2012 ... | reverse complement strand
CAGACCGAGGTTAATCAGGTCTTTTGTTTGTAACTTGTTATTCATAACGAATACCTCCATTCATTTGCTGGTTAGCATTTACTAACCTCTTTATAAGATACCATAGTACGACACAGTTCTCTACAACCAATCGTCTTTTTAGCTCCAAACAGCAACGAGTTTTAAGGTTGACTGGCTGGGTTCCTGCTTTTATAATAGAATTGCCAATTCAAGCAGGCCCGCCAAAAAACCGAATAGTAGGAGTTATGAAATGAAGATAGATGAAATCATTAAGAAAAGCATTGAAGTCCCCGGTATATCCATAAAACGCAGTGAATATAGCGCCGAGCTCATCTTAAAAGAGAAAGATGGAAAAGGCTCTATGACCTTTTTCCCATTGTTTCCCGGACTCACCTTAGCCTATATTTTTATAAATTCACCCACATGGGCAGCTCCGGACTTTCGTGATAATGGCTCCATAGAAACAGGCCCGCTGCTCTTAAATTACTGCGTAACCGGGCGGTGTGAGCTCATTCTGAATAACGGAAACTTTGTGTATGTGAAAGACGGTGAAATATCTCTGACAGAACGCTTTGCCAGACAGCAATATGTTTATCCCCGCCGAATTTATGAAGGTATGGAGTTTTTTATTGATATGGATGCCGCAGCAGAGCAAAGTGCCTGGATACAAACGGAATTTGATATTGATTTCCACAAAATCAGAGAGCTTTACTGCCCGGCTGGAAGCACTTATATCTCGGCCATTTCTCCCGAAATAGAAGAAATACTAAAAAAACTGTGGTCCTTGTTGGATATCTCTGTGCCGCTTTCCATTATGCAAATGAAAATCTATACCCTGGCGCTTTTTTCGCTGCTCCAGAATCTGAAAGAAATACCGCCTTCTCAAGCCTGCACATTCTTCACAGAAACACAGGTAGATATTGCAAAGCGTGTGGAAAAAATCATCACTTCTGATCTGCGCCAGCACCATCCTGCGTGGGAACTGGCTGCACAGTTTTCCGTCAGTGAAACCAGCCTGAAGAACTACTTTCGGGGAGTTTATGGTCAAAATATATCAATTTATTTACGTGAAGTTCGTATGCAACGAGCTGCTGAATTACTCACTACTACAAACTTATCTGTATCGGAAATTGCAGAACAAGTTGGTTATTTGAATCAAAGCAAGTTTTCTTCGGCATTTAAGAAGCAGTTCAACGCTTCGCCATTAGAATTTAAGCGCCGCAAAAATTTAGAGAGAAATACTTCCAACTGACGGGTTCTAACATTTTTCACAATAAATATTTTTATTAGAAACTCATGACAAATGAAGTCAGAGTCATTTCTTATATTATAGGAAGTGACTCTGATTATTATAATTTACACCACTTTACAACTTTTTCTGTTCCGACAGCAGATACCTTATTTTTGCTGATATTATCCATACTGGCCTTAGAATCCGCACATTCCATCCAGTTTCTGTATCAGCATTTTTTATCCAGAATAACGGAGAAATCACTGAATGTATTTTATTATGCATGTTCCTATGCAAAGGTTGATTATTCCAAATTTATGAATACCACTGCCCGGATTGCTTTAAAGCTGATACCGGATTCATTGCAGACGCAGCCGGTATTTCTGTGTGTTGATGATACGATGGTATCTAAATTTGGCACAAAATTTGAAAATGTTTCAAAACTATTTGACCATGCCGCATACAACGGTTCCAATTATCTGAATGGACACTGTTTTGTGAGTGTCATGCTCTGCGTGCCCGTCTGGAATGGGGATAAAGTATCTTATCTTTCAGTTCCCCTTGGTTACCGTATGTGGCTGAAAAAAGAATCCAAACTGTAACTTGCAGCATCCATGATTCGGCAGGTTATGCCTGAATTTCACAGCAAAGAACATGTCATCATCCTGTGCGACAGCTGGTATACAAAACAGAACCTGGTATCCATTGTTGATGAATATCCAAACCTGGATCTGATTGGTAATGTAAGGATTGATTCTGTCATGTATGATCTTGCACCTGCACGTACCGGTCGGCGTGGACGTCCTGCAAAACATGGGAAACGTCTTTCGGTTGAGGCAGACTTTACATTATCCAATGAAAAGATCGGTGCTTATTATACCGGTGTCCGCCGGGTTCTCACCAATATCTTCGGCAACAGGGAAGTTCTTGCTTATGTTACTGCCACTGTTGTTATATTCATTTCGCTGGAATATTGAAACAAGCTACTATGAGCAGAAAACATTTTGGTCTCTTTGTAACTACATGGTGCGAAGCTGCAAAGGAATAGAAATGCTGGTCAACCTAATCAATATCAGCTACTGTGCCATGAAGATTCTGCCCTATCAGAACGAACATTTTTCTAAGTACCGTACAAAAAGCGTACAGGAGTTTCGATTTGAATTAAGTCAGGGTATTCGCAGTCAGATATTTTTTGCCACTTTCGTGAAAAATATCGAAACACATATAAAATCAAATGCTATGACAAAGGCTTTAAAACAGCTCATTTATCAGCAAGTCTATCATTTATAAAGTTGTAAACTGGTGTAAGTATAAAATATAACATTATATAAGTCAAAATTATATTAGTGTTAATAAACAAACTATGTTTATACTTAATGTCATTAGGATACGATTGAACAATAAAAAAATTACCGTTTATCGCAAAAAACGACCATTTGTCGCATTGTTCTAGAAAATATTATATATGTCTGCTATGATTAAAATAATCGAATATTGCAATGAATTGTAAAGGAGTGTAATGAATTATGAGTTTTTTTACAGATGACAATTGGTTAGAATTTTGGAAAAGATTTTTTTGCTAGAATTCATATTTTCGTGTATGGATGGAAGTGATAAAAAATTGCATGAAATAGATGTAAATTTACCATCTTTACCTAAAAAACGACCACTTATTCAGCTTTTTGTTTTTTAATATAAAAGTATGGTTTGGTTATGCATAGGAGTGCATGAACAGGGTGGAAAACAGATACAAAAACCTCTTTCACTCTTAACTCTACCCAGAGTGAGAGAGGATTGGAGTAAAAAATAAGCAAAATAACAAAACGGAGAGGAGTTTATATGAGAAGAGATTTGAAAAAGTTTATAGCTTTGGGATTATGTTGTGCAGTTGTTGCTACATCATCAATAAGTGCACAGAAATTGGGAGTTATGGCGAAAGGTAAGGGAAATAATGTAGTGGCACAGAGTTATAGTGGTATGATAAAAATGCATTTAGCAAATACATGGCTTGACAAGGCATATAGGGATACCACCAATAAAAATGATAAATTCTGGGTAAGGCTTGATAATTCAAATGAAGGTGAGGATGCGGGAAAGTTTGGAAACACACTTACAAGATTTTGGATTGAGGGTGTAAATGAAAATAATCTAAGTTCGACTATAATAATAAAAGAAGGAGAAGGGTATGTTGGACAATATGTGTATCAGGAAGCAGGTAAGAAAACAGTTTATCTGACGGCGGAGGATAATGAGGACACAGATCATATTTATAAAATATCTGGTAAGTGGAAAGAAGAATAAAATCCATTTGTATTTATGATTTGTGTCGGAGCGTCACAAATTTATTATGTCAGCTTTGCTGACGCGCATCTTAATTTACGGCAGGCGGGAAATAATAGTTTTCTCGTCGCCGTTATTAAATAAACGCTTCGGAATGGAGATAAAAATGTTAAAGAAAGAAATACTTAGTGTATTAAAGAGTAAAAGAGTGTTAATAATTGCATTGATTATTTTTTTGATTCCGATTATGGATATAAATATGGCTGCTAAACAATTGCAAGTTAGTTATAAAAGGGCACATAAAGAGGAAATACTGGAGGCTGATCGTGAATCAGAAATAGAATGTGAAAAAGAGGGCGGAAGATTTATAAGTGGTTGGCTGGCACATCCGGCATATGCATCATTTTTGTCACGGAGTACACAAGGGCATACTACACAGATTATGATTTTATGGCTTTTGCCGTTTTTTGTACTTAATTTGGTAAGTGACAGATATATATGGGAATCGAAAAAGGGGTATACAAATATAATGCTTTCAAGGGGTTCAAAGAAAAAATATATGTTGAGTAAATATGCTGCATCGTTTTTGATACCATTTGTTGTATTTGCATTGAGTCTGCTTTTGAATTTTGTACTTGCCCAGATAATTTTTAGAGATGGGAATAATTTTATGGGTTTGGAGGTTTTATTTGATGATAAGTACGAAAAATGGTTTAGGATAGAGGGAAGGTATCCAAATCTAATGTATCTTTTATATGTTTTTGTTACGGCATTTCTAGTTGGGATGTGTGGACTTATAACACAGTCACTGGCATTTATAAGTAAGAGATATACTATTACATATATTGTCGGATTTTTTATATGGATGTGGCTTCAGACGACGCCATACAATTTGACATATGCCACACAGCCTTTTATAGAGTATGGTTTTGAAGATTTCATAAAATCAGTTGGTTTATATGCTGTAACAGGGGTTTTGATAAGTACGATTACATTTATATTTAAGGTGAGACAGGATGAATTATAAAAGTGTTATAAGCAGTTATCTGGGGCTGTCGGGGATGTATGCGGCTTTCTGGTATTGGGAAGAAAAATATCTTATATATACTGAGAAGAAAGAAGATTTATTGGGAGCGATAGTTGGAACACATGGGGGATATGGTCATTATATGAATATCGCAGTTATATATATGGCGGTATTTTTGATGTTTGTTTTTAAGGAGATAGAGCCTTTTTCGATAAAAGCGGTATCAAGGGCAGGAAGGACTATATCGTTTAGAAAATGTTTTTTACAGATGCTTGAACTGAGTGCAGGTTATTCGTTTATATATGTGGGGGTGCAGGTTGTAGGAGTGTCTATATTTGTTGATAAAGATATACTTATTAAAAATAATTTCTGGGGTATAATGATGTTTTATTATATTGCAGTATTTATTATATTCAGCTTTGGCGGAGTATGTTATCTGCTATTGTATGTGATAACAAAATTAAAAATAGTATCATTATTACTGACAATAGCCGTAAATATATTTGTAGTATTTTTTCTTAAGGCAGACAACTGCTACTTTGGTTTGACGATAATAGATAACATGTCTTTTAGAGGATATATGCAGATAGCTATATGGCTTCTGAAAAGAGTAAAGGATTTTGCCATAACAACAGGGATATATATAGTTGCAGGAATTATTTATGAAAAAAAGGATATTGTGTGAGGCTTGATATAGATTTTCATTATTGCATTAAATAATACCGAATATAATTTGATGCATAGAAATGGCTGATATATTGAATATTCGTTTTACAGGGAGGAAGAATAGATGGAAGTGGAAGTTAAAAATTATAGCAAAAAACTTAAAGGCAGAAATGTGCTTGATAATGTATCGTACAAATTTGAAGGTGGAAATATATATGGTTTGTATGGCAGAAATGGTTCGGGAAAGACAATGTTAATGAGAGCTGTTGCTGGTCTGATTTTTCCAACATCAGGAGAGGTGATTATAGATGGGAAAGTTCTTCATAAGGAAATAAGTTTTCCGAAAGATATGGGCGTTATAATAGAAAATATGGAACTTATGCCGCAGTATGATGCATATGACAATTTAAAGATTCTTGGAAAAATCAGAAAGACTGCGACAGATGATGACATAAATAGCACATTGGAAAAAGTTGGTCTGCATGATGTTAAAGGAAAGAAAGTAAGAACATATTCTCTTGGAATGAAGCAGAAACTTGCAATAGCGCAGGCGATATTTGAGCATCCTAAATTGTTGCTTTTAGACGAGCCGACTAATGCACTAGACGAAGAAAGCATAAATGATATAAGAAAACTTCTGCTTGAATTAAAAGAAAAAGGTGTATTGATTATAGTGGCAAGTCACAATAAAGAGGACATTGAGCTTTTATCAGATGTGAAGATAAATATGGCAGATGGAAAGATTAAATCGGAGGTAAGGAAGTGATTATAGGCTGAGGCTGGTATTTTTCATTTAAGCATAACAATAGATGCCAGTAGTAATTACATAAACGCTTCGGAATGGAGATAAAAATGTTAAAGAAAGAAATACTTAGTGTATTAAAGAGTAAAAGAGTGTTAATAATTGCATTGATTATTTTTTTGATTCCGATTATGGATATAAATATGGCTGCTAAACAATTGCAAGTTAGTTATAAAAGGGCACATAAAGAGGAAATACTGGAGGCTGATCGTGAATCAGAAATAGAATGTGAAAAAGAGGGCGGAAGATTTATAAGTGGTTGGCTGGCACATCCGGCATATGCATCATTTTTGTCACGGAGTACACAAGGGCATACTACACAGATTATGATTTTATGGCTTTTGCCGTTTTTTGTACTTAATTTGGTAAGTGACAGATATATATGGGAATCGAAAAAGGGGTATACAAATATAATGCTTTCAAGGGGTTCAAAGAAAAAATATATGTTGAGTAAATATGCTGCATCGTTTTTGATACCATTTGTTGTATTTGCATTGAGTCTGCTTTTGAATTTTGTACTTGCCCAGATAATTTTTAGAGATGGGAATAATTTTATGGGTTTGGAGGTTTTATTTGATGATAAGTACGAAAAATGGTTTAGGATAGAGGGAAGGTATCCAAATCTAATGTATCTTTTATATGTTTTTGTTACGGCATTTCTAGTTGGGATGTGTGGACTTATAACACAGTCACTGGCATTTATAAGTAAGAGATATACTATTACATATATTGTCGGATTTTTTATATGGATGTGGCTTCAGACGACGCCATACAATTTGACATATGCCACACAGCCTTTTATAGAGTATGGTTTTGAAGATTTCATAAAATCAGTTGGTTTATATGCTGTAACAGGGGTTTTGATAAGTACGATTACATTTATATTTAAGGTGAGACAGGATGAATTATAAAAGTGTTATAAGCAGTTATCTGTGGCATAATGGTGTTTTCAGAAAGCAGACAACTGCTGTTTTGGTCTGACAATAATAGATGCCATGTCTTTTGGGGGTGAAGTGATGAATATTTTGAGTAATAAAAAATTCTGGTGTATTATGGGAATGTTTCTTTATGTATCATATGTATTTAGAATAAATGTGGTATTTAAGTATGAAAATATTTTTGCTGGTGTAAAGTTTGTTGGTGATCCTATTTTTTATGCAGGAATACTGTTTCTGTTTGGTCTTGTATTGTTTTATATGTTTATGGATACGGAAAAATATGTAAATGGTTATGGGATATTGCATGTAACCAGAAACAGAAAAAGATACATGATAGTTGGAAAGATTGTTTTTAATCACATAAAAGGTCTTGTACAGATAATATTCTCATTGATTGTTATTTATTTTCTTGAGGCTAAAGTTTTACATATGAAAGAAACCGAAAGTGACATAAGACAATTTATATATTATATAATGGTATTTTACATGGTGTGTTTAAATCTTGCATTGTGGGAGGCGATATTTGAGATTATATTTGATGCCAGAATTGCGATTATGATTGAAATGGTGATTTTGGTATTTCATATATTTTTGGGTGATTTGATTTACACATGTGGTAAAAGTAAATATCTTTATCTTTTGTGTTACAGCAACCTTGCGATGACAGGCAGGAGTAATAAGATAGCACTGTCCAAAATAGTAGTGCTTGGTGTACTTACAATATATATTCTAGTAAAAATATTTTTGTTATTTATGATTTATAATAAAAAAGATATTATACAGGGAAATGTCTGACATATGAAAGATTTGTTTTACTGGGAGATACCAAATGGAAGTAGAGATCAAAAATTAAAAAGCAAAGTAAAGCAGGATTGCAAGGTGTTAGTCCTGCTTTACTTTGCTTTTTGTGAATGTTATGATAAACATATCTATATGATAGCTTTATTTTAAAGAAAATATCAGACACTATGGCTTTGCGTTTAGAGGCAAAGAAGTGCTTATAGGATGAGGCTGATGTTTTTGGAATCGAATATGCAAAGAATCTGGATAGAGAAGAGGGATAGAGATGTATACTTTTAACAGTAGGGTAAGATATAGTGAGGTGGACAGCAATGCAAGACTGACACTCGATGGAATAATAAATTATATGCAGGATTGCACAAATTTTCAGTCAGAAGATTTGGGGGTTGGGCTTGAATTTCATAAAGAAAAAAATTTAGCATGGATTCTTAATTCATGGCAGATTGTGATTGATGAGTATCCAAAAATGGGAGAAAATATCACTATTGGAACACAATCGTTTGGGTATGAGAAGATGTTCGGGCACAGAAATTTTCTTATAACTAAAGAAGATGGTAGCAGAGTTGCTATTGCTAATTCATTGTGGGTGCTTATGGACTTAAAGAAAAACAGACCGAGGATAGTTACTCCTGAAATCGGGGATGTTTACGGTAAACATAAACCGCTTGAAATGGAGTATGCTCCGAGAAAAATCAAAATGCCTGAAAATGTTGTGAAAGGCAGAGAGTTTGTGGTGCAGGAGTCACAGCTTGATACAAATCATCATGTAAACAATGGTCAGTATGTAAGAATGGCGATGAATCAGATTGAACTTCCTAAAGTGTCGGAACTGCGTGTTGAATACAAAAAGCAGGCACTTCTTGGAGATATGATTGTTCCGTTTATCTGCAGGCAGGAGAATAAGACATTTGTTTCGCTTGATGATGTAGACGGAAAAGCATATGCAGTTGTGCAGTTTAACCACAGCAGGTAGTTGAGTAAATAATCAAATCGGTATCGACTTACAGCTTAATTTATAGGGGGGAATATGTTTTATTCTTTTATTTTATGGATACTAGGCATAGCATCTATATTATATTTTGGAATTTATGCGGTTATTATAGGACTGAATAATACATTTACATATTTTTGGCTGCTTCTTGGTTTGTTTTTGGTGGCGTTTGGAGTGATTTTAAGACTTTGCTATTTTGGTAAGTTACATTTGCCAAAGGTTATAACGGGGATATTTATAATATGTGTTATCCTGTTTTTAGTGGTGTTTAGCTTTGCGGAAGTGCTTATCATAAAAAATGCTGTTCAGAAACCAGAGAAAAATGCGGATTATATCGTGGTTCTGGGTGCGAGAGTAAATGGAACTCGAGTTACATTAAATTTAAAATATCGTCTTGATGTGGCGATTGATTATCTAAATGAAAATACACGAACAAAGGTTGTTGTATCTGGTGGTCAGGGAAAAGGTGAGGATATAACAGAGGCAAAAGCCATGTCAGATTATCTTATAAAAAACGGAATAAAAAGTGATAGAATAATCTTTGAGGACAAATCAGAAAACACGAGCGAGAATCTCGAATATTCGGCGGAGATTATTGGCAGCAAAACAAAAAAGATTGTTATTGTCAGTAATGATTTTCATATTTACAGGGCAAAATGCATAGCAAAGAAAATGGGTTATACAGATGTGAGTGGTGCAAGTGCAAAAACAAAGCCGATTACGATACCTAACAGTTTTGTCAGAGAAGCATTTGCGGTTGTTAAATATAAGATTTTTAATCAGATCTGAGTGGGAAAAATATATAAAGCAGTAAAAAGGCAAAGTAGTACAACTATATGTGAGAAAAAATATTTTGGGAAATATATACATGAATGAGGTTGTAGAAATGAAATACAATAGCTTAGAGAAAAAGAAGGACATAAAAAGAGGAGTACAGGATGGAATACCGATAGCACTTGGGTATCTGTCGGTTAGTTTTGCTTTTGGAATAATGGCGGTATCGGCGGGATTGACTGCATGGCAGGCGATACTTATCTCGGTTGCAAATGTAACATCAGCGGGACAATTTGCGGGTGTTGAGATTATGACAGCATGCGGCGGTCTTGTCGAGATGGCATTGACTCAGCTTGTCATAAACATAAGGTATGCACTTATGTCATTATCTCTTGCTCAGAAAGTGGACAGTACATTTAAGAAACCGACACGAATGGCAGTGAGTTTTTGCGTCACGGATGAAATATTTGCGGTTTCAGTCAGCCGTAACAAGACGATAAGTAAGTATTACATGCTTGGAATAATATCTGTTTCATATGTCGGATGGATAGCCGGAACAGCGTTTGGAGCAGTACTTGGCGGCGTTCTTCCGGCAGTTATAAGTGATGCACTCGGTATAGCGATATACGGAATGTTTTTAGCAATAATTCTCCCGGCGGCAAGGGATGACAGCCGCTATCTCAAGGTAATAATAATTGCAGTGATTTTAAGCTGTATGTTTAAGTGGCTTCCTGTTTTGAACAAGGTATCATCAGGTTTTGTGATAATAATATGTGCCGTTATAGCATCGGCAGCCGGAGCATTGCTTTATCCGATTGATGATGATGCAGAGGAAATGGAGGGGAATAAATGAATACAAAGACATTTTTTATATATCTTATAGTGATGGCAGGAGTTACATATCTTATCAGAGCAATACCTCTGACGGCGTTTAGCGGGAAAATAGAAAACAGATTTATCAAATCGTTTTTGGCGTATGTTCCATATGCTGTGCTCGGTGCAATGACATTTCCGGCAATAATTTATTCGACGGCGGATTTGATTTCGGGAATAGCGGGAACTATAGTCGGTGTGTTCTTTGCGTATAGAAGAAAGAGCCTGCTGACAGTTGCCGTAGCAGCCTGTGTTGCAGTGCTTTTGGTTTCGATGGTCGAATTGGTGTAGGGAAAGTACTATTGTATTGTGACTGATGTTGCTGTAAATTAACATGTAAATATATTGAATAATCTGCTACAAGTCAGTATAATATATTCTATAAAAGACGTCAGATTATTTCAAATATATGATTGGAGGAATTGATATGCCTAATATTAAACCTATTTCGGATTTAAGAAATTATACGGCAGTTATAAATGAAGTAGCATATGGAAATCGTGTTTATCTTACAAGAAACGGACACGGACAGTGTGCCATTATTGATATGAAGGAACTTGATGAGTTAGACAAACAGAAAGCGCTGTATCAATTGATGAGCAAACTGAATGATGCAGAAGTTTCTATTCGTGAGGAGGGAACGACACCAGCGGATGATTTAGAAAAAGAACTGGGGGTATAATGATTGAAAAAAGTTGAATATTCTCAGATTGTAAGGAGAAAACTTAAAAATTTAAAAGCGCGTCTTACATCAGAATTTGGTTCGGAAGTATCTAAGAAGTCTATAAAGAAGATAACAGATGTTGCAAGAGGTTTGGGGAATTTTGAGGAAAAAGGAATTTTAGTCTCATCTATGTATGATATTGAATGTGATTATAGATACATTTATGTGGCACATAATTATTTGTTTTATAGAATTGAGAAGGACAAGATAATAATTGTAGAAATGTTTGATGAGAGAGAGGATTTTATGTATAAATTATTCGGTATCTCTGCTACATCGCAGGAGTCTGATGACTATTGGAGTGAGTAGAGCGTTGAAACTGTGCGTTTGTCTTTGTCAGGCATTCATGGAAAAAGTACACCTTTTCAAAATTCGTTGCAGGCGAAAATAGTAACAGGACACAAAAAGTTCACAAAAAATATTAGCACTCACTCTTGACGAGTGCTAATAAAAGTGATATAACATAATCAGAACAAAGGAAGGGAACAAAAAGAAGAAAAGAATTTCAATCATACAATTGAATTTGAAGATTGAAATAAAAAAGAAATCTTCTGAGTTACTGAAACATCCCGGTTCCATGAAACAAGGTAATAAAGCATATATGAAAAGGAGAGATGACTTATGTTAATGCCTAGTATTTTTGGAGAAAATTTGTTTGATGATTGGTTTGATGAGTTTCCATTTTATGATTTCGACAAGAGCATGAAAAATACCGAGAAGAAGTTATATGGTAAAAAAGCAGGAAGAATCATGAAAACTGATATTAAAGAGAAAAAAGACGGTTATGAACTTGAAATTGATTTGCCCGGCTTTACTAAAGATGAAATAAATGCTTCTATTGAGGACGGTTATTTAACTATCAGTGCAGCTAAGGGTCTTGATAAGGATGAAAAAGAGAAAGAAAGCGGAAGATATATTCGCAAAGAGCGTTATGCAGGAGCATGCCAGAGAAGTTTCTATGTTGGTGAGGCTGTTAAACAGGAAGATGTTAAAGCCGAATTTAAACATGGTATTTTGAAACTTTTTGTTCCGAAAAAAGAGCCTGAGAAGAAAGTAGATGAACATAAATATATTGCAATTGAAGGATAACAACTTCAAACATTATTAAAAAAAATAATAGCCACAGAAAATCACGATTTTATCGTGTTTTCTGTGGCTGTTTTTTGTATAATTACAAAAAAACAAGAAAAATATTCTTTATCAATCTTTGCGTTAAAAAGCCACAGCGAAAATAATTCAAGCAGAAACATTGTTGACAAAAATAAATGGAGATATTATCTTACAAATAGGGTAGAGAAATATAGGGTAGAGAAAAAACATGTCTATTTATTGTTATTGAGAGGTGATTAAAAGTATGAAAAGATTATTTGTTTCTGTGATAGCGACGATAGTGTTTATAACGGTAATTGGAGCGTTGTCAAGGCAATTTGTAAATCGGAATTTTGCAAAAGAGACATCTGTATGTGATACAACAAATACGCCATCCAGTTTAGCAGCAAAATATGAAAGCATATGTGAGAAAGCAATAAATATTGGCAATAGCAGTCAAAAATTGATTATTAGCCAAAATGAAAATGATGTAACAGATACAAATATTACTTTAAACGGAAAAAAGGTTATGTTAAAAAGAGTTGCTATAGGAGCCGGGTATGCGCATCCTGATATAAAATTAGCAGATGTTACGGGGGATGGCAGAAAGGAAATTGTAATGTTTTTAGAAGGTGGTGCGTCTGGAGTATCGTGCGATATTCAAATATTTGGAAAGACAAATGGAGAATGGTCGGAAATATCTACGCCTGACTCGCTATGGGAAGATAACGATGTTTCAATATCTGCTGATAGAGAAAAAAATTTAGTCGTGGAAGTTTCGGCAGTAGATTTTCGACAACAAGTTTGTAGTAAACAAGATGTGCCCGGAAAAAAATTAGAAGGTATAGTAGGAATACGAAAATGTAAAATAGAAAATGGGAAAATACAAATAGGTGATGATATTTCGATTGGAACAGTAGGAAATAAGATAGGTGAGGTTGTTCAGACATTGAAATACGATAAAAAAAATAATCAATTCATATACGATAAAATTAAGTATAAAAGTACTAACTAATACCTAAATCGGTGAAGCTCCTAATTTGTGAATTCAGCATTTTCTTATAAATGCTGAGGTTTTGATTTTGGTTTCAGTGATGGGGTTCTAAAGTTCACCTCTATAGCATACCTTGAATAAGATACAAATGTACAGGTACATGTATTGTACCGCATGGATGTGTCTGTTAGTCAGGTATGTTATGGAGGTGTTTTTTTATGGGAATGGATGAGAAAGTTGATGAAGTGCTTAAACAATATGAGCTTGATATAAGAACAAGAAGGCGTGTCAGAGGTTCGGTGGTTATCGAGAGTGGAGACAGGTTTTATGTTGTAAAACCATATCTTGGAGATGAGACAAAAATATTTTTCGAGGAAAACGTAAAAGAACGGTTAGTCGAAAATGGATATGAATATGTAGACATTGCTTTGAAAAATAATTCTGAAAAATATATAAGTGATGACCCATGTGGCGGAAAATGGGTAGTGAGAAGATGGTTTAAATCACAGGAATGTGACATAAAAGATGAAAAACAGGTTTGCATGGCAGCATCGCATCTAGCGTATTTACATAAATATATGAGACTTTCTACGGATTTGGCTATCAAATTAAACACATCTAAAATTGATATTATTTCTATGTTTGAAAAACACAACAATGAAATGAAGCGTGTAAATAGTTATATTAAAGCAAAAAAGAAGAAAAACCGCATGGAAATAAGTATTTTGAACTCGTTTAAGGAATTTTACAATCAGGGATTAGAAGCACTTGAGTATATTAAAAAATGCAATGCGGATAAATTATGTGAAAAGACAATCAGTGAAAACAGAATAATTCATGGAAGTTATAATTATCATAATATTTCATTTGCAGGAGAAAATATAATTACATCTAATTTTGAAAAAGCGGCAGTGGGGCTTCAGGTTACTGATTTTTATGACTGGATTAGAAAAACCATGGAAAAAAACAGCTGGAACAGTGACATGGGTATATTAATTGTTAAGGCATATATTAACAGCAGGGAAATGGAACCGGGTGAACTGGAAATGTTATATGCACTTTTGATGTATCCGGAGAAATACTGGAAACTGGTTAATTTTTATTATAATGGCAAAAAGACATGGATTTCAGAAAAAAATTATGAAAAACTTGAAAAAATAAGGAATCAGGAAAGTGACAGACAAAAATTTATCGCTAAGATAAAAGATTTGACAGTTTGACTTTTTTTTTAAGCAGTTTTGAGGTATAATCAAAAGGTACAGTGTAGGTCAGAAAAAGCAGGCTGTGCACTGACTTTTTGATTTGGGGGGATATATTGATGTACAAAAGTATAAGGTTCAGGCTGATATGCCTAATGCTTATAATTATGGCTTTTGCGGGGGTCTTGATGGGATGTGGAAAGTCCTCAAATTACCAAAAAGGTCAGCAGCAGACAGCTGAACCTATAGAAACACAGAGCTTCACAGGAATTATTACACGCATAGATAAAAAACTCAGGCAGATTTCAGTCAGAGAAATTGATACGGATGTTGACACTATCATGAACTATGATGCATCTTCTGAGATTACTGATAAGTATAAAGAAGAGATTGATGGGGATGAGCTTGAGCTGGGTCAGATAATGGAAACCACATACAGAACGGATGACGCAAGAGTTGTCTCCATGAAAGTGCCGGATGATGCGTGGGAATACAGTGATGTAGATAAGTTTACTTTTGATACTGAGGAGTGTTCAATGGAAGTTGCAGGAGAGCTTTATCAGTATTCCGAACAGACATATTTTGGCTCTATTGATGATAAAAAGATAGATATGCTGGAACTCAGTGATAAGGACAAACTTACGGTACGCGGAGTAGGATACAAAGTGTACTCTGTTGTGAGAACGGAGGGACACGGTTATATACATTTGTTAAATTACAGTGATTTTTTGGGCGGTATGATAAATATTGATCATGATATAATATTACCTGTTACAAAAAATATGCTTATAACGGTCAGCTGTGGAACATATCGTGTCACGATAAGCAAGGGTGCGGCAAAAGCAAGTAAGACTGTCACGGTGAAAGAGGACAAGGAGAGTACGCTTGATTTTAGTGATTACAGAAAAAGCGTGAAGAATGTCGGAAGTGTACGTTTCAATGTTGACCCGCAGGGTGCAGACTTGTTTATAAACGGAACAAGAATTGATTACAGCAAACCAATTTCTTTAAATTATGGAACATATTCTGTTACGGCAAGTTTAAATGGCTATAATACTTATACCGGACGGCTTACTGTTGCAGAGGCGGACAAGACCATAAATATAAGTCTTGAGCCGAAAGAAGATACTGCATCGGCGGCTACACAGTCTCCTGAGAGTACAGCGGCAGCTACGGCAGCACCGACGGCAACAGCAAAAAGCCAGACAAGAAAAATTGACAGTAAACATACCATATCAGTAACTGCACCGGAGGGCGCAGAGGTTTATCTGGACAATGTTTATAAGGGAATTGTTCCCTGCAAGTTTACAAAAGTTATAGGCTCACAGACGATTACTTTGAGCAAGACAGGTTATGAGACAAAAAGCTACTCAATTGATATTCTGGATGATGATAAGAATGCAAAACTTTCATTTTCGGATTTGATTGAGGATGCTGATAAATAAATATAAAATGAGCAGAAAGAGGAGGATATACAAGATGGATTACAAAGAGATTTATGAGTCATGGCTTTCAAACCCTTACTTTGATGAGGAGACAAAAGCTGAACTTAAAGCTATAGCAGATGATGACAACGAAATTAAGGAACGTTTTTATCAGGACCTTGAGTTTGGTACAGCCGGACTTAGAGGTGTTATCGGTGCCGGTACAAACCGTATGAATATCTATACAGTACGCAAGGCTACACAGGGACTTGCAAATTATATTATAAAAGCGGGCAAGCAGTCGCAGGGAGTTGCTATAGCGTATGACTCACGTCATATGTCACCTGAATTTGCAGATGAAGCTGCACTTTGTCTTGCAGCAAATGGAATCAAGGCATATGTATTTGAATCACTCAGACCTACACCGGAACTTTCATATGCGGTAAGAGAGCTTAAATGTGTTGCAGGAATAAATGTTACAGCAAGTCACAATCCGCCTGAGTATAATGGTTATAAAGTGTACTGGGAGGATGGTGCTCAGATTACACCGCCTCATGATACAGGTATTATGGATGAAGTTAAAGCTGTTACGGATTACAACACAGTTAAGACAATGGCTAAGGAAGATGCTGTTAAACAGGGATTATATCAGCAGATTGGCAAGGATATAGATGATAAATATATCGAAGAACTTAAAAAACAGGTTATCCATTGGGACAGCATCAAAGAGATGGGAGACAAGCTTAAAATTGTTTATACACCTCTTCATGGTACAGGAAACATTCCAGCAAGACGTGTTCTTGAAGAACTTGGATTTAAAAATGTTTATGTTGTGCCTGAACAGGAACTTCCGGACGGAGATTTCCCAACTGTAAGTTATCCGAATCCTGAGGCAGCAGAAGCATTTGAACTTGCACTTAAACTCGCAAAAGAAAAAGATGCAGACCTTGTTCTTGCAACTGACCCGGATGCAGACAGACTTGGTGTTTATGTAAAAGATATAAAGTCAGGTGAGTACATTACACTTACCGGAAATATGTCAGGCTGCCTTCTTGCTGATTATGAGATTTCTCAGATTAAGGAGACAAAGGGACTTCCTGATGACGGAAAACTTATCAAGACAATTGTTACATCAAATCTTGCAGATGAGATTGCTAAATATTATGGAGTAGAGCTTATAGAAGTTCTTACAGGATTTAAATATATAGGACAGCAGATACTTAATTTTGAGACAACAGGTAAAGGTACATATCTGTTTGGATTTGAGGAGAGTTACGGATGCCTTATCGGTACTCATGCAAGAGATAAGGATGCTATCGTTGCAACTATGGCTCTTTGTGAGGCAGCAGCTTACTATAAGACAAAGAATATGACACTCTGGGATGCAATGCTTGCCATGTATGAGCGTTATGGCTACTATAAGGATGATGTGACTTCCATCACATTAAAGGGAATCGAAGGACTGGCGAAGATCCAGGAGATTATGAATACGCTCCGTGAAAATGCTCCGGCAGAGATTGGTGGATACAAAGTGACGGCGGTGCGGGATTATAAGCTGGACACCATCACGGATACGGCAGCGGGTGCAGTGCGGCCGACAGGTCTGCCGAAGTCGAATGTTCTTTATTATGAGATGACCGACGGGGCATGGGTGTGCGTCAGACCGTCCGGCACCGAACCGAAAGTCAAATTTTATCTCGGCGTAAAGGGGACATCGCTCGCGGATGCGGACGCAAAATCAGAAGCGCTCTCAAAAGCGGTTCACGCATTGATCGACACCATGATGTAAACGCTTCCCAAACGTAAAAAAGCTCGGAAAATCCCCATATTTTGGGGATTTTTCTTGACAAAGAAAGAAAAAACAAGTATAAATATGAAGTAGGTATTTTGAGAACCTCGAATATTATTTATATTGAAAATCCAGAGGAGGAATTTTTAACATGAACAAAGCAGAGTTAGTTGCAGCAATGGCTGAGAAGACTGAGTTAAGCAAGAAGGACGCAGAGGCAGCATTAAAGGCATTTACAGATGTTGTTGCTGAGGAATTAAAGAAGGGCGAGAAGATCCAGTTAGTAGGATTCGGTACATTTGAGGTATCTGAGAGAGCAGAGAGAACAGGAAGAAATCCGCAGACTGGTAAAGAGATGACAATCGCAGCTTCCAAGGCTCCGAAGTTCAAGGCTGGTAAGGCTTTAAAGGATATGATCAACG
>ERZ772897.2144-NODE-2144-length-18134-cov-3.838819_pt1 | contig 18134 bp, 12 predicted proteins | sample MGYA00512125_ERZ772897 | MGnify/ENA primary metagenome ERZ772897 (study PRJEB29015, sample SAMEA2737660) | human gut metagenome | biome: human gut; feature: human-associated habitat; material: faeces | place: China | collected 2012 ... | reverse complement strand
CGGGGAAAGGATCCCTTCTGCGACCCCTTCTGCGGCAGCGGCACCATTCCCATTGAGGCAGCCCTCATCGCCAAAAACCGGGCCCCCGGCCTGGACCGCAGCTTCGCCGCCCAGCGGTGGAAAAACATGGACTCCAAGCTGTGGCTGGAGGCCGGTGACGAGGCCATGGATAAGGAATTCCACGGCCATTATGACATCTGGGGCGGCGATATTGACCCCGCCGCTGTGGAGCTGGCGCGGCACAACGCGGAGCTGGCCGGTGTGGAGGACTGCATCCGTTTTGAAGTGGCAGACGCGGGAAAATTCCACCGGGACAGCGAATACGGCCAGTTGGTGACCAACCCGCCCTACGGCGAGCGGCTGCTGGAAAAAAAGGAGGCCGAGGACCTGTATCGAATGTTCGGCGCGGCCCTCCGGGACCTGCCCCCCAAGTGGCGGGTGCTGGTGCTCAGCTCCCACACGGAATTTGAGCGGTGTTTCGGCCGTCCCGCCGACAAAAAACGCAAGCTCTACAACGGCATGATCAAGTGCGACGCCTTCATGTACGGAAGATGACCGGAGAATTTTATACAAAAAGCAATCATGCGGGCAAAAATGACAATTTATAATCAGAATTTGACGGTTTCGGTTGAAAGGGGAGCGGTCACCCGTGCAGCATATCTTCATCATTAACCCCCATGCCGGGAAAAAGGACCAGACGGGCCGCATTTATGAAATGGCGGACCGTCTGCGGCAGCATGGCCTGACCTGCCAATGTCTGCTGACCCAGCGGTCCGGCGGTGCGGAGGAGATCGCCCGACGGCTGGTGTCCTCCGGGGAGGAGGTCCGGCTTTACGCCTGCGGCGGGGACGGCACTCTGAACGAGGTGGTCAACGGTGCGGCAGGCTTTGACAATGCGGCTGTGACCTGCATCCCCATCGGGACCGGCAACGATTTTCTGAAAAACTTCGGTCCGGACGCCGCCAAGTTTACGGACGCGGAAAACCTCTGGGACGGGGAGGTCCATCCTCTGGACCTTATCGACTGCAACGGCCGCCAATGTCTGACCATTGCCTGCAGCGGCATCGACGCCCGGGTGGCGGAGAGCGTTCACGAGCTGGGGGATTCCCCCCTCCTCAGCGGACGGGGCAGCTATCTGGCCGCCGTGGCGGTGAATTTCCTGTTCCGGGGCATTGGCCAGCACTGGCGGGTAACGCTGGATGACGAGGTCATCGAGGATGACTTTGCTCTGGTGTCCATGTGCAACGGACGGTATTACGGCGGCGGCTCCACGCCGGTGCCGGAGGCCCGAATGGACGATGGCGTTTTACATACGGTGCTGGTGAAGAACATCAGCCGCATGAAGTTCGCAGGGCTGTTCAGCGCCTATTCCGCTGGCCGCTACCGCTCGCTGCCGCCGGAGGTGATCCGGGTGGTGACTGCCAAAAACGTCCGCATCCAGTCGGAAGATGACATTGTGACCTGTCTGGACGGGGAGACCATCCACAGCCGGGATGTGCGTCTGACTTTGTCGGAAAAAAGGTTGAATTTCTTCGGACCCAAGGGCTGTGATCCCAATTACGGTGCCGGTCCCAAGTGAGGGCGGGAACCGACGATTTTCCCCAATGGAAACTTCATAACTTATTTACAAATTACCCCTTTACAAACCGGGACAGTTGTACTATGATAACAGCGTTAGCACTCAAGGAGACTGAGTGCTAACGCTGAAATTGTTTATCATATGAAAATATACAAGGAGGAACCCAACATGAAACTTACCCCGTTAGCTGATCGTGTGATCCTGAAAATGGTAGAGACCGAGGAGACCACCAAGGGCGGCATCATCCTCACCGGCTCCGCAAAGGAGAAGCCCTCCGTGGCTGAGGTCATTTCCGTGGGCCCCGGCGGCATGGTAGACGGCAAGGAAGTCACCATGACCGTGAAGCCTGGCGATAAGGTCATCACCAGCCAGTATGCCGGCACCAAGGTGACCCTGGAGGACGTGGAGTACGTAGTTGTCCGTCAGAACGATATCCTGGCCATCGTCGAGTAACTCGTCACAAGCTGCACATCCCTCGCTTCGGCCTTGCGGCCAAAGCTCTCTCGTTCCGCTGCTCCTCGTTTTTCCGGCACAAACGCTTCGCTGGTTTGCGCCGGAAGGGGACGAAGGAACGGTGGGGCATGTGTCCTGACAAAATGCTTGAATTGATTTTTGCCGCGACATGTGCGTGGCAAAAATTCCTTGACCCCAGCCGTCCTGGACGGCGTCGCCAGTTCACAAACTGGCGAGGGGGAATCTACTGCGCAGCCGTTAGCAGCTTTGCTGCTTTACGGATGCGGCGTGCCCTTTACGGGCAAAGGGGGGACGCAGTCCCCCACTTTAAGAAAACTTGGAGGTTATGAATTATGTCTAAGCTCATTATGCGCGGCGATGAGGCCCGCAAGGCTCTGCAGGCCGGCGTTGACCAGCTGGCCGATACCGTTAAGATCACCCTGGGCCCCAAGGGCCGCAACGTGGTTCTGGATAAGAAGTACGGCGCACCCCTCATCACCAACGACGGCGTCAGCATCGCCAAGGAAGTGGAGCTGCCCGATCCCTTCGAGAACATGGGCGCTCAGCTGGTGAAGGAAGTTTCCACCAAGACCAACGATGTTGCCGGTGACGGCACCACCACCGCTACCCTGCTGGCTCAGGCCATGATCCACGAGGGTCTGAAGAATCTGGCCGCCGGTGCCAACCCCATCGTTGTGAAGAAGGGCATGTCCAAGGCTGTGGAAGCCGCCGTAGCCGAGGTAAAGAAGCAGGCTAAGAAGGTCAACGGCTCCAGCGATATCGCCCGTGTGGGCGCTGTCTCCAGCGGTGACGAGGAGATCGGCAAGCTGATTGCCGACGCCATGGAGAAGGTTTCCGCCGACGGCGTGATCACCATTGAGGAGTCCAAGACCGCTGAGACTTACAGCGAGGTTGTGGAGGGCATGCAGTTCGACCGCGGCTATATCACCCCCTATATGGTCACCGATACTGAGAAGATGGAGGCTGTCATTGATGACGCCTATATCCTCATCACCGATAAGAAAATCTCCGTGATCTCCGACATCCTGCCCATTCTGGAGCAGCTGGTCCAGTCCGGCAAGAAGCTGGTCATCATCGCCGAGGATGTTGAGGGCGAGGCTCTGAACACCCTGATTGTCAACCGTCTGCGTGGCACCCTGAACGTGGTGTGCGTCAAGGCTCCCGGCTTCGGCGACCGCCGCAAGGAGATGCTGCAGGATATCGCCATCCTCACCGGCGGCACCGTCATCAGCGAGGAAGTTGGCCTGGAGCTGAAGACCGCTACCGTGGATATGCTGGGCCGTGCCCGTCAGGTAAAGGTCACCAAGGAGAACACCACCATTGTGGACGGTGCCGGTGACGCCCAGGCCATCAAGGACCGCGTGGGCCAGATCCGCAACCAGATCGCCGTCACCACCAGCGACTACGATAAGGAGAAGCTGCAGGAGCGTCTGGCCAAGATGGCCGGCGGCGTGGCTGTCATCAAGGTGGGCGCTGCTACCGAGACCGAGATGAAGGAGAAGAAGCTCCGCATCGAGGACGCTCTGAACGCTACCCGCGCCGCTGTGGAGGAAGGCGTGGTCGCCGGCGGCGGCACCATCTTCGTGAACGTCATCCCCGCTGTGGAGGCTCTGCTGGACAGCGTGGACGGCGACGAGAAGACCGGTGTCCGCATCATCGCCAAGGCTCTGGAAGCTCCTATCCGCCAGATCGCTGCCAACGCCGGCCTGGACGGCTCCGTGATCCTGGAGAAGGTCCGCAATTCCGGCAAGCTGGGCTACGGCTTCGACGCTTACAAGGAGGAGTACTGCGACATGGTCGCCGCCGGTATCATCGATCCCGCCAAGGTGACCCGCTCCGCTCTGGAGAACGCCGCTTCCGTCTCCGCAATGGTACTGACCACCGAGTCCCTGGTGGCCGATAAGCCCGACCCCCCCGCACCTGCTGCTCCCGCTGACCCCGGCATGGGCGGTATGTACTAAGAGACGCCGCAAAGCCTTGAAATCGCTTGATTTTTTGAGTGGGCAAAAGCGGATTTACGCCAAACTTACGCCACTTACGCCAAAAATCAAAGCGCATTATAGGGTAACAAAATCGGCACTCGCTGAAAAGCGGGTGCCGATTTTTGTGTCACGAAAAGCTGATGGATGCTGCACGCTACACACCGTCAGCTTTTTCGTTTACAGGGGAAAAAGCGGGTGGTATAATAGAAATAGAGTTTTGTAAGAGTGCTTTCATAGTCAAGGCTATAAAAAATACGGATAAGCATAAAGCCGGTGGATGATATGAAAATTCTGGATAACATCACCAATACCGTTCGAGATGATTTACGGGTCGAGATCAAAAAAGGCAGCAGGGTGTCTATTGCGGCAGCCTGCTTTTCGATGTATGCCTATAAAGAGCTGAAGAAGCAGCTGGAGACCATAGACGAGTTCAAATTTATCTTTACGTCGCCCACTTTTGTGAAAGAAAAGGCTGAAAAGCAGAAGCGGGAGTTCTACATTCCCCGCATTTCCCGTGAAACAAGCCTTTACGGTACAGAGTTTGAAATCAAACTGCGCAATGAGATGACCCAGAGAGCCATCGCAAAGGAATGCGCAGACTGGATCAGAAGAAAGGCTACGTTCAAATCGAACACCACCGGTGAAAATATGGCTGGCTTTATGACTGTGGATTCCGGCGCAGCACAGACCGCCTATATGCCGATTGGCGGATTTACGACAGTTGATATTGGCTGTGAGCGCGGAAATAACAGCTACAACATGGTCAACTGCATGGAGGCTCCGTTCGCACAGCAGTACATGAAGTTGTTCGATTCTATTTGGAACGACCGGGACAAAATGCAGGATGTCACAGATGTAGTACTGGAGAATATCAGCACGGCTTATGCTGAAAATTCCCCGGAGTTCATCTACTTTATGACGCTGTATCATGTGTTCAGCGAGTTTTTGGACGACATCTCAGAAGATGAACTGCCGAATGAGGCAACCGGCTTTAAGCAGAGCAAAATCTGGAGTCTGCTGTACGACTTCCAGAAGGATGCGGTGCTTGCCATCATCAATAAGCTGGAAAAGTACAACGGCTGCATCCTTGCGGACAGTGTTGGTCTTGGCAAGACCTTTACTGCACTGGCAGTCGTAAAGTATTATGAGAATCGAAACAAGTCGGTTCTGGTGCTGTGTCCCAAAAAGCTGGCGGAAAACTGGAATACCTATAAGGACAACTATGTGAACAACCCGATTGCATCGGATCGGCTGAATTATGATGTCCTGTTCCATACAGACCTGTCCAGAAGCAGCGGAAAGTCGAATGGCCTCGACCTGGATCGCCTGAACTGGGGCAACTATGATCTGGTCGTCATTGATGAATCGCACAATTTCCGTAATGGAATCGGAACTCATAGCAAGACGCAGGACAATCGTTACCAGCGGCTGATGGATAAGGTGATCCGTGCCGGAGTCAAGACTAAGGTGCTGATGCTTTCGGCAACGCCTGTCAACAACCGCTTTGTTGACTTGAAAAATCAGCTGGCCCTTGCCTATGAGGGAAGCTCCGAGTATCTGGATGAAAGGCTGAACACCTCAAAGAGCATTGAAGACATCTTTAAGCAGGCGCAGAAAGCCTTTAACGCATGGAGCAAACTGAAACCAGAAGAGAGAACCACGGATGCGCTGCTGCGGACGTTGGATTTCGACTTCTTCGAGCTGCTGGACAGTGTTACCATCGCACGTTCTCGGAAGCATATCGAGAAGTACTACAACACCAACGCTATCGGAAAGTTCCCGGAGCGGTTGAAGCCGATTTCCGTCCGTCCATGCCTGACAGACCTGAATAATGCCATCAACTACAACGAAATTTATGAGCAGCTGATTCAGCTGAGCTTGTGCGTCTATATGCCCTCCAACTACATCTTCGCAAGTAAGATCCAGAAATATCAGGAGCTGACGCACAATAAGGGAGAGAATCTGACCCAGAGAGGCCGTGAGCAGGGTATTTGTCGGTTGATGAGTATCAACCTGCTGAAACGGCTGGAAAGCTCTGTACATTCGTTCCAGCTGACCCTGATGCGCATCAAGAAACTGATTGATGGTACGATTCAGTCCATTGACCAGTTTGAACGCTCCGGCCACGCTGATCTGGATATATACGACATGGCCGGAGACGATTTTGACATGGACGATGAAAACACTGACTTTTTCACCGTCGGCAAAAAAGTCAAAATCGATCTTGCGGATATGGATTGGAAGAGTTGGCGTGATGAACTTCGGAAAGATGCAGAAATTCTGGAGCTGTTGACCTTTATGGTGGCAGATATCACACCGCAGCACGACACAAAGCTACAAGAACTGTTCCAGCTGCTGTCCGAAAAAATTGAGCATCCGATCAATGCCGGCAACAGAAAAGTGCTGATTTTCTCTGCATTTTCGGATACGGCAGAGTACCTCTTTGACAATGTGAGTGCGTTTGTAAAGCAGAAATATGGGCTGAATACCGCTGTAATTACCGGCTCGATTGACGGACGTACCACGATCAAAGGCTTCAAGGCAACACTCAACAACGTGCTGACCTGCTTCTCTCCCATTTCCAAAGACCGGGATGTTCTGATGCCCGGTAGTACCACGGAGATTGATGTGCTGATTGCGACAGACTGCATTTCTGAAGGTCAGAACTTGCAGGACTGCGATTATCTGATCAACTATGACATTCACTGGAACCCGGTACGCATTATCCAGCGTTTTGGACGAATCGACCGTATCGGCAGCAGAAACCAGTACATCCAGCTTGTGAATTTCTGGCCTGATCTGACGCTGGACGATTACATCAACCTGAAATCCCGTGTGGAGACCCGCATGAAAATCACCGTTATGACCTCCACCGGCGATGATGACCTTATCAACCCCGAAGAAAAGGGTGATTTGGAGTATCGCAAGGCACAGCTGAAACGCTTGCAGGAAGAGGTCGTTGACATCGAGGATATGTCGGACGGCATCTCCATCATGGATCTGGGACTGAACGAGTTCCGGCTCGACCTGCTGGATTACATCAAACACAATGGTGATCTGGACAAGAAGCCCCGTGGACTTCATGCGGTGGTTCCGGCTACGGATGAACTGCCGGAGGGCGTGATCTTCGTGTTGAAAAACATCAATAACAGCATCAATGCGGATAACCGTAACCGGATCCATCCGTTCTACATGGTTTATATCGGAGTGGACGGGCAGATCATCTGCGACTACCTGAACCCCAAAAAGATGTTGGACGATATCCGGCTGCTGTGCCGTGGAAAGACTGAGCCAATCAAAGAGGTGTATGAACGCTTCAATCGGGAAACAGACGATGGAAGGAACATGTCCGAAATGTCTGAATTACTGAGTGAAGCCATTGACTCGATCATTGATGTCAAAGAAGAAAGCGACATCGACAGCCTGTTCTCTGCAGGCGGAACAACGGCATTGCTTAGTCAGGTGTCCGGACTGGATGATTTTGAGTTGATTTGCTTTCTTGTTGTGAAATAGGGATAACTATGAAAAATCGAAATGGAAAATATGGATGGATTGTGATTTGGGCGATAGGAAGTATAGTATTTGCATTTGTCATACATTGGTTGTTTAGTATTGAACCCACAGTAGAGTTCTTTCGAGCAAAATGGAGCGCAGGAGACATTTTGACGTATGCATCTACAATTATTCTTGGACTGCTTGCGCTATGGCAAAATCAAAGATTTAAGGAGGAAAACGATAAATCGCAAGAGCGGTTGGAAAAAATAAGCAATCGCACAAATGAATTACAAATCATATCGCAGTTAATTGAACATGAGAACGAACGGATAAATCTTTTAAGAAAATTGTTTCAAGAATTTTTTGAGGTATGTTCATGTAGCAATATAGTTGCAGAATACAGGGACGCCTCAAAAAATAAAGCAGATAATCTAAGTTCTTCAACGCGAAGAGCCAGTCAAATTAGAATATCGTATCAAATATTGATACAACAGCTGTTTATGGATAAACGTAAAAATACACAGGTAGATAGTTTGGTGGAATATGCTGGGAAACTTAGTACGTCGGCAATTGGATTGATACTTTCATTTACGATAGAGCAAGAAGAAAGTCATCTGAAAAATGATGAAAATGGTGAAATTAAACGATTGACGAATAAGCAGTTGCAAATCGAAGAAGCGTTAAATAAAGAATTTTATATATACATAACTGCACTAGAAAAAGAACGTAATGCACTGTTATTTGAGGATCACTCGTTGAAAGAATTGCAGGAAATGTATCAACGGAGAGAAGAATACGGAAAGATTTAACTTTAGGTCATGGAGGAAAATAGTTTGCTGAATTTTCCAAAATCTACCGAGTTCAATAAACGCATCCCGAAGCAGAAGTTCTATGAGAACATTGCCGTTACCCCGGCTATGAAGAGAGCCTTTGTCGAGCAGATCAGGATCATCTACTGGCGCAATAAGATTGCGACTACCACCCTGAATCTGGCGGCTGGGGAGCAGGTGACGGAGATCGAGGTGTTCGAGGTACGGCTGTCTGCCCCGAAGCTGGATGAGAGTGTCCTGCGCCAAATCGACCGGGAAATTCCGTATCACATCCTCTTTTTGCTGGAATACGAGGGCAAGTATCGTGCTGTCATCGGCTACAAAGAGGCTGCGGCGGGCAAGACAGCCTTTAAGGTTGATCGCTATTATTCTACGGACTGGCTGGACGAGGACGACCTGCCGGTGCATCTGGAAGGGCTTACGCTGGATGCTGTATACGAGAACTTTGTCCGTCAGATCGCAGGTGATGTGCTTGGCACAGGAGAAAGTGCGTCCCTGAAAGACAGCGTGGAGCAGCAGAAGCAGCGTGAGCAGCTGGAAAAGCAGATTGCAGTACTGGAAGCTAAAATCCGTAAGGAAAAGCAGCCGAGGAAGAAATTTGAGATGGTGCAAAAGCTGAATGGCATGAAAGGTGAACAGGAAAGGAAGAAATAAAAATGAAGCGAATTTTGGAAAGTGGTCAATTCTCAAATTATAGAGAGGGGGTAAGTCTGGAGTCTGCATCTATGGAGGTTGCGAACCTTTACAAATCATATTTTGGAAAAACGACAGTATTTATTTCCCATAAACACGATGATCTTGAGGACTTAAGTGGTCTCATTGGTTTTTTGGAGAAGAACTACAATGTCAAAGCTTACATTGACAGCAAAGATTCTTCTATGCCAAGTGTGACTTCTGGTGTGACGGCATCAAAAATAAAAGAGCGCATTCGTCAATGCGATAAATTTATTCTTCTTGCAACGGATGGAGCAGTGGAATCAAAATGGTGCAATTGGGAACTTGGATATGGAGATTCTCAGAAGTTTAGTAGTAAAGATATCGCCATATTACCGTTAAAACGGAAAGGATATAGTGATTCTTCCTATAAGGGAAATGAATATATGCAGATATATCCATATATTTCATTTTATGAGGGAAATGAAACTTATACAACTGGTGGATATGTAAATAGAGGATATTATGTTGTAACCGATGATGAAAAAGGAGTTCATAATATTATTCCACTCGAAAATTGGCTGAAGGTTGATTGAGGAATGAAATAATGGATACTGAAACTGATCTGGAAGTAAATGAAAAAACAAGGCATGAAGACAAGGTCGTACATCTTCAGATGATACAGGGTGTCATTGATCGTATGTCAACATCAGCAGCAATTTACAAAGGATTTGCAGCAACTATTGTGACAGGGATAGCAGCGATTTCTTTTACAGAGGTGAGCGCATGGATATTGTTGATTGCGTTCCTTCCAGTAATCTGCTTTCTGGTGATGGATACATACTATCTCAAATTAGAAAAGCAGTATCGGATTTTGTACGAAAAGGTACGAAATGAAAAAATCGTTCCAGATTTTTCTTTGGATTCGAGATGTTCAAATACGGAGCTTTATGATGCAAATGCAACATGGCTTAAATGCTTGCAGTCTCCAAGCATCTGGATGTTCTATGCTCCCATTTTTGCCATTGGAGTGGTAATAGTATCGTTGAAATTTGCAGGAGTGATTTAATATGGTGAAACGACAGATTTTTTATAGCTTCCATTATGCGAACGATGTGATGCGAGTTCAACAAATCAGAAATATTGGTATGCTTGAGGACAATTCTCCAGTCTCGCCAAACGAATGGGAGAAGATCAAACGTTCTGGTGACAGAGAAATCGAAAAATGGATAGATGATAATATGAAATATCGCTCTTGCGTCGTTGTTTTGATTGGAACGGAAACAGCTTCCAGACCGTGGGTTCAATATGAGATAAAAAAAGCATGGGTAGATGGAAAGGGCCTACTTGGAATTTATATACATAACATCCGAGATCCACGTACGGGTATTTGTAGGAAGGGGGCTAATCCGTTTGCTCAATTCGAGCTTAATGGAAAGAATTTTGCTGATATTGTTCCATGTTATGATCCGAATCCGTGGAATGCTTATAACGATATTCGTAATAATCTCGAAGATTGGATTGAAGATGCAATACGAATTAGGAGCATCTATTGAGAGAGTACAGTGGAAATAATACGAATATTTGTGTGTTTATGAGATTAGGAGAATAAAATGGAAACTCTAAAAATGCACAGCCTTGACGGTGTACAGCGCAACATTGAGCTGATCGGCGAGCTGTTCCCCAATGCAATTACCGAGGTAAAACGTGACGGCAAAGTAGAACACGCCATTGACTTTGACGTTCTGCGGCAGGAGCTTTCCGACTCCATTGTAGAGGGCAGGGAGGAACGCTATCAGTTTACTTGGCCGGACAAGAAAAAGGCGATGTTGGCGGCAAATGCACCCATTACGGCAACCTTGCGCCCGGTTGTGGCAGACAGCGTTGGCAAAGATGGCACACCCGGCGGCTTTGACAGTGAGAACCTCTACATCGAGGGCGATAATCTGGAAGTGCTGAAGCTTTTGCAGGAAACCTATCTGGGTAAAGTCAAGATGATCTACATTGATCCGCCGTACAATACGGGGAATGACTTCGTCTATAATGATGAATTCGGAATTAGGAATGAGGAATGGCATGGCATCAGCGGAAATTATGACGCTGATGGAAACCATATTGTCGGAGCATTGGAAAAGAATACCGAATCCAACGGACGCTTTCATACAGATTGGCTGAATATGATGTATCCGAGATTGCGGTTGGCAAAGGATTTGCTTTCGGATGATGGTGTTATTTTTATTAGTATTGATGATAATGAAGTGACAAATCTTCAAAAAATGGCTGCCGAAATCTTTGGAGAGTCTAATTTCATAGCACAGATGATATGGAAATCGAAACCACAGGGAGGAAACGATAACAAATACATCATAGCAGAGCACGAATATATTCTCGTTTATGCGAAGAATATCAATTTCGTTACGGTTAACGGAAAACCTCATACATCGGAAAAATACACAAAACAAGACGAATATTTTGCGGAACGTGGACTTTATGCTACTGCTAAACTGGACCTATCCACACTTGGATACAGAGTTAATTTAGATTACCCGATTGAATGTCCGGATGGTTCTGTTGTTTATCCTGGTAATGTTACCGAAGAACAATGGAAAAAGAGAAAGAATAACACAAACGCCAATAACGATTGGCAATGGAGATGGTCAAAAGACCGCTTTGCTCGTGGCTTGCAGATGGGCTTGATTGAATTTAGAAAGAACGGTGACCAGTGGAATGTTTACACAAAGGAGTACGAAAAGATGGATTATGATGGAAACATCATTTCAAGAACCGTCAAGTATCGTACCGTTATCGACAATGTGACAACAATAAATGGTACTACAGAGATTAGTTCCTTACTCGCAAACAGAGTGTTTACTTACCCGAAACCCGTAGAACTAATTAAGTCTTTCTGTTCTATTGCTACCGAACCCGAATCTATCGTTTTAGACTTTTTCTCTGGCTCTGCAACCACTGCCCATGCTGTGATGAAACTGAATGCCGAGGACGGCGGACACCGAAAATTTATCATGGTGCAGTTGCCGGAAAAGACGGACGAGAAGAGCGAAGCCTACAAAGCAGGCTATAAGAACATCTGTGAAATCGGCAAGGAACGTATCCGCCGTGCGGGCCGGAAAATCAAGGAGGATGCCGGATTGACGGCTCCGGCTGATTTGGACATCGGTTTCCGCTGCCTGCGTCTGGACGAAAGCAACATGAAGCCTGTGTACTACACACCGGATGAAGTCGGTCAGCAGGATCTGTTCTCGTTGGTGGATAACGTAAAACCTGACCGCACCCCGGAAGATTTGCTGTTCCAGGTGATGCTGGATCTGGGTGTGCTGCTGTCCAGTCCAATTGAGGTGAAAGAGATTGCGGGCAAAAAGGTGTTCAACGTGGCAGATGGGTTCCTGTTGGCGTGCTTTGACCATGATGTGACCGAGGAAACCGTCAAGGCGATTGCTCAGATGAAGCCCTACTATGCCGTGTTCCGTGACAGCTCCATGGCAAACGACAGCGTTGCGACAAACTTTGACCAGATTTTTGAAACCTATAGTCCGGATACGGTAAGGAAGGTTCTATAAGAATGAAAGGCTTATATGATCAAGATTTTACAGTTTTAACCCCTGAAGAAGAACAAGAAAAAGAGCGAATCGATGCCGAGGGAAATGCTGCTAGAAAAACTCGCTTTGGCCAGAAAAATATGTTTCACTACTATCCGGAAGCTGTCCGGCGTTATTACGCCAGCCTTTTTCCGAATAACTTTATGGATTTCATGTTGCTAAGGGATGAGAAAGTACTCAATGCTCAGTGTGATGGCTTTGAAGCATTGCTTAATGATAAATCCATCTCAGAACTTGACATCAAGCGGTACATTCAAAACAATAAATATTATCACCTCCCTGCATCTATTTTCAGCAACTATACCTTTGGTCATCACGAAGCTGTTTTGTTTAAGGAGTTTCCGCTGGGAACACAGTATGTAGTAGATTATCTTTTGGCAGGTCGGGCATCTGGTGGCTGGCAGTTTATCTTTGTTGAATTTGAAAATCCATACAATAATATCGTGGTAAAGGATGGCGATTGGGGTATGACTGTCAGAAAGGGACTGAAGCAGATTCGAGACTGGCAAGCCTATATTGCAGCCAATTACGCGGTATTGTATGAAGAATTCAAAAAATATACACCGAAGGTTCTGCCAGAAGAGTTCCTTCGCTATGACCCTACACGGATGCACTATGCAGTAGTTGCAGGCCGCAGACAAGATTTTGATGATCCTACAATTCGTGTTTTGCAACGGCAGCTGGAAAAAGAAAGCGACATAAAACTGCTACACTATGATAATCTGTTGGACGATTCCAGACGGCTGATTGGTATGTCTTCGTATTAAAAAGGTATTATGGTATGAATGAGAAAAAAAAGAATGAAATCATCCACAGCTCTGCGGCAGAATATTTGACCTTCGTGGCTTCTACCGGGGATAGCGATACCAGCTATGAAATGCGCTATGAGGATGAAAACATTTGGCTGACGCAAAAGATGATGGCAACCTTATATGATGTGTCAAAACAGACGATCTCACAGCATATCAAGCGTATTTATGCGGATGGAGAACTCACGCCGGAGGCAACTGTCAAGAAATACTTGACAGTTCAAACCGAAGGGACCCGGCAGATCAGCCGCAAGCAGGATCATTACAACCTTCAAATGATTATTGCAGTCGGCTTTAAGGTAAATAATCAGCGGGCGGTGCAGTTCCGCAAATGGGCGGGGCAGATCGTCAAGGACCACACCATTCAGGGCTGGACAATGGATGTGGAACGCCTGAAAAAGGGTCACATGTTCACGGATGAATATTTTGAGCGGCAACTGCAGCAGATCCGGGAAATTCGCCTGTCGGAGCGCAAGTTCTATCAGAAAGTAACGGATCTGTACGCAACAGCGTTTGATTATGACAAGGATGCAAAAACGACCCGGCGGTTCTTCCAGACGGTTCAGAATAAGATGCACTATGCTGTGCATCGCCACACGGCGGCAGAACTGATCGTGGAGCGTGCCGATGCCAACAAGGAGCACATGGGGCTTACCACATGGGAAAATGCGCCGGATGGGAAAATCCTGAAAGCAGATGTGACGGTGGCCAAGAACTACCTGAGCAAAGAGGAAATGAACTATCTGGAGCGAATCGTGTCGCTCTATCTGGATTATGCCGAGCTGCAGGCCGAGCGCAAGATCCCCATGAGCATGGAGGACTGGGCAAAGCGGCTGGACGGTTTTCTGGAGTTCAACGGCAATGAACTGCTGACAGGCCCCGGTAAAATCAGCGCAGAACAGGCCAAACTCCACGCAGAAACCGAATACGAAAAGTATCGTGTCATTCAGGATCGCCTGTATGAGAGCGATTTTGACCGGTTCCTGATGCTGGAGCAGGAGGTAAACCACAAAGATGAAGTTTAGTTTTAAGATTCAGCAGTACCAGACGGATGCTGTGGATGCGGTGGCACGGGTTTTTCAGGGTCAGCCCTATAATGCAGGCGTGTCGTACTTGCGGGATATGGGAAACCTGCCTGCACAGCCGCAGCAGTTGAGCCTTGTCTCCAACGGGGACGATGCAACACAGGTGGAATTGCAGGATTTAATCAACGATTCCGGCTTTAAGAACGAAGCACTCCAACTGACCGACCAGGAGCTGCTTCAGAACATCCGCACATTGCAGGCAGAAGTAAACATCCATCAGTCGGACAAGCTGGTAGCACCGCTGGGCAGGTGTTCTCTGGATATTGAGATGGAAACCGGAACGGGAAAGACATACGTTTACATCAAGACCATGTTTGAGCTGAACAAACGGTATGGATGGAGCAAATTTATCGTTGTTGTGCCGAGTATCGCCATCCGTGAAGGCGTGAAAAAATCCTTTGAGATCACCGCCGATCACTTTATGGAGTGCTACGGTAAAAAAGCACGGTTTTTTATCTACAACAGCAGCAACCTGAATCAGCTGGATTCGTTCTCCAGCAACTCCGGGATCAATGTTATGATCATCAACACACAGGCGTTTGCCGCCTCCATGAACGAGGACAAGAACGTGGAAGGCCGCAAGGGAGATGCTGCGGCGCGTATTATCTACACCAAGCGGGACGAGTTCGGTTCCCGCCGCCCGATTGACGTCATCGCAGCCAACCGTCCGATCCTGATTCTGGATGAGCCGCAGAAGATGGGCAAAGAGGACTCCGCCACCCAGAAAGCCCTGAAAAAGTTCAATCCACTTTTCACACTGAATTACTCTGCTACCCACGCCAAGCAGCATAATCTGATTTACGTTCTGGATGCGCTGGACGCGTACAATAAGCGACTGGTCAAGAAAATCGAAGTCAAAGGTTTTGAGGTCAAAAATCTGCGTGGTACGGACAAGTATCTGTATCTGGAAAGCATCATCATCTCCCCGAAGAATCCGCCACGGGCAAAAGTGGAGCTGGAGGTCAGCCACCAGAACGGCACGAAGCGAGAGTTCCATATGCTGGATGTGGGCGATAATCTCTATTATAAATCCGGGGAAATGGAGCAGTACAAGGGCTTCGTGGTGTCGGAAATCGACCCGATCACGGGTGTTGTGACTTTTACGAACGGCGATACCATCCGCAAAGGTGATGTTACCGGTGACGTTTCCGAAAATGATATGCGCCGGGTGCAGATCCATGAAACGATCCTTTCGCACTTTGAAAAAGAGCAGGAACTTTTCAAACTGGGCATCAAGACGCTTTCCCTGTTTTTCATTGACGAAGTGGCAAAATACCGCCAGTACGATGAAGACGGAAACGAGCTGCTGGGCGAGTACGGCAAGATTTTTGAGCAGGAGTATCTTTCGGTTCTGAATGAGCATCGCACCCTGTTCGACCCTGCTTATACAGCCTATCTGGATTCAACCGATGTGCATGATGTCCACAAGGGCTATTTCAGCATCGACAAGAAAGGTCACAGCGTCAACAGTTCGGTCAAGCGTGGCTCAGATATGTCGGATGACATTTCTGCCTATGACCTGATCCTGAAAAATAAGGAACGTCTGCTGTCCTTTGAAGAGCCGACCCGGTTCATCTTCTCCCACTCTGCCCTGCGGGAAGGCTGGGATAACCCGAATGTGTTCCAAATCTGCACCTTGAAGCACAGCGACAGCACCACGCAGAAGCGGCAGGAAGTAGGCCGTGGTCTGCGTCTGTGCGTGAATAAGGACGGAAACCGCATGGATGCGGAAGTACTGGGAGATAAGGTGCAGGATATCAACGTCCTGACCGTTATTGCCAGCGAGAGCTATGCAGGATTTGTAGACGGACTGCAAAAGCAGACCGAAGCAGTGCTGTATGATCGCCCCCGTAAGGCAGACATTGCATATTTCACCGGCAAGACCATCAGGTTGGATGGCAAAATCGTCAAGGTGGATGACCGTCGGGCACGGGCGATTTATCAGTATCTTGTCCGCAATAACTATGTGGATGAGCAGGATAACGTCACGCAGGACTACCGGGACGATGTGCAGACCGGAACACTTGCACCGGTGCCGGAAACGCTGAAGCCCATTGAAGAGGGCGTGCACACGCTTGTGCAGGCAATTTATGATGACAGTATGCTCAAGTCTATGTTTGAGGATGGCAACAAGCCGAAAGTGCTGGAAAATCCGCTGAACGACCGGTTTGAAAAGGCAGAGTTCCAGAAGCTCTGGCAGACGATCAACCACAAATACGCCTATACGGTGGATTTTGATTCTGAGGAATTGATTCAGAAAGCAATCGTACACATCGACAGGGAACTGTACGTCAGTCGCCTGCAATATACCGTTACCTATGCCGGGCAGAAAGATGTCCTGAGTGCCGATATGGTGCGAGAAGGCAGCAGCTTCAGCGATGCCAAGAGCAGAACAAAAAAATTAGAACATGACTACGCAGGTCAGGTTGCGTATGACCTGATCGGCAAAATTGCAGAGGGCACAACGCTGACCCGGCATACCGTTGCACGGATTTTGCAGGGCATCAAGCCGACAACCTTTGCGATGTACCAGAACAACCCGGAAGAATTTATCGCAAAGGTGATCCGGCTGGTCAAGGAGCAGAAAGCTACCATGATCGTGGAGCATATCACCTATGATACCATTGAGGGCAGCTACGACAGCAGCATCTTTACGGCAGAGAAACACGCTCTGACGATGGATAAGGCTTACAAGGCACAAAAGGCGATTCAGGATTACGTTTTCACCGATGGCACAGCGGAAAAGAGCGTGGAACGGAAGTTTGCGGAAAATCTGGACGGTGCAGAGGAAGTCTTTATCTATGCAAAACTGCCGAAAGGCTTCTATATTCCGACCCCGGTTGGACACTACTCCCCGGACTGGGCAATCGTGTTCCATGAGGGCAAGGTGAAACACATCTATTTTGTAGCAGAAACAAAAGGTACGATGGAGAGCCTGAACCTACGCCCAATCGAGAAGTCCAAGATCGACTGCGCCAAGAAGCTCTTCGCAAAATTGTCAGATGGTCTTGTGACATACGACCATGTGGACAGCTATCAAGAGCTGATGAATAAGGTACTGCAGTGACCAGTACAAAATGAATCATGAAGCGGCTGTTTGCGTAGATGCAGATGGCCGCTTCTGCATTTGACATCCTGATCGAGAGTGTGAGCGATAATATAGGGCTGCGATGAGTTTGAACGAATCAGCGATGCAATCGCACAGCCTGCATCCACCGGATGCAGTTCAAGGGTTTGACTTTCCCAACAAGTGTTTGGCAACGCAAAAATGGTCTTTGTATAACCTCTTGCTAGCGCTATGAGGCCTTTCAAAACGCCTCCCAAATTTGAAAATCACTTTGCAAGAATGATCGTCCGTTTTCAAGCTCAACTTGAAGTGGACGGTTGTTTTTCTGCTCAAAAAAGTTCCGAGTTGGCATTCCATTACAAACAGAACGAGTTGTCCTGTTCGCTCTTTTTACCAAGGTTTCCCTTGCGTTTTCTTGCACACTACCGAAAGTGGCGTGTTTTCAAAGTTTTTTGTTGACACACTGCGATTTTTGTGGTAATCTATCCCAACAATTTAATATAACATATTTACTTAGAGTTCCAGCTCGGCTCCCGAAGGAG
>ERZ772897.2132-NODE-2132-length-18211-cov-10.412150_pt1 | contig 18211 bp, 17 predicted proteins | sample MGYA00512125_ERZ772897 | MGnify/ENA primary metagenome ERZ772897 (study PRJEB29015, sample SAMEA2737660) | human gut metagenome | biome: human gut; feature: human-associated habitat; material: faeces | place: China | collected 2012 ... | reverse complement strand
CCCAGCCGCCCCGGCCGCCCTTGCACAGAATGAAGGGCTGCTCGTCAGACATGTCCTTGATGATCTCCCGGGTCTCCGCGTCCCGGATGATGGTGCCCCGGGGCACCCGCAGGATCAGGTCGGCCCCGTCCTTGCCGGTGCACCGCTTGCCCTGGCCGTCCATGCCGTTTTCCGCCACATACTTGCGCTTATAGCGGAAATCCATCAGGGTGGTCAGGTGATCGTCCACCACAAAGATGATATCGCCGCCGCGGCCGCCGTCGCCGCCGTCCGGGCCGCCAGCGGCCACGAACTTCTCACGATGGAAGCTCACTGCGCCGTCGCCGCCCTTGCCGGCATGGAGCCAGATGGTGGCGATGTCGATAAAATTGGTTTGTGCTGCCATACAGGCCCTCCTGTTCTCAGAAAAAATTCTTCTCAGCGCTTATTCTCTGCGCTTTTATTTGAAAATAACCTCTCAGTCCACGCTTTTGCGCGGCCAGCTCCCCTGGCGAGGGGAGCCTGATCGAGGAAGAAGAAATTCATCAAAAAGAGCCGGGCCACGAGGGTCCGGCTCTCTGTGTTGCAGATTTTAGAAAGAAGTTACTGCTTGACGCTGCACTTCTTGCCGCTCTTGCCCACGCGCTCGAAACGAACGGTGCCGTCGACCAGAGCAAACAGGGTATCATCGCTGCCCTTGCCAACGTTCTCACCCGGCATGATGTGGGTGCCACGCTGACGAACCAAGATGTTGCCGGCCAGAACAAACTGACCGTCTGCACGCTTGGTGCCCAGACGCTGTGCTGCGGAATCGCGGCCGTTCTTGGTGCTGCCTACGCCCTTTTTATGTGCCATTGTAATTTACCTCCTTAGCCGTTGATCGCAGTGATCTCAACCTTGGTGTAGGGCTGACGATGGCCCATACGGCGAGCACTGTGCTTCTTTGCGCGATAGGTGATGATGTTCAGCTTCTTGCCCTTGCCATTCTTGATGACCTTGGCAGAAACGGTAGCACCCTCAACAACAGGAGCGCCAACCTTCACAGAACCCTCCTCGCCAATAGCGAGAACCTGATCAAACTTCACTTCGGAGTCGGCCTCAACGTCCAGCTTTTCGATGTAGACGATGTCGCCCTGCTCCACGCGGTACTGCTTACCGCCGGTAACAATGATTGCGTACATTTTGTTCATTCCTTTTCGTTGTACTCGCTGGTCGTAAAGGCAGACCCTTACTGCGGGCCATTTCAGGCGCCCACACCATGCGGCTAGAATATTATAGCAAAAACCAAACCGGATTGCAAGAGGAAATTTCCCTTTTTGCGCAGATTTTTACGCTTTTTTCTGCCCGGTCTGTTCTATGGCGGCTTTCACCTGCGCATTATAGGCCTCGGTCTTTTCCAAAAACAGCTTGCACGGGCTGGAGGCCAGCAGCTGGGTGTCCTTACCTGCAAAGGAGATGGGACCGTCCAGCTTCTTTTGAGCCGCCTTGTTCTCTGCGTTCAGCGCCAGCGGCACAAGCAAAGGCTTGCCCTTGAACTTGCGGGTAAAATACACCTCCGCCGCAATGCCAGCCACCACAGCGATGCCTGCCACCAGCTGGGATACCCGCAGCCCGATGGAGGGCACCAGCATCAGGCTGTCAGTGCGCAGACCCTCGATCCAGAAACGGCCTGCGCCGTACCACACCAGATACCGCAGGGTGATATCGCCGTTGAACTTGCGTTTTTTGATGTAGCGGAACAGCAGGAAAAAGCCCACAAAGCACCAGATGCTCTCGTACAAAAAGGTGGGATGCACCGGCAGGTTGGGGTCGATGACCACACCCTTGGGCACCGTGACCGTGCTGCTCATCAGGTAAGCGCGGGTGGCCTCGCTGTACATTCCCCACGGCAGGGTGGTGTTGCAGCCAAAGGCCTCCTGATTGAAAAAGTTGCCCCAGCGGCCGCAGCCCTGCCCGATGAGAAAGCCCATGGCGGTCAGGTCGAACATGGGCAGCACCGGCACGCCCCGCCATTTGCAGGCCAGGCCGCCGAACACAAAGGCGCCGATGATGCCGCCGTAGATGGCCAGACCGCCGTCGCGGACGGCCAGCACATCCCAGATGGTATCGTAATTATAGGGTGCCATCGCCACATAATACAGGCGGGCGCTGGCGATGCCCAGCACCACGCCGACGAGGATGACATCCACCATCGAATCGGCGTCGATGCCGAACTCCGTGCAGCGGCGGAACGCAAAGACCAATGCGAGGCAGAGGCCGAAGGCGATGTAACTGTTTTTTGATCTCCGGTGTCTGATAAAGGCATGCACTCACCTCCCGGTTCACGGAATCCATACGTTCCTGTGTTTTCTTCGTAAGACTTGATCTGCCAAAAATCATATATAATAAGAGTCCAAGCACAGGGGACAACAGGATAATAAATGTCCACGAAAGTTTATTTGCCGGATTCGTCCAACGGTTTACGATCACCAGCACCACAATAATTGCGATTGTCCTGATCGCAAGATTTGCATATGTGAACTGATAACTGAACTGATACATGACCATTACAAGCCATAAAAACTGGAGAATAATGGAAACTGCAACGATTGAAAATCTTCCTAATAATAAATGTGCTATTTTTTTCATCTGTATTCTTCGCCCCTTTCCGATTATTCTAATATCAGAAAATGAAAATGTCAAACTACAAGATTGTTCACATGTAGCATTCCCCAGCATTTTCTGCCAATCTGCTCCCCTCTCGGATATACACTTTCATAGAGTTTAAGTTTCATCTCTGTCGGCGTATAATCCGGGTATTTCTGATATGCAAGTGCGATCGCTCCGGAAACTACCGGTGCAGCCATTGAGGTTCCGCTTTTCACAATATATCCCTTTGCATCTTTACTGCAGCTTTTCACATTTGTTCCAGGTGCAAGGACTTCCGGTTTCACGATACAGCATTCCGTCGGCCCGAATCCGCTGTAATTTTTTGTCAGTCTCCCACTGTTTCCTGTTTCTGTCACATTATCATCCCAGCTTCCGACCGTCAGCACTTTTCTGGAAATTCCCGGAATTGTGACAGAGTTTTCCTTTGGGCCATTATTTCCCGCCGCTGTCACCACCATGATTCCCTGATTCCACGCCTCGTCCACAGCATGAAGCAGCTGTTCCTGCTCGTTTTTCCCTGCACTTGCCATCATCCCGACTGAAATATTTAAAATTTTCACCTGATATTTCTCCCTGTTTTGTAAAAGCCAGTCCATTCCCTCTAACACATGGCTGGTAACTCCGTTCCCCTTCCGGTCCAATACTTTTAGTACCACCAGACGAACCCCTGGCGCCACTCCGCTTAACAGCCTCACACCGCGCTTATCCTTAGACATCAGTCCACTGCCTCCAATGATCCCGGCGACATGGGTTCCATGCCCATTATCATCATACGCCGCAAGCTTCTTCTGGCAGAAATCCTCGAAATGTAAAATTCTCTGGTCAAAATCCAGATGTGGGGCAATCCCGGTATCCATGACCGCCACAGTGATATTTTTGCCGTTCAAGCCCATTTTATATGCACGGTCACAATGAATGACACGTTTCACTCGATCCATAAATGTTATCCTTTTTTCTATCAGTATATGAAAATCAGAAACTTCCAGTGACAAAGCCAAAACAATAGCATGCACGCTCCGCGAACATTCTATTGTCAAACAAAATGAGGTATTCCCCGAAAGTAACACTTTTGGAAAACACCTCACATATTATTTTTTCTATTTTATTCGTTTATTAGTTGTTCTCTGGAACATCTTTCATGGAGAAGCTGATTCTTCCCATCTTGTCTTTTCCAAGGCAGACAACTGTTACTTTATCACCTAATGTAAGAACATCTTCTACACGATTGATTCTCTCTTTGGAAATCTTGGAAATGTGTACCATTCCTTCTTTTCCAGGAGCGAACTCGATAAATGCACCAAACTCTTTGATGCTTACAACTGTTCCGGTGAAGATCTGGCCTTCCTCAAAATCAGTTGTGATCGTCTTGATCATGTCGATTGCTTCCGCCATCTTCTCTTTGTCTGTTCCACATACAGATACTGCACCCTCATCTGTAATGTCGATCTTGACATCTGTGCGGGCAATGATCTCGTTGATGGTCTTACCTTTCTGACCAACCACATCACCGATCTTATTTGGATCGATCTGAATCTGGATGATCTTAGGAGCGTATGCACCAACTTCTTTACGAGGTTTTGAAATTGCTTTGGACATTACTTCATCCATAATGTAAAGTCTTGCCTCACGTGTTCTTGCAATTGCCTCCTCTACGATTGGTCTTGTCAGACCATGGATCTTAATATCCATCTGGATTGCTGTGATACCTTTATGGGTACCGGTTACTTTAAAGTCCATGTCTCCGAAGAAGTCCTCAAGTCCCTGGATATCCGTAAGTACGATATAATCATCATCTGTATCACCTGTTACAAGACCACAGGAGATACCTGCTACCATGGATTTGATTGGTACACCTGCAGCCATAAGTGCCATACAGGATGCACAGGTAGATGCCATGGAAGTAGAACCGTTAGACTCAAATGTCTCGGATACCGCACGGATTGCATATGGGAATTCCTCCTCAGAAGGAAGTACTGCAACAAGTGCTTTCTCAGCAAGTGCTCCGTGTCCAATCTCACGACGTCCCGGGCCGCGGGATACTTTTGTCTCACCTACAGAGTATGCAGGGAAATTATACTGATGAATATATCTCTTTGTTGTAATATTTGCATCAAGTCCATCAATCTTCTGTACTTCAGATAATGGAGCCAATGTAACAACATCACAGATCTGTGTCTGTCCACGGGTAAACATTGCAGAACCATGTACTCTAGGAATCAGATCAACTTCTGCTGCCAATGGACGGATCTGGTTGATTGCACGGCCATCTGGACGTTTGTGATCTTTTAAGATCATCTTACGTACTGTCTTTTTCTGGTACTGGTAAACGGCCTCACCTAAAACAGCAAGCCATTCTTCCTTATCGGCAAATGCCTCTGCCAGTTTATCTGTGATCTCACGGATGTTCTCTTCACGTTTCTGTTTTTCATCTGTAAAAACTGCGTTCTCCATATCTTCCGGAGTTACGATCTCTTTCATTGCTGCAAACATCTCATCCGGGATTGCACAGCTTGTGTATTCATGTTTTGGTTTGCCACATTCCGCAACGATCTTATCCATAAACTGGATAATTGTCTGGTTTACATCATGGCATTTGTAGATTGCTTCGATCATTTTCTCTTCCGGGATTTCATTTGCTCCGGCTTCGATCATGATAACTTTTGTTCTGGTAGAAGCGACTGTTAACTGTAAATCGCCTTCATCCCATACTTTCTGGGATGGGTTTACGATGAACTCACCGTCTACCATACCCATCTGAGTCATGGCACATGGGCCATCGAATGGGATATCTGACATGGTTGTTACAAGTGCAGAACCGATCATACCAACCACCTCAGGGCGGCACTCTGGATCTACGGACATTACCATGTTATTCAAAGTAACATCGTTACGATAATCCTTTGGGAATAATGGTCTCATTGGACGGTCGATAACGCGGGAAGTAAGGATTGCATTCTCAGATGCTTTTCCCTCTCTCTTATTGAAACCGCCTGGAATCTTTCCTACTGCGTACATTTTCTCCTCGAACTCTACGCTTAATGGGAAGAAATCTACTCCATCTCTTGGCTTGTCTGATGCTACTACAGTAGATAATACAGTTGTCTCACCATATTTGATCAATGCAGCGCCGTTTGCCTGTGCACACACTCTTCCGATATCTACCGTAAGAGTTCTGCCGGCAAGTTCCATTGAAAAACTTTTATACATGTTTTCTCTCCTTTAAATTTTGTATACGCCACAGCATACTGTGTGACTAAAACAGAAGTACCGAAACTACTGAACCATACATGCCTGTCCGCCATGTACCCTTCAGTGGTCTCGGGTATTTAGACTTCTGCCTCGTTTTATTGTACTAGAAATATTCGGAATATACAAGCAAAAAAATAGAGCGGTGAAAACTCCGCTCTATTCTGCTTATACCTACTATTACTTTCTTAAGCCTAAGCTGTCGATCAATGCACGGTATCTCTCGATATCGATTTTCTTTAAGTAAGCAAGTAAACCACGTCTCTGACCTACCATTTTCAGAAGACCTCTTCTGGAATGATGATCATTTGGGTTCTCTTTTAAGTGATCTGTTAACTCTGTGATACGGGCTGTTAAAAGAGCTACCTGTACCTCTGGAGATCCAGTATCATTTGCTGTTCTACCGTATTTAGCGATAATTTCCTGTTTCTTTTCTTTTGCGATCATGTTATGATCCTCCTTCTTATTCTTAATCGCCCAATAAAACATGATACTCAGCGAAAGGTCGGAGTGTCCATTCACCGAATATGGGCTAAACTCATGCTTGCATAGTATAACACAGTCTTTCTGTGTTTGTAAATAAAATTTTTTATAATTAAGCCAAATTAATCCTGCAATACACGGACTACTTTTACCGGATTACGATAGCATGCACCGGAGATTTTGATACCGGTACGAGGGGAACTTGCATGTACCACCTGTCCGTTTCCAATATAGATCGCCACATGATTGATTCTGCTTCCATTACCATAAAAGAACAAATCTCCCGGCTGTGCTTCCGATGCAGAGATGCTTGTTCCGCAGCCTGCCTGCGAACCAGAAGAATGTGGCAGTGAAACACCATAGTTTGCAAATACACTCATGACAAAACCGGAACAGTCAGCGCCTCTTGTCAGGCTTGTACCACCCCACACATAAGGATTTCCTACGAACTGGCATGCATAAGATACCAGATCCACACGGACATCCGAGACGCCCTGTCCATATCTTACTTCCGTCATAGTCATAGCTGTCGGAAGTTCCGTATTGATCTCAATATAATCTGCGGATACATATCCCTCATCACTGTCGATACTTACTTTTACCCAGCCATCTAACTGCTCTACAACCTCTAACTCCTCACCCATTGGCATAGAAGTCACGATACTGCAGTCTGTATTCGGTTCTTCCCTCACGTAAAGAGTTGTCGTTGTTACTTTGGCAACCGTCTCTTTTACCTGCTCTGCCAGAGCGGCCGCCTCATTTCCGGTTACCAGATACTCAGTCTTTACATATCCGGTGACTTCACCGGACTGGATCTGTGTCCATTCTCCGTCCACACCTAACACTTCGCAGGCTGCATGGTTTGGCATCTTACCGACAAGTGTTGCATCGGTTCCCGGTGTCTCACGGACATTTAAGTTACCGGAATCTACCACTGCAATTCCAAGATTCGTATATCCATATACGGATGTCACTTCCTCCTGTGCTGCTGCTGTAAGTTCTGTATCTGTATCAGAAACAGTTGCCACGTCTTCATCACTGGCAAGTGCCTGTGCTGTCACGCTTGCAATACCGGCTGTCACACCTGCGTCGACCGTCTCTGCACTTTCTTCTATTACAGAAGCTGTGGCAACTGCCTTAGCTGTCACATCTTCACTCTGTTTATGATTGTTGATCGCTGCAGTGGAAATAACTAGTAATCCTGCTGCTCCAAGACATATTGCTCTGATATATTTGGATTTCATAATGCCTCCTGAACATCTGCATGTCTTTCTGCTTCTTTTTCATCTTACAAAATATATTTTTCAAACTTTTTACAGTATAACAGTCACTTATTACAATGTCAATCATATTTGTAACATTTTTGTAATATTTGTAGATCCAGATTTTACAAAGTGGCATTTACCTGTCCATTCATCCTATTTCATTTTTGCGAAAAAAGCTCTTGTAAATGCAATGTCATTCATCATCTGTTCCTGTAGTTTTTCGATGCTATCAAACCTGCGCTCTTCCCGGATCATTGTCAGAAATTCAACCGTTACCACTTTCTCATACACATCTTCCCTGAAATCCAGAAGATGTGTCTCCACCCCGACCGGATTATTTCCCTTTATCGTAGGTTTGCACCCTACATTTGTGACACCGTAATACCTTTTATCATCGATAAACACTTCTGTCACATAGACGCCAAAAGGCGGCAGAAGTTTTTCCTCCGGTGGGATCAGATTGATCGTCGGAATCCCGATCGTCCTTCCGATCTGATTCCCGTGTTTTACCATTCCGGTCACAAAATAGCGGTAGCCTAATAGATGATTGGCTTTTTCAATGTTTCCAGCCATGATCTCTTCGCGGACAAAAGTACTGCTGATATCCCTCTCATCCTCTTTCATTTTCGAGAGAATAAGTGCCTCATAACCATAGACCGGTGCATATCTTTTTAACATCTGATAATCACCGCGTCTGTTGTGTCCAAAATGAAAATCTTCCCCTGCCACGATACATTTTACATTTAATTTTTCTACGAGCATACGGATAAAATCTTCCGGTTCCATGCACATCACTTCTCTCGTAAAGGGACATTCGATGAGATAGTCTATCCCGATCCCTTCAAAAATATGCATTTTCTCCTCGTTCGTGGTAAGCACCTTTGCCTCGGCATGCTCCACATTTTTTTTCGGTGGAATATCAAAGGTAAAAATAGCTGCCTTTAATCCTTCCTCCTTTTTCTGCGCAAGTTTTTCCATTAAAAGTTCATGTCCGCGATGGATACCATCAAACTTTCCAAGAGAAATGACAGTCGGTTCTTCGACATGAAAATCCAGTGTATTTTTTATATATTTCATTCTTCCATAAACACTTTCACAGGTTTGAAGTTTCCCCTCTCCTGCTGGAATTCATAGATTCCGATAAAGTGATCCTTTTCATCATAAATTCTGATCAGTTTTTGCTGCATAGATGCCTCAAACGAGCGGATCATCTCCGGCTCGATCCGGTTTCCATTATACAGTACTTTAGAAAACTGCTCCGGCACGACTCCCTTCTGATACTGTAAAAAAACAGAATCCACAGATCGCACAAACGGAAAGTGCGCTCTGCTCCATGCTTCCGGCGGAAGTTCCTTTGTGCACTCCTTCACAAGTTGCTCGATCTCCCCGATTTTTAAGGCATCCTTTAACAAGAACTCAGACACCTGCGTGCGGAGCAGCGATTCCATACAGCCGCCGCAGCCAAGTTTTTCTCCGATATCCTGACATAAAGTGCGGATATACGTTCCTTTGGAACAGTGTACACGCATGCGCACCCTCGGAAGCGTAACATCCAGAATGTCAATCGTTAAAATCTTCACAGGTCTTGCCTGACGCTCTACGGTTTTGCCCTCCCTTGCGAGATCACAGAGTTTTTTTCCATTGACTTTCAGCGCAGAGTACATCGGTGGGATCTGCATATAGTCCCCCACAAAAGAAAGGACTGTCTCCCTCACGGCTTCCTCTGTCACCTTCACATCTTTCTCCTCCAGCACTGTACCGGTGATATCCTGGGTATCTGTCACCTTTCCCAATAAGAGCACTGCCTCATATTCTTTGCTTTTATCAGTGAGCAGATCACAGACTTTTGTGGCTTTACCAAGACACACAGGCAACACCCCTTCCGCATCCGGATCGAGTGTCCCTGTGTGTCCGATTTTTTTCTGTTTAAAGATACCACGGAGTTTTGCCACTACATCAAAAGATGTATACCCTTTTTCTTTATATACATTAATGATTCCGTTGACCATAGTGTATCCTTTTTCTTCATTATTTTCTAAAGCTGTTTTTTTACTTCTTCCAAAATAGCTTCGATGATCTGCTCCGGTTCTCCCTTCATGGAAAAACCAGCAGCCCTCACATGACCGCCGCCGTCAAACTTCACTGCGATCTCTGACAGGTCAACAAGTTCTTTTGATCTTGTGCTGACCTTAAATTCTCCATCCTCTAACTCATACAGGAATATGGCAACTTCCACATCCTTTGTCACCCTAAGCTGGCTGACGATCCCATCTAAGTGCTTTGGAAGCACATCATACTCTTGCATCTCCTGCTTCGTGATGACACTGGAAATGCACTTTCCGTCCAGATGCAGAACACTTTTCATCAGGGCAAGTCCCATAATACGGTTCTGGTTATACGTTTTTGTAAAGAATGTCTCGTCGACTATCTTTGGGAAGTTAATTCCTTTTTCGATAAGCTTTCCTGCGATCTCCATCGTTTTTCTGGAAGTGCAGGAATACTGGAAAACACCGGTATCATGCACCATTCCGGTGTAGATACATTCTGCGATCTCCCGGTCAATGCGCTCGTCTGGAAGCAGTTCAAAGATCAGTTCACAGGTGGAGCTTGCATCTGGAAAAATATAGTTATGTTCTGCAAAGTTCTGATTGCTCACATGATGATCCACACAGATCGTATGTTCTGCCGATTCAAAATACTTTGCAGCATTGCCAAGACGCTTTGCATCCCCACAGTCCTGTGCGATAAACAGATCATATTTCCTGTCATCCGGCCACTCACTCAAAATCTCTTCCGAACGCTTCATAAACTTGAAAATATTCGGGATCGGCTCTAAGTAAAGATCGACCTTCACATGTGGAAAATAGTTTTTAATATAATTGTATGTAGCGAGGCAGGAGCCTGCGCAGTCGCCATCCGGTCTGACATGACCTGCAATGGCAACTGTTTTTGCATCTGCCAGATAAACATCAAAATTTGTCATCTCTATTCCTCTGTCTTATCTGCGATATCTTTTGTTACATCATCGATCATTTTTGACATTTTGACACCATATTCAATGGACTGGTCTAAGATAAAGGTGATCTGTGGTGTGTTTCTCAGGTTAATGCTCTTTGCAAGCATGGTTCTGATATAACCCTCTGCACTCTTTAAGCCTTTGATCGTATCCTGCTGGGATTTTTCATCTCCTAAGACACTGATATATGCCTTACAGGTTTTCAGATCCGGAGCCACCTCCACGGCAACTACACTTGTCAGTGGATTAATGCGTGGGTCTTTGATCTCACCACGGATAATGTTACTTAATTCTTTCTGAACCTCTCCATTGATCCTGGTATTTTTAATACTGTTTTTTCTCATATTTTATGCCTCTTTTTTATCTAGGAACCTCTACCATGGTATATGCTTCCACAATATCAAGCTCAGCAATATCATTAAATCCTTCAAATACAAGACCGCACTCGTATCCGGCTTTTACCTCTTTTACGTCGTCTTTGAATCTCTTTAAGGAAGCAAGATTTCCTTCAAAGATCTGTGTTCCTTCACGTGAAATACGGACTTTGCAGCCTCTCTGGAACACACCGTCAAGCACATAGGAACCTGCGATGTTACCAACACCGGATGCTTTGAAGATCTGTCTCACTTCTGCATGACCAAGTACTTTCTCCTCATATACAGGATCTAACATACCCTTCATAGCTGCTTCCACATCTTCAATTGCATTGTAAATGACTTTGTAGAGACGTACGTCAACGTTCTCTCTGTCTGCTGTCACTTTTGCAGTTGGATCCGGACGAACGTTAAATCCAATGATAATTGCATTGGAAGCGGATGCTAAGATGATATCTGACTCATTGATTGCACCTACACCGCCATGGATGACTTTTACAACTACTTCTTCGTTGGACAGTTTTACAAGACTCTGTTTTACTGCTTCTACAGAACCCTGTACGTCTGCTTTAACAATAATATTCAATTCTTTTACATTTCCAGACTGGATCTGTGAGAACAGATCGTCTAAGGACATCTTTGCCTTCGTATCTTCGATCAGCTTATTCTTGCTCTCGGAAATATAAGTGTCAGCAAATGCTCTTGCCTCTTTCTCAGAATCAGTAGAAACGAATGTCTCACCTGCTTCCGGGACAGCGGACAGACCAAGAATCTCAACCGGAGTAGATGGACCTGCCTCTTTTACTCTTCTTCCCTGATCGTCGATCATCGCACGGACTTTACCAAAGCAGCTTCCGCAGGCGATTGGATCACCGACTCTTAACGTACCTTTCTGTACTAATACAGTGGCAACTGCTCCGCGGCCTTTATCAAGCTGTGCCTCGATGACAAGACCTCTTGCTTTACGGTTTGGATTTGCTTTTAACTCAAGCACTTCTGCTGTTAAAAGGATCATCTCCAGCAAGTTGTCAATACCTTCTTTTGTATGAGCAGATACCGGACAGAAAATAGTACTTCCACCCCAGTCTTCCGGAATAAGTTCATACTCGGACAACTCCTGTTTTACTCTCTCGATGTTTGCACTTGGTTTATCAATCTTGTTGATTGCAACAATAATTTCAACTCCGGCTGCTTTTGCATGGTTGATTGCCTCTACCGTCTGTGGCATAACACCGTCATCAGCCGCAACTACAAGGATTGCGATATCTGTAGAATTTGCACCACGCATACGCATTGCTGTGAAGGCTTCATGTCCAGGTGTATCAAGGAATGTGATCTTCTGTCCGTTGATGGATACCACAGAAGCACCAATATGCTGTGTGATACCGCCTGCCTCTCTGTCTGTCACACGGGTAGAACGGATTGCATCCAGAAGGGATGTTTTACCGTGGTCAACGTGACCCATAACACATACAACCGGTGGACGTGCAACTAATGTCTCTTCTGCATCATCTTCCTCTTTTAAGAGTTCTGCGATTACATCAACCTTCTCTTCCGGCTCACAGATGCAGTTAAACTCTAAAGCGATCTCTTCGGCCTGATCGTAATCGATCTCCTGATTGACTGTTACCATCGTTCCTTTTAAGAATAATTTCTTTACGATCACTGACGGCTGTACTTTCATCTTGTCAGCAAGATCTTTGATGGTAAGTTTCTCCGGAAGGACCAGTGTCTTGATTGTCTCTTCTTCCTGTTTTGGCTGTGGCTGCTGCTGTGGTTTCTTCTTGCCGCCATTCTTCTCTAAGTTTACGAAGCGCTCCTGCTTCCTGCTTCCTAAAACATCATAATCGCCGCGCTGTTTTCCGTTGCGGTTCTTGTTGTCACGTTCTCTCTCCCGTGTCTCTTTTCCGCGCATCTCCTCTGCCAATGGTGCAGAATCCTTATTGAACTTGTCGATCTCACGGTCTAATCTTCCACCGTTATCTCTTCCGCGGAAGTTATTATTGCGTCCTCCGCTGCGGTCTCCCTGATTGAATCCCTGTCCCGGTCTTCCGTTGTTGAACGGTCTCTGGTTTCCGCCGTTTGGTCTCTGGCCTCTGTTATCTCCCTGACGGGCTGGTCTGTCACCATTGTTACGGTTATTATATCCACCTTCGCCATTATTATTTCTGTATGGACGGTCTCCCTGCGGACGGGCTGGTCTGTCGCCGTTTGCACGGTTATTGTATCCGCCATTCTGTCCGTTTCTTGCCGGGCGGTCTCCCTGTGGGCGTCTGTTGTCCTGATTTGGTCTGGAGGTCTTCTCCTGCTGACGCATCTGCTCATAAACATTCTCAGTTGGTTTTTTGAAAACTCTCTCCTGTGCTGCCGGTGCAGTCTGTGCAGTTTCAGTCTTAACTTCCTCTGCTTTTGGAGCTTTGTTTTCTGTCTCTTTTCCTGCATTTGGATTGATCAGACTGTCAAAATATTTTCTCATATCATTGCCGGACATCGCTGGTTTTGCCTGACCAGCCGGTCTGTCACCACGGTCATTTGCCGGGCGTCTGCCATCCTGTGATCTTCCGCCTTTTGCTCCCTGGTTCGGTCTTCTGTTATTTCCATGTCCTGCGCCCTGTTTGCTGTACTGTGCGTTAAACACGGCTGTGATGCTGGACTTTTTCTTTGGTCTGTCATGCTCAGCATCTGCTGGTTTCTTCTCCTCTGGTCTCGCTTTCTCCTCTGCCTTTGGTGCAGCTGGTTTTTCTGCTTTCTCTGCGGCAGGTTTTTCTTCTGCCTTTGGTGCGGATTTTTTGTACTTTTTACGGATGATCTCCTGCGCAGCATCATCAATGTTGTTGCTTGCGGACTTGATCTCGTACTCTGTACCGCTTAAACTATCTATAATTTCCTGTGATTTTATCTCTAACTCTTTTGCAAGTTCATGAACTCTCATTTTTGCCATATATTCTGACTCCTCCATTATTCAGTTGTTATTGTCTGTTTCAATTTGTCTTCCACGGAATGGGCAAGCCCTTCATTTACAATTGCAAGTGATGCACGAAATTCTTTTCCAATACAGTGTCCCAATGTCTCTTTGTCAGAATAAATATACATTGGAACCTCATAAAAATCGGTCATATTGGAAAACATCTTTTTCGTGTTATCAGAGGAATCTCCTGCCACGATCACAAGATAAGCCCTGCCTTCCTTGACTGCTTTCTCCGTTGAAAACTCACCACTTACGACACTACCGGATTTTGCTGCAATTCCCAACATGGATAAAACTTTATCTGGTCTCAAATTCTTCCATCTCCTTTGTCAGCATTTCGTATACATCTTTTGGAATCGGCATTTTAAATGAGCGTTCTAATCCCTTACACTTAATTGCTTTCTGCAGACATTCGCTTTCCGGGCAAATGTATGCACCTCTGCCATTTTTCCGACCGGTTGTATCTAATATTATCTCATCTTCCGCTGTCTTAATGACTCTTATCATTTCTTTCTTAGGCTTCATCTCTCCACAGCCTATGCATTGACGCATCGGAATCTTTTTATTTGCCATAATCTGCTATCCTCGATCAATTCTCCTCGGAATACTCTGTGTCATCCTGATAGTCTGCATCATTGTAGCCACCATCTTCGTCATAGTATTCATCATCTTCGTACTCGTTCTCATAATCAAAGAAATCGCCGGCTTCTCTCGCCTGTGTCTCACTCTTGATATCGATCTTAAATCCTGTCAGTCTTGCTGCCAGTCTTGCATTCTGTCCTTCTTTGCCGATCGCAAGGGATAACTGATAATCAGGAACGACTACTTTTGCTGCTTTCTCTTCTGCATCTGCGATAACAGAAATAACTTTTGCAGGACTTAATGCATTTTCGATGAGCATTGCAGGATTTTCATTCCAGGTGATGATATCGATCTTCTCACCACGGAGTTCATTGACGATGGCATTGACACGCGCGCCGTTCATACCGACACATGCTCCAACCGGATCTACATCCGGATCATTAGACCATACTGCGATCTTTGTTCTGCTTCCTGCCTCACGTGCGATTGCCTTGATCTCAACTGTTCCGTCTTTTACTTCGGCAACTTCAGATTCGAACAGGCGTTTTACCAGTTCCGGATGTGTTCTGGAAACAAGCACTCTCGGTCCTTTGGAGGTAGATTTTACTTCCAGGATATAAACTTTGATTCGCTCTGTTGGCTGGAATACCTCGCCTTTTACCTGCTCATTCTCTGTGAGGATGGCATCCACTTTACCGAGGTTGATGCTCACATTCTTTCCAACATAACGCTGAACGATACCTGTTACGATATCTTTCTCTTTGCTGTAGTACTCATCAAAAAGAACTTTTCTTTCTTCCTCACGGATTTTCTGTAAGATCACGTTCTTGGCATTCTGTGTTGCGATACGTCCGAACTCTTTGGATTTCACTTCTACATTTACAATGTCATCCAGTTCGTATTTGGAGTCGATCATCTTCGCATTGACAAGGCTGATCTCCTCAACCGGATCTTCCACTTTCTCTACAACTTTTTTCTCCTGAAATACATGATATTCACATGTTTCCGGATCAATGTTAACTTTTACGTTTTCAGACTTTCCAAAATGGTTCTTGCATGCAGTGATCAGTGAGTTCTCGATTGCCTCAAGTAAAGTCTCTTTGCTGATATTTTTTTCCTGTTCTAATATATTTAACGCTTCTAACAATTCATTATTCTTAGCCATTATTTTATCCTCCATTATTTTTTCTGTTATTTTACGCTAAAAATCAAAAGCCAGGCGGATCAATGCGATATTGGATTTTTCAAATACCATCTCTTTTCCGTCTTCCTGCTCAATTGTCACTGTATCGGCATCGTATGCTTTTAAAATGCCGTAAAATTCTTTTTCCCGGTCAATCGCACGGTAGGTTCTGATCTCCAGTTCCTTCCCCATGCTTCTTATATAGTCTTTTTCTTTTTTCAGTGGTCTTCCAAGACCCGGAGAGCTCACTTCAAAGGTATAGGAACCTTCTACATAATCCTCTCTGTCAAGAATCTCATTCATTTCCCTGGATACATCTGCGCAATCGTCGGAAGTGATTCCGCCTTCTTTGTCAATGTAAACCCGTAAATACCAGGTACTTCCCTCTTTCACATACTCCACATCCACAAGTTCAAAATTCCTGCGGTCTAAAATCGGGGTGATGAGTTCTTCGGTGCGTGCTTCATACATCTCTTTTTTCGACATGTGTACACCTCTTCCTTCCATATTCAGTTTTTTCGTGTTCCATCACGCTGCTGTCTCCTAAACATAAATTGAGAGAGGGTTCTGCCCTCTCTCAATCAAGTCAACGTGTTAACATAAATAAGGTAACACTCTTTCTTCTATTTTGCAAGCTTTTTATTAAAAAAAGCATTTAAAAATGCCAGAAACATTGTTTCTGGCATTCCGGGTTGGGCTGTTATAAAAATAACAGAGCAGTTCGTAGGGGAATCGAACCCCTGATTCCGCCGTGAGAGGGCGGCGTCTTAACCGCTTGACCAACGAACCATGCTTGCATAATATAACATAGCAAAAACAAAAATGCAAGCATTATTTTATATTTTTTTACATTTTTCTACTTTGACCGGCTTACACTGTAAACTGATCCATGATCTCATTCAGTTTTGTCACAACATTGTGCAGGCTTTCGATCGCAGTATGGATATTTTCCATCTCCACGCTCTGCTGGTCAACTTTTCCTAAAATATCCTGACTGGATGCAGCCAGTTCTTCTGTCTCGGAAGAAATATCTGAAAACCGGTCCACTACTTTTGCTTTATTTGAATTCAAAAGTCCTACTGCACCTTCCAGTCCCTGAACATCTGCGCCAACATCATCGATCTCCTGATTGATCTGTTCAAATACGGCACGGGTATCACCCATAACTCCCATGCACTTTTCTGTCTCATCCTTCATGGAGAACATCTGACTGCTTACCACTTCAATTTCTTTCTGGATCTCCAGGATAATAGCAGTGATGTTGGTAGTGGCATCACTGGTCGCACGTGCAAGCTTACCGATTTCTTCTGCAACAACAGCAAATCCCTTTCCGGCTTCTCCGGCTCTTGCAGCCTCAATACTTGCATTCAGTGCCAATAAGGACGTCTGCTCTGCAATACTGTTGATTGTCTGCGAAATATCATCGATCGTGCGCGAGCGTTCTTCCAGATCGGCCACCGTGCTGTATGCTTCATCCTGAAGCTTTCTCGTCTTTTCAAACTGCTCTCCCAGCAGTTCGATTGCCTTGACACCTGTCTCGCTCTGTGCCATTGTCCTCGTCGCACTTTTATTCAGATTGGCTGTGTGCAATGTGATCTCGTCGATCTCTTTCGCAAAATCATTCAACGACATATTGGCTGTCTGGATCTGGTCTGCCTCCTCACCGACTGCTGACAGCACCTCATCGATCAGGTTCTTGACATAAACATTATTATCCAGCAGAGTAGAAACGGAAGAATTCACAATATCATACTGCTCTGATAAATTCGTGGAGGAGTCGCCCATCTGCTGTATAATATGTCCGAGTGTCTTCTGCAGTTCCAGCACATCATGGTTCATTCTTCCAAGCTCATCCTTCTGCCTGTTTTCCTTGATGTCAATTTCCTTTAAATTCAGTTCCTGCAAATGATTGATCTGCTTCTGGATTTTCAAAATCGGTTTTGTTATGCTTCCGGCATACAAGATCACAAGTACTGCTGCAATTACCGATGACAGGACAGTAACCACAACGAGAACCATAAGCATTTCGTTCGCTGCACTGTTATAAGCGGCAACAGGTGTGACCAAAGCCGCTTTCCATCCGCTTCCTGCAACTGTGGCAGCCTTCAGGTATTTGGCTTTGCCGTCATAGTCCGTAAATGCTCTCTGGGACGTCATTGCCTTCTCGTATGCTCCGCCGATCAGATCGCTTACATTCACTACATTCTCACCAGTTGATATAAACTCACTGTTCGGATGCATTAAAATGGCGCCATTCTCATTATAAATAAAACTGTAACTGCCATCCGAAGTATCGGTGATCTCGTTCATCATATCAAACAATGTGCTCAGCTTCAGATCCATATTGACTACGCCTTCCATGCCGGAGCCTGTATGGAACATCTTAGACACACTGATGATCAATTCTCCAGTGACTGCATCCACATAAGGATTGCCAAAATACTTTTCTCCGCCTGCCGCTTTTGC
>ERZ772897.2131-NODE-2131-length-18236-cov-6.367802_pt1 | contig 18236 bp, 16 predicted proteins | sample MGYA00512125_ERZ772897 | MGnify/ENA primary metagenome ERZ772897 (study PRJEB29015, sample SAMEA2737660) | human gut metagenome | biome: human gut; feature: human-associated habitat; material: faeces | place: China | collected 2012 ... | reverse complement strand
GCCAGATCGGTTTCTGCCGTGACGTGCTGAGCGTACTGGCAGACCACCAGATTCCGCTGGAACACATGCCCTCCAGCATCGACACGCTGTGCGTCGTGCTCGAGGACGCGGCGGCGGGCGTCGAGGCGGCGAAGCGCGCGGGCATGTACTGCATCGGCTTTCGGAGTCCCCACTCCGGGGCGCAGGACCTCGCGCGTGCCGACGAGATCGTGACGGATCTCGCGCACGTCGATATCGAAAAGCTATAGGAGATAGCACTTATTCATACTCATTCCATCGCGTTTGCCGTTGACAACCGTTTTCTATCGGGGTAAACTGGAAGTATAAATTGTTATAAAAACTTAGTAATTCTAAACAATTTTCAGACGATGGCAAGGGGATGGGTTCTGTTATGACAGAGATCAGGAAAGAAGCATTCGGTACGCTGAGCGATGGGCGCGCGGTGGAGCTCTACACCATGCGCAACGCGAGAGGCACGGAGGCGTCCGTGACGACGTACGGCGCACGGCTCGTGCGCTGGCAGACGGCGGGGCGCGAGGGGAAGCCCGTCGACATCGTGCTCGGCTACGCAGACGCGGCGGGCTACGAGGCGGACGACACGAGCATGGGCGGCATCGTCGGCCGCCACGCGAACCGCATCGAGGGCGGCAAGGTCACGATCGCAGGCAAGACGTACCAGCTCGACCTCAACGACGGCAGCCATCAGCAGAACCACATCCACGGCGGCCATCCGGGCTTCCACAACAAGCTCTGGCAGGCCGAGGTGACAGAGACGGGCGTCCGGCTCACGCTCGCGAGTCCTGACGGTGAGGGCGGCTACCCCGGCACGATGCAGGTCACGGTGCTCTACGCGCTCACGGAGGACGATGCGCTCTCCATCCGCTACGAGGCGACGAGCGATCAGGATACGATCTGCAATCTCACGAACCACACGTATTTCAACCTCGATGGCTACCAGGCGCCGCCCGTGCTCGACCAGGAGATCCAGATCTTCGCCGACCGCTACACGTGGGCCGACAGCGAGTCGCTGCCGGACGGGCGCATCCTCGCCGTCGACGGCACGCCGATGGACCTGCGGCAGCTCACGCGCATCGGCGCGCACATCGACGATGATTTCGACGAGCTTCAGATGGGACACGGCTACGACCACAACTGGGTGCTCTCAGCGGTACCGGACGCGCACGGCCTGCGCAAGGCCGCCTATGCGGTCTCGGAGAAGAGCGGCCTCACGCTCACGTGCTATACGACGCAGCCGGGGCTCCAGTTCTACACGGGGAATTTCCTCGACGGCACGCATGTTGGCAAGGAGGGCGTGCGCTTCGAGCGGCGCACGGGGTTCTGCCTCGAGACGCAGTTCTTCCCGAACGCGCCCGCCCATCCGGAGTTCCCCCAGCCGCTCTTGAAGAAAGGCGATATTTGGAAGGCGCAGACGGTCTTCGTGCTCGGCAGGAAGTGACCGCCGCGCCTCCCATCCTAGAATAGGAGGAGAGACTTGATGGATCGCTATACGATGACGTTCCCGGACTATACGGTCGGCGTCGAGGCTTATGAGAAGATTCGCGAGGTCTGCCCGCGCTACGGAAAGACGGTCGTCGTCATCGGCGGCCGCCGCGGTGTCGAGGCGGCGCAGGACAAGATCATCTCGGCGACGGAAGGCGTGGGGCTCGAGTTCACGGGCTTCCTGCACGCGGGCGGCGAGACGTCGTACGAGAACATCACGAAGCTCAGCCGCGACCAAGCGGTCATGGAGGCCGACATGGTCTTCGCCGTCGGCGGCGGCAAGGCGATCGACACGGCGAAGGTTGTCGCGAGCGAGCTGCGCAAGCCGTATTTCACGTTTCCAACCGTCGCCGGGAGCTGCGCCGCCATCTCGGGCATCGCGACGATCTACACGCCGGAGGGGCGGTTCCAGGAGTACGCGCGGCGGCGCGTGACGCCGGTGCACAGCTTCCTCTGCTCGCGCATCATGGCGCAGGCGCCTGTGAGCTTCCTGCTGCGCGGCATCAGCGATACCATCGCGAAGTACTACGAGGCGCAGATCTCCTCGCGCGGCAAGAAGCTCTGCCACACGGACGCGATGGGCCTCGCGGTCTCGCGCCTCTGCGCCGACCCCGTTTACGCCTACGGCGTGCAGGCGGTGCAGGACAACAAGCGCGGCCTCGTCTCGGACGCGTTCGAGGAGGTCATGCTCTCCGTCGTCGTCTCGAGCGGCATGGTGTCGAATTTCGCCGCGCCGGAGTTCAACGGTCACATCGCGCACACGCTCTACGAGGAACTCTCGACCCTGCCGCGCAATAAGCAGTCGGAGACGCACGGCGGCCTCGCCGCCTACGGCACGCTCCTCATGCTGCTCGCCGACGGCCAGGTCGAGGAGTTCCGCAGACTCCACGCCTTCTGTCAGCAGATCGGCCTGCCCGTGAGCCGTCAGGCGATCGGCGCGACGGAGGACGAGATCCACCGCGTCTTCCAGGCAACGGAGGAACATCAAGACGTCAAGATCCTACCCTATAAGATTACCCAGGACATGCTGCGGGCAGCCGCGGCGAAGCTCGAAGACTACAATAAGGGGGCAGAGAAATGAATATCCATGAGTACCAGAGCAAGGCGATCCTCAAATCCTACGGCGTGAACGTGCCGGAGGGCTACCCGGCGTTCAGCGTCGAGGAGGCCGTCGAGAACGCGAAGAAGCTCGGCACGCCGGTCGTTGTCGTCAAGGCGCAAATCCACGCGGGCGGCCGCGGCAAGGCGGGCGGCGTCAAGATCGCGCACTCGCCGGAGGAGGCGGGGGCATTCGCGAAAGAGCTTCTCGGCAAGACGCTCGTCACGAAGCAGACGGGCCCCGCGGGCAAGGTCGTGAACCGCCTGCTCATCGAGGCGGGCTCGAACATCAAGAAGGAGTACTACCTCTCGTTCGTCCTCGACCGCAAGACGGCGCGCGTCGTCATGATGGGCTCGGAGGAAGGCGGCATGGAGATCGAGAAGGTCGCCGCTGAGATGCCGGACAAGATCCTCAAGGAGACGATCGACCCCGCCATCGGGCTCGCCGCGTTCCAGGCGACGCGCATGGCGTACGGCCTGCACTTGCCGAAAGAGGCGGTCCGCAAGGCGACGAAGCTCATGAGCTGCCTCTATCAGGCGTTCGTCGGCAAGGACTGCAGCCTCGCGGAGATCAACCCGCTCGTGCTCACGGAGGAGGGCGACGTCATCGCGCTCGACGCGAAGCTCAACTTCGATGACAGCGCGCTGTTCCGCCACCCGGACATCGAGGAGCTGCGCGACGTGACGGAGGAGGACCCGAAGGAGCTCGCAGCGGCGAAAGAGGGGCTCAACTACGTCAACCTCGGCGGCGACGTCGCCTGCATGGTCAACGGCGCGGGCCTCGCGATGGCGACGGTCGACATCATCAAGTACTACGGCGGTGAGCCGGCGAACTTCCTCGACGTGGGCGGCGACTCCACGCCGGAGAAGATCGCGGCCGCGTTCCGCATCATGCTCGACGGCGGTCAGGCGAAGGGCATCTTCGTCAATATCTTCGGCGGCATCAACAAGTGCGACCTCGTCGCCGAGGGCATCGTCGAGGCGGCGAAGATCATCTCGCCGGACGGCAAGTCCCTGCCCGTGCCCGTCGTCGTGCGCCTCGAGGGCACGAACGTCGAGCGCGGACGCGAGATCTTAAAGAACACGCCTATCGAGAACGTCATCATGGCGCCGACGATGGAAGGCGGCGCTGAGACCATCGTGAAACTCGTCAAAGAAGCAGAGCAGGCGTAAAGGGGGCGTTCTCTATGGGAATCTTAGTCAACAAGGATACGAAAGTCATCGTACAGGGCATCACGGGCAAGGCGGCAACGTTCCACACGAAGCAGATGCTCGAATACGGGACGAAGATCGTCGCGGGCGTTACGCCGGGCAAGGCCGGACAGGTCGTCGAGGGCGTGCCGGTCTTCAATACTGTGCGCGACGCCGTCGAGGCGACGGGCGCGAATGCCTCGGTCATCTATGTACCGGCGCGCTTCGCAGCGGACTCCATCCTCGAAGCCGTTGACGCTGAGCTCGACGTCGTCGTCTGCATCACCGAGCACATCCCCGTGCAGGACATGGTCAAGGTGCGCCGCTACATGGAAGGCAAGAAGACGCGCCTCATCGGGCCGAACTGCCCGGGCATCCTCACGGCGGACGAGGCGAAGCTCGGCATCATCCCGGGCTACATCCACAGGAAGGGCCACGTCGGCGTCATCAGCCGTTCCGGCACGCTCACGTACGAGGCGACGTTCCAGCTCACGGCGGCGGGGATCGGCCAGACGACGGCGATCGGCATCGGCGGCGACCCGATCAAGGGCACGGACTTTATCGACGCGCTCGCGCTCTTCAAGGATGATCCCGACACGCTCGCAGTGCTCATGATCGGCGAGATCGGCGGCACGGCGGAGGAAGACGCGGCGAAGTGGATCGCCGAGAATATGCCGGATAAGCCCGTCGCGGCATTCATTTCCGGCCGCCAGGCGCCTCCGGGCAAGCGCATGGGTCATGCGGGCGCCATCATCAGCGGCGGCAAGGGCACGGCGGCGGACAAGATCAAGGCCTTGAACGCCGTCGGCATCGAGGTCGCCGATACCGTCGCCCACATCGGCGAGACCGTCGTCAAGACGCTCAAGAAGGCCGGTATTTACGAGCAGTGCCATACCTGCTGAGAAAGAGATTGAACAAGAGATAAAAGAGAAAGCAAAGCCCTGCGGCTGAACGGAATGGGATTCCGGTGGCCGCAGGGCTTTTGGTGTCTTCGGTGACGAAGGGGCGCGCTGGATCAAGGGGCTTGTATACAGGATGTTTATAAAATTAACTTGCAATATTTAAGAAATAATGCTATTCTTACAGCAGAAAATGAAATAAAATTTCATATTAATTTCTGGCGGCAGAGGGGAATTGCCAGGGAGTATGGGAAAGGAGTTCAGGATATGACGGCTGGGAATGGGAAGCAGACGGGATCGATTTTGGCACAGCTGGAGCAGCCATCCTTTCGCCCTTCCAAGGCGGATCGCAAACTCATCGCGTATATGCGCAGCCATCCGGAGGAGATCCCGGTATCGACCATCGCGGCACTGGCGGAGCGTGTCGGTGTCGCGGAGTCGACGGTCACGCGCTTCGTCAAGAAGATGGGCTATGCGAGCCTCAATCTGTTCAAGGTCCTTTTCGCGAAGGAGTTCTCGCAGTACAAGGATCGGCAGATCATCAGCCGCGGCATCGAGCATGACGAGCCAGCGCTCGTCACAGGGCGCAAGCTGCTCGACGCTTACTACGATACGCTTGATCAGACGTATGCGGCGCTGCCGGAGGGCGTGATCGAGCGCTGCGCCGCGGAGCTCCAGGAGGCGGAGCGCATCATCTTCGTGGGGCTCGGCAACTCCGGCTTCATGGCGATGGACGCGGCGTACAAGTTTTTCCGCATCGGGCTGCCGAGCGAGAGCAGCGACAACTCGCATGCGATGGTCATGAAGGCGGCGCTGAGCGGCGCGGAGACGACGTTCGTGGCGGTGTCGCACTCCGGTGAGACGCCGGAGGTCATCGAGACGCTGAAGATCGCCAAGGCGAACGGCGCACGCACGATCGTCATCACCTCAGCGCGCACGTCGTCCTTAGCGCAGCTCGCGGATACGATCGTGCCGTATGTCGGCAGGGAGACGCTGCTCGAGACGGGCTCGGTCTCCGTTAAGATGGCACAGATCTTCATCCTCGACCTCATCTATACGCAGATCGTCAAGAATCGTGCCGAACGGGCGGCGGAGAGCAAGCGCCGGACGGCACTCGCCGTAGCTCATCTTCGTTGAGAGAGAAGGAGGTTAAAAATGTTTTCATTTGAAAAACTCAAGGGGCGGCTGATCGTCTCGTGCCAGGCGCTCCCTGACGAGCCGCTGCACAGCGCGTTCATCATGGGACGCATGGCGCGGGCGGCGAAGGAGGGCGGTGCCTGCGCCATCCGCGCTCAGAGCATGGCGGACATCATCGAGATCAAGGAGGTCACGGGACTGCCGGTGTTCGGTCTCGTCAAGAGGAATTACGAGGACTCGGACATCTACATCACGCCGACGGCGAAGGAGGTGCGCGAGCTGCTCGCTGTCGGCGCGGAGGTCATCGCGCTCGACATGACGGCGCGGCCGCGGCCGCAGGGCGAGCAGATGGCGGATCTCGTCGCGCTCGCGCATGCGGGCGGCGCCGCGGTACTCGCGGATATCTCGACGTATGAGGAGGGGATTGAGGCGGCGCGTCTCGGCGCGGATGCGGTCTCGACGACGCTCTCCGGCTATACGCCGTACTCGCCGCAGCTGCCGGGGCCGGATGTCGCGCTCGTGCGGCGGCTCGCGGCGGATCTTGCGGTGCCGCTCTTCGCCGAGGGGCGCATCCATACGCCGGAGGATGTGCGCACGGTCATGGCGGCGGGGGCGTTCGCGCCCATCATTGGCTCCGTGATCACGCGGCCGCAGCTCATCACGGCGCGCTTCGCCAGAGCGCTCGAGGCATGAGGAAAAGAGGCGCTCGGCGAGAGGTAAGGGGTGTTCTTTTGTGAAAAGGGGGAGAAGTTCATGAGCATTTTCAATGCAAGCGGGAGCAGCGGTGCGTTCGCCGCGGCGCAGAGGTTCGGCAAGTCCTTCATGCTGCCGATCGCCGTGCTGCCGGCGGCCGGACTCTTGCTCGGCATCGGCGGCGCGCTGTCGAATCCAAACTCCATCAAGGCGTATCCGGTGCTCGATATCGCCTGGCTGCAGCATGTGTTCACCATCATGGCGGCGGCGGGCAACATCGTGTTCGCGAATCTCGCCATCCTGTTCGCGGTCGGCATCGCGGTCGGGCTCGCGCGCTCGGACAAGGGGACGGCGGGACTCGCGGCGGTGCTCGCGTTCCTCGTGATGAACTCGACGATCAATGCGCTCCTCAAGATCACGGGGACGCTCGCCGCAGACAATCTCGCGGGTGTCGGCCAGGGCATGAGCCTCGGCGTGCAGACGCTCGAGACGGGCGTGTTCGGCGGCGTCGTCGTCGGCATCATGACGTATTATCTGCACAAGCGGTTCCACAAGGCGGAGCTGCCGCAGTTCCTCGGCTTCTTCGGCGGCTCGCGGTTCGTGCCGATCGTCTGCTCGTTCGCGGCGATTTTTCTCGGCTGCGCGATGTTCGTCATCTGGCCGCATTTCCAGAAGATCATCTTCGGCCTCGGCGGTCTCGTGGATTCCACGGGCTATATCGGGACGCTCATCTATGGATTCGTGCTGCGCATGCTCGGCCCGTTCGGCTTGCATCATATCTTCTATCTGCCGTTCTGGACGACGGCACTCGGCGGCACGGCGGTCATCAACGGCCAGCTTGTCGAGGGCACGCAGCGCATCTTCTTCGCCCAGCTCGGCGATCCGGCGACGCAGCACTACTACATCGGCATCTCGCGGTTCATGTCGGGACGCTTCATCACGATGATGTTCGGCCTCATCGGCGCTTGCCTCGCGATGTATCAGACGGCGAAGCCGGAGAAGAAAAAGGTGGTCGGCGGCCTCCTGCTCTCGGCGGGCCTGACGTCGTTCATGACGGGTATCACGGAACCGATCGAGTTCTCGTTCCTCTTCGTCGCGCCGCAACTCTATGTGCTTCACGCGTTCTTCGACGGCTGCGCGTTCATGATCGCGCATATTTTAGAGATCACGGTCGGCCAGACGTTCTCCGGCGGCTGCATCGACCTCATCCTCTTCGGCATCCTGCAGGGGAACGCGAAGACGAACTGGCTCTATATCCCGCTGGTCGGCGTGCCGTGGTTTTTCCTCTACTATCTCTCGTTCAAATATCTGATCCTCAAGTTCGACTTCAAGACGCTCGGGCGCGAGGATGACGACGCGGAGAGCGAAGAGGGCGAGGAGGCCGTGCAGGTGACGAGCCGCGCAGCGCAGGTCATCGAGGGGCTCGGCGGCCGCGCGAACATCGAGGAGCTTGATTGCTGCGCGACGCGTCTGCGCGTGACGGTCAAGGATCCGGAGAAGGTCAGAGAGCGCCTCCTCAAGGCGAGCGGCAGCCGCGGCGTCCTCCGGAGCGGCAAGGGCGTGCAGGTTATCTACGGGCCGCAGGTATCTGTTATCAAGAACGAGGTCGAGGAGCTCATGCATCTCGATTTGTAAGGAACCGCTGATGAAATGAAGTGACCTGAATTTGCGTAAATGCGCTGTATCTCTCTAGGAAACAAACCGGAGGCGTAGCAGCCAAAACGCTCCATCGCGTTTTGTGCTGAGGATTTGTCGAGGGCGAGAGGACAGTGCAGATACGCAAAGGCAGGGTGCTGAATGAATCAGTGGTTCCGTAAGGGGGGATCACGATGCGGTTGATTTTCGCGGAGGATTATGAGGATATGAGCTGCGAGGCGGCGAAGATCGTCTCGGGACAGATCTATTTGAAGCCGCAGAGCGTGCTGGGACTCGCGACGGGGAGCACGCCCGTCGGCCTCTATGACAGGCTCGTGCAGATCTACCAGACGGTCGGGCTCGATTTCTCGGGAGTGACGACGTTCAATCTCGACGAGTATGTGGGGATGTCGAGCGAGGATCCAGAGAGCTATCATTATTTCATGAAAAAGCATCTGTTCTCGCGCGTGAACCTGCGGCCCGATCATTGCTTCGTGCCGAACGGCATGGCGGAGGATCTCGAGGAGGAGGGCCGCCGCTATGACGCGATGATCGAGGCGGCGGGCGGCATCGACCTGCAGGTGCTCGGCATCGGGCGCAACGCGCACATCGGCTTCAACGAGCCGGATATCAAGTTCGAGGCGATGACGCATGAGGTGCGCCTCGACGATGAGACCATCCGGGCGAACGCGCGTTTCTTTGCGCGCGAGGAGGATGTGCCGCGCTATGCCATCAGCATGGGCATCCGCAACATCATGCTCGCGCGCCGCGTGCTGCTGCTCGCGAGCGGCCCGGAAAAGGCGGACGCGGTCTACGCGGCGGCCTGCGGCAGCGTGAGCCCGAAGGCGCCCGCATCCATCCTGCAGCTGCACCGCGACGCGACCATCATCGTCGACGCGGCCGCGTCGGCGCGGCTGCCGGAGGCGTGGAAGGAGAAAAGGTTTTATAATTTCTGACTCAGGGAGGGGTTTACCATGAGCGGTATGCTGGAAAAATTGCAGAGCATCGGCAAGGCGCTGATGCTCCCCATCGCGGTTCTGCCGGCAGCGGCGTTGTTGCTGCGCCTGGGCGCGCCGGATGTGTTCAATATTCCCTTCATCACGAAGGCGGGCGGCGCGGTCTTTGATAATCTCGCCTTGATCTTCGCCATCGGCATCGCCGTCGGTCTCGCGAGAGAGAACAATGGCGCGGCGGGGCTTGCGGGTGCCATCGGCTATCTCGTGCTGACGTCCGGCCTCAAGGCCATCGACAAGGATCTCAACATGAGCGTGCTCGCAGGTATCATCAGCGGCATCGAGGCGGGGCTGCTCTACAACCGCTTCCACGGCATCCGTCTGCCGGAGTTCCTCGGCTTCTTCTCCGGGCGGCGGTTCGTGCCCATCGTGACGGCATTTGCCTCCATCATTCTCGCGGGCATCTTCGGCGTGATCTGGGGGCCGTGCCAGGCGGTCATCCACGGCGTCGGCGAGTGGATCATCGGCGCGGGCGTGGTCGGCACGTTCGTCTACGGCGTGCTCAACCGCCTGCTCATCCCGTTCGGCCTGCACCACATCCTCAACAGCTTCATCTGGTTCGTGTTCGGCGAGTATACGACGCCGGCGGGCGTCGTCGCGACGGGCGATCTCAACCGATTTTTCGCGGGGGATCCCCATGCGGGCATGTTCATGGGCGGCTTCTTCGTCATGATGATGTTCGGCATGCCGGCGGTCGCGCTCGCGATGTACCGCGCGGCCAAGCCGGAGAACCGTCCGAAGATTGCGGGCGCGCTCGCCTCGGTGGCGTTCACGGCGTTCCTCACGGGCATCACGGAGCCGATCGAGTTCATGTTCATGTTCCTCGCGCCGGGGCTCTACGCGGTGCACGCCGTGCTCACGGGCCTCGCGCTTTCTGTGACGTACAGTCTCGGCGTCCTGCATGGCTTCGGATTTTCGGCGGGCTTCATCGACTATGTGCTGAACTGGGGCCTCGCGACGAAGCCGGCGATGATCATCCCCATCGGTCTCGTGTTCTTCGTCATCTACTACGCGATTTTCAGCTGGGCTATTCGCCGGTTCGATATCCCGACCGTCGGCCGCGGCGACGATGAGACGGCGGAGGATGAGGAACGCGTGCCCATCGAGGAGAGCGGCTATATCCATGCGCTCGTCGAGCATCTCGGCGGCGTGGAGAATCTGCTCGAGATTTCCTCCTGCATCACGCGTCTGCGCCTCAAGGTGCGCGACAGCGGCGCCATCGACGAGGAGGAGCTCAAGAAGCTCGGCGCCAAAGGCGTCATCGCGAAGGGGCAGGCTGTGCAGGTCATTATCGGCACGGAGGCGGAGCATGTCGCCGATGAGATGCGGCAATATGTCAAGCAGTAACAAGCTGCTGACGCGTCGCGTTTTTTAGAAAGGAGGAAAGCCCGGCGTGCTGCGTCATGCAGAGGCGCCGGGCTTTCCTCGCGAGGTTAGGAGAGGAGAACTTTATGAAGGCAATCAAGAACGGCAGGTGCATCCTGCCCGGAGCGGCAGGCGACTTCGTGGCGGCGGAGGGGATGGTCCTGCTCTATGATGCGGCGGGCATCGCGGGCGTCGCGGAGGCGGCATCGTTCGCGGAGGACGGCTGCGAGGAAATCATCGACGCGGACGGGCGGTATGTCGCGCCCGGGTTCCTCAATGTCCACATTCACGGCTGCAAGGGCAGCGATACGATGGACGCGACGCCGGAGGCGCTCGGCGCGATGCAGGACTTCCTGCCGCGGACGGGCGTGACGTCGTTCCTGCCGACGACGATGACGTGTGCCTGGCAGGAGATCGCGGCGGCGCTCACAGCCGTGCGCACGGCGATGCGGACGCCGCGCGCGGGCGCGCGTGTGCTCGGCGCGCACATGGAGGGGCCCTTTATCAGTCCCGCGAAGAAGGGATCGCAGGCGGAGGAGAATATCCTGCGTGCGGACTACGCGCGGCTCGCGCCGTTTGCCGACGTCGTACGCATCGTGACGGTCGCGCCGGAGGAGCTGCCCGAGGGGAGCGACTTCCTCGCGCGGTGCCGCGCGGCCGGCATCCGCGTCTCCATCGGCCACACGGCGGCGGACTACGAGACGGCCCGCCGCGCCGTCCTGCGGCAGGGGGTGCACCGGTTCACGCACCTCTACGACGCGATGCAGGGATTCCATCACCGCGCGCCCGGAGCGCTCGGCGCGGCGCTCGATACGGACGCCTATGTCGAGCTCATCGCGGACAACGTGCATGCCTGCCCGATGGCGCAGCGGCTCGCCTATCGCGTGAAGGGGAAGGATCGCGTGATCCTCATCACGGACGCTCTGCGCGCTTGCGGCATGGGCGACGGCCCGTCGGAGCTCGGCGGACAGCGGGTATTCGTGAAGGGCGAGCTCGCGACGCTCGCGGACGGGACGATCGCGGGCAGCGTTGCGACGATGAACCGCTGCCTGCGGCTCTTCCTGGAGAACACGGGCGCGCGCGTCGCCGATGCCGTCGCGATGGTCACGAAGAATCCCGCGGAGGATCTCGGCATCTACGCGGAGGTCGGCTCGCTCGCGCCGGGCAAGCGCGCCGACATCACCATCTTCGATGAGCAGCTCGCGATCTATGACACCATTGTCGGCGGGCAACGGCTCGGCCCGTTCGCGTGAGGAGGGAATCGTTATGTTTGGCTTTGGCAAAAGGAAGCTCGCGCTCGCGGCGCCTGTCGCCGGGCGCATCATCGACATCGAGGAGGTGGCGGACGAAGTCTTTTCCGCAAAGATGATGGGAGACGGCTTCGCCGTGGAGCCGTCGGCGGATGCGGATACGATCACGGCGCCGTGCGACGGGGAGGTGACGCTCGTCGCAAAGACGCTCCATGCCGTCGCGCTACGCGCGGGCGGCGTGGAGATTCTCATCCATGTCGGGCTCGACACCGTGGAGCTCGCGGGGCAGGGATTCCACGCGCTCGTAAAGGCGGGCGACCGGGTGCGCCGCGGAACGCCGCTGCTCCGGTTCGACCGCGCGCTCATCGAGGCGCAGGGCAAGAGGCTCACGACGATGCTCGTGCTCACGAACGAGGAGGAGAAGGTCAAGAGCCTGGAGAAGCACCTGCAGGCGCCGGAGACGGTGCTGACGGTGACGGTGAAATAGGGAAGCGCTGGCGGTAGCGCTTCCACTTTCCGGCGCGTCGGCGGATGCCTTGGCGCGAAGCTATCATCGGCCTGCAAAAAGAGAAAAGAAGGATGCCCGCGAGATCTGTGTCTCACAGGGCATCCTTCTTTTTGTTTTCCTTTTGCCTTGCGCGTCGGAGGAAGATTTTCAGGGAACGGATGATGGGAACCGCAGATGCATCCGCCAGCTCCCCGAGCTCCTCGGCCGGTCGTCAGGTGCGGAACTTTCCGAGGGCTTCCTTGAGCTTCTGCGCCTGCTCGGCGAGCTGGCGGGAGCTCGCGGCGATTTCCTCCATGCCGGCGGACTGCTCCTCCGCGGCGGCCGAGACGGTCTCGGTGCTCGAGGAGATTTTCTGCGAGCCGCCGTGGATGTTGTCGGTGTAGCCGACGATCTTCTTGCCGCTCTCGTCGATGTCCTTCATCGTGTGCATGATGAGCTGCGTGTCGCTGTGGATGCCTTCGATGCGCTCCATGATGGCCTTGAAGCCCTCGCCTGTCGACTGGACGTTCGCGCGGCCTTTCTCGGCCTCGGCGCGCCCTGTCTCCATCGCGCTCACGGCCTCGGCTGTTTCCTTCTGGATCGCAGCGATGAGGTTGCTGATTTTCGTCGCTGCTTCCTGCGACTCCTCAGCGAGCTTGCGCACCTCCTCGGCGACGACGGAGAAACCGCGGCCGTGCTCGCCTGCGCGCGCCGCTTCGATGGCCGCGTTGAGCGCGAGCAGGTTCGTCTGCTCGGCGATGCCGGAGATGGTGTCGATGATGGCGCCGATTTCCTTCGAGCGCTCGCCGAGCTTCTCAATGACGGTGCTCGATTGCTCCACGGTGTCCGCGATGGAGTGCATCTGCTCGACGGTCGCCTGTACGAGCTTGCCGCCGTCCTGCGTCATCTGCGTCGTGACTTCGACATGGCTGCGGATGGTGTTCATCGTGGAGAGGGACTTGCCGACGCCCTCGGAGAACGCGTCGACCTCCTCCTTCGTTTTGGTCACGAAGTCCATCTGCTCCTGCGTGGAGCCCGCGACCTCGGTGATGGACTGCGCGATGCTCTGCGTCGCCTCGGCGGACTGCTCGGCCGTCTCCGTGAGCTGGCCCGCGGACTGGTCGACGGTGTCGGCGGCGTCCTGGATCTCCTTCGTCATGTCGCGGATCTCGTCGAACATGTGGTTGAGCGAGGCGGCGATGTGGCCGAACTCGTCCGAGCGATCCTCGGGGATGCGGTAGGCGAGGTTGCGCGCCTCGCCTTCCTTGGCGCCCTTGAGGATGGCGCTGACACCGGTCTTGATCTCTTTCATGAGATAGAGTACGACGCCGACGGTGATGAGGAGCACGATGAGGAGCACGATGATCGTCGTCGTGCGCACGCCCGCGTAGATGTCATCCGCTTCGTCCTTATTTTGGTCGATTTTCTGCGCGTTGAAGTTCTCGGCCCCGACGACGATGTCCTGCATCTTCAGGAACGCGGGACGGGCGACCTCCTCGAAGCTGTTTTTCGCTTCGTCCTTCTTGCCCGCGTTGTAGAGAGCCAGCGTCTTTTTCGAAGTCTCCTGGTAGGATTTCCAGTTGTCCTTCATGTCCTGCAGAGTGGCCTGGACTTTTTCCTTGTCGGCTTCGTTCTTGAATTGATGGTGGTTCAACCACTCGTCGGCGAGGCCGATATTCTTGTCGATATCGGCCTGCGACTCCTTGAGCTCCTGGAGGAGCTTTGCCTGCTTGGCCTTGTCGTCGGTGATGAAAAACATCGACGCCTTGAGGCGCATGTTGTTCAGACTGTCGGACAGATTGCTGCAAATAGTGGAATAGTCCGACCATTCTTTGACGGTATTCGTTGACTGGCTGATCTTTGCGCCGGAATAGATGGCGTAGATTCCGAAGAGGATGAAGAAAACAATCAGCAGCACGAAGCCGCAGGTCGATTTCTTGACGATCGTCATTCCCTTCATGTTACATCACTCCTAGTACTCATAAACAACTCTGACAAATATTCCCATAGGTCTAATTTAGTCGAATGGTGAGGGAATGTCAATATTCCTGAATAAAACAATCATTTGCTTCATATTTTACTTCAATCGGATAATGATTGGCTACTTTTGAAAAGATCGGTGCTTTATATAGAGATGCATTTCCGGGAGGGAAGGGGCGGTGCGGCAAGAGAATTTTGCACCTGGAGGGGCTCTATGATAATATGGTAGGGAAATGTGCGCCGGGTGGCGCGGGAAAGGAATGGTGTGTTTGGATTGGGCGGAAATCAGCCTGCGCTCGTCGCATGCGGAGATGGAGCTCATCGCGCAGGCGCTGCTCGATGTGGGCGCGGCGGGCGTCGTCTATGAGGATCCGGCGGAGGAGCAGCAATATCTCGCGCAGGCAGAGGGCAGAGAGGCAGCGCCACCGCAGGTGGAGGAGCCGGTCGTCGTGAAGGCGTATCTGCCGGAGGATGAGGATCTTGCGGCGCGCCTCGCGGAGCTTCGCGAGGGAATCGCGCGGCTCGCGCGCGCCGATGGCTTCGATGCCACGGCGTGCGCGCCTTTGGTGCGCCATGTCTCCGACGCGGATTGGGAGAATAATTGGAAGGCGTATTTCCATACGCAGCGCGTGGGGGAGCGCATCGTGATCCAGCCGACCTGGGAGACGTATGCTGCGCAGCCGGAAGACATCGTCCTCCGGCTCGATCCGGAGTCGGCGTTCGGCACGGGGACGCATCCGACGACGGCGATGTGCCTGCGCGCGCTCGAGACGCTCGTGCGGCCCGGCATGCGTGTGTTCGATGTGGGCACGGGCTCCGGTGTGCTCGCCATCGCGGCGGCAAAGCTCGGCGCGCGCGAGGTCGTCGCGATGGACTACGCGCGCCCCGCGGCGGCGGTCGCAGCGAAGAACGTGCGGGAAAATGGCGTAGAGGACGTCGTACAGACGGGCGTCTCCGATCTCCTCCAGGGCTTTTCGGGGCAGGCGGATCTCATCGCGGCGAACATCATCGCGGATATCATCCTGCGCCTCTTTGATGAGCTTGCGGATCATCTCGCGCCGGGCGGGCGGCTGCTCGCCTCGGGCATCATCGACGAGCGCCTCGCGGAGGTCGAGGCGGCTGCCGCCGCGCACGGGCTCGCCATAGAGCAGGTGATGGAGGACGCCGGCTGGGCGGCGCTCGTGATCCGCGCGGGAGGGAGCGTATGAGACGCCTGTTCCTCAAGGGGCTGCTCGCGCCGGTGGTTACACTCACGGGCGATGACGCGCACCATCTGCTCTACGCGATGCGCGCGAAGGCGGGCGACGAGGTCGTGCTCGTCGACGACGCGGGGCAGGTCGCGCGTATGGAGCTCACGGGCTTCACGGCGGATACGGTGACGATGCGCCTCGTGGAGCGTCTCGCGGCGGATACGGAGTCGCCGCTCTCGCTCGTGCTCGCGCAGTGCCTGCCGAAGGGCGACAAGCTCGAATTCATCGTGCAGAAGGCGGTCGAGCTCGGCGCTGTCGCCGTCCAGCCGCTGGCGAGCCGCAACAGCGTCGTGCGCTATGACGCGAAAAAGGCGGCGGCCAAGGGAAAGCGCTGGCAGAAGATCGCCGACGAGGCCGCCAAGCAGTGCGGGCGCACGCGCCTGCCCGCCGTGCGGCCGATCGAGCCTCTTACGGACTGGCTGGCGGCGCGGGCCGCGCGCGCGGATGCAGCGCTGCTCTTCTGCTATGAGAATGAGGAGCGCCAGCCGATGCAGGCGGCGCTGCGCGCGCTTCCCGCGTCCGTGCGCGAGATCACGCTACTCGTCGGGCCTGAGGGTGGCTTCACGCTCGCGGAGGCGGAGACCATCGCGCGCGCGGGCGGCGTGAGCGTCACACTCGGGCCGCGCATCTTGCGCGCGGAGACGGCGGCCGTCGCCGCGATGAGCATCGTGCAGTATGAGCGGGGGGATCTCGGCAGCGAGGCGGTCTCCCTGACTGGCGGGGCGTGAGGTGGCGTTTTGCGCGCTTCGGCAGGACGGCGTATTCCCTCTGGGATGCGCCGCCTTGCTCGTTATTATTCGGAAAGGAAGAAGAATTTGCCAAAGGTAGCACTTACCACCCTTGGGTGCAAGGTCAATCAGTTCGAGACGGAGACGATGGAGGGGCTTTTCAAGCGCGCGGGCTATACGGTCGTGCCGTTTGAGGAGCGGGCCGATGTCTACGTCATCAATACCTGCTCGGTTACGAGCCTCGGCGACCGCAAGAGCCGCCAGATCATCCGCCGCGCGCACCGCGAGAACGAGCGCGCCGTCATCGCGGTCTGTGGCTGCTACGCGCAGGTCGCGCCGAAGGAGATCAAGGCCATTGAGGGCGTGCGCGTCGTGCTCGGCACGAAGGAGCGCGCACACATCGTCGACTACGTCGAGCGCGCGCTGCGCGAGGACGGCATCTTAGACGGCGTCGGCGACATCATGCAGGCGCATACGTTCGAGGACATCCCGCTCTACGACAGCCCGCAGCGCACGCGCGCGTTCCTCAAGATCGAGGACGGCTGTGAGAATTTCTGCTCGTACTGCATCATCCCCTACGCACGCGGCCCCGTGAAGTCGCGGGCGCTCTCCCATATCCGTGCGGAGGCGGAGAAGCTCGTGCGCGCGGGATTCCACGAGATCGTCCTGACGGGCATCCACCTCGGCGCCTACGGGCGCGACCTCGGCGGCAACGTCACGCTCGCGGACGCCTGCCGCGAGGTGCTTTCCGTGGCGGGACTGCGGCGCCTGCGGCTCGGCTCGCTCGAGTCGCTCGAGCTCTCGCCGGAGCTCTTCGCGCTGATCCGCGAGGACGAGCGCTTCTGCGCGCACCTCCACCTGCCACTGCAGGCGGGATCGGACGCCGTGCTGCGCGCGATGAACCGTCACTATGATACGGAGGAGTTCGCGCACCTCATCGAGGGCGTGCGCCGCGAGGTGCCGGGCATCGCGATCTCGACGGACATCATCGTGGGCTTTCCGGGCGAGACGGAGGAGATGTTCGCGGAGAGCCTCGCGTTCGTCGCGCGCCTGGGGTTCTCGCGCATGCATGTATTCCCGTACTCGCGACGCACGGGCACGCCTGCCGCGCGCATGGCGGATCAGGTGCCAGAGCCCGTGAAAAAGGAGCGCGTCCACCGCATGCAGGCGCTCGCCACGCGGGAGACGGAGGCGTACGAGCGCTCGTTCCTCGGGCAGACGCTGCGCGTGCTGCTCGAGACAAGCACGGACGGCGAGACGGACGGGCTCACGGACAACTACATCCGCGTCTACGTGCCGGGAAGCTACGAGAGCGGCACGCTCGCCGCCGTGCGCCTCGAGCGCCTCTACCGCGACGGCGTCTCCGGCAGCGTCGTCGCGCTGGAAAACGGCGGACGGAGAAAATAAAAAGAAGGTTTTTCGTCCCGCGTGACGAATTCAATCCATGTTGGAACGTTCCTGAAGGAGTCCAGGGGAAGGGGGTGACACCATGGCAGATTGTATCTTTTGCAAGATCGCCGGCAAGGAGATCCCGTCGACGCTCGTTTACGAGGATGAGACGGTCGTCGCGTTCAAGGACCTCGAGCCGCAGGCGCCCGTGCACGTGCTCGTGATCCCGAAGAAGCACATCGAGAGCATCCTTGCGCTCACGGACGCGGACAAGGCACTCGTCGGGCACATCCTCGCGGACGTCATCCCGCAGCTCGCGCGTGAGCTCGGCGTGGCGGAGAAGGGATTCCGCGTCGTCGCCAACACGGGCGAGGAGGGCGGACAGAGCGTGAAGCACCTGCATTTCCACCTCCTCGGCGGCCGGTCCATGCAGTGGCCACCGGGTTGATGCCGCCGTTTCTCCACCGGAGAAGAAGCTATTGACATGGGACGGATATTTCCGCTATAATACTATGGTATGGTTACCGGTGGTAACTGTCCTACGTCAAGTGGAGGGGGGGAAACAAATGGCAAACGAAATCAAAGTTGGTAAAAACGAATCGATCGATAGTGCTCTCCGCC
>ERZ772897.2116-NODE-2116-length-18304-cov-7.027399_pt1 | contig 18304 bp, 9 predicted proteins | sample MGYA00512125_ERZ772897 | MGnify/ENA primary metagenome ERZ772897 (study PRJEB29015, sample SAMEA2737660) | human gut metagenome | biome: human gut; feature: human-associated habitat; material: faeces | place: China | collected 2012 ... | reverse complement strand
CAGTTATTTAACCCCCTTGTCTTACCAAGTTCCATATTAGTCAGATTAGTAAACATCTATATGTTTAGATGCAACAAAAAATTGTTGTTTTTAACAAGTGGTTTTGGAGGTTGGTTAATTGGTCACATTTTTTTCATAAAATGGATTGAATTTGTCTGGATACAACAAAATAATGTTATTAAATCTAATGAACGCATTCGCTCTAAGAAGTCCATTTTATCAGAATTTCGAACTTCTATGGCTCAACTCTTTAGTGTTTTTTTATTTGTTACGTGTTTATACTATTTAGACCGAACACCCTTGCCCTTTGTTTTTAAAAAGAAACGTTCAAAAAGTAAAGAAAGCGGTGAAATTGAAAAACACAAATTTGATGTTGAAAGAATTTCAAAAACGACAAGAACTGAGCAAAAAAAAAAGATATCTTCGGAAACCGATACTTCTTCTTATCTTTTTGCAAAGAAGGGTAAGAATTCAAAGAAAATCAACGAAACCGCAGATAAAAAGATATTGGTATCGAAGAAATCCCTTGTAACGATTTTTTTCGATTTTAGACGATGGAAGCGGCCGTTACGATATATAAAAAACGCTCGATTTGAAAATGTTGTACGAAATGATATGTCACAATTCTTTTTTGATACATGTCAAAATGATGGAAAAGAAAGAATATCTTTTGCCTCTCCACCCAATTTGTCGACTTTTCTACAAATGATGGAAAAAAGAATAGACTCTTTAACAAGAGAAAAAATCTTCTATGATGAATTGAATAATTATTGGAACTCTCAAAATGAAGAAAAAAAAAAAAAACTAAGCAATGAAATTCTAAACAGGGCGGAAGTTCTAGATAAGGAATTTATACCATTGGATATATTCCAAAAACGAATTAGATTATGCAATGAAGAGACTCAAACAAAAAACTTACCTAAACTATATGATCCTTTCTTGAATGGACCCTGTCGGGGCCGAATGAACAATTTTTTGTTATCCTCAATTAATAATAAAACTTATAAAAAAGATGATATTTGGATAAATAAGATTCATGGTCTCCTTCTTTCTAGTATTCAAAAAACTAGTTATTTTGAAGAGAACATGGATATATTTTATCAAAAGTTATTTTTAACTGAAATTAGTTTTTTTTTTAACTTAATCCATAAATTTTCTGAAAAATCAGTATCAGCCTTGAATTTTGAAGGACTTGTGTTCTTTCCGGAACATGCACACATAACGCCTAAAAAAATTCAATTCTTATTTGACGCAATTCGAACAGATCTGAAGGATAAAACAATTAAAAAAAAAAAATGTATTGTAATAAAGGAAATCGAAAAACAAGTTCCTCGATGGCCTTACAAACTAATCGATGAAATCCAAGACCTCGAAGAGGGAAACAAAGACGAACAGAAGTATGGAATTCGTTCCCGAAAAGCCAAACGTGTAGTTATTTTTACTCATACTAAAAAATCAAAAGATTCTAATCCTTATGGGGATACTAGAAAAACAAATAACACTGATGAAAAAGGGGAATTGGCTTTAATACGTTATGCACAACAACCAGATTTTCGACGAGACATAATAAAAGGATCCATACGTGCTCAAAGGCGGAAAACTATTACTTGGAAAATTTTTCAAAAAAGTCTGTATTCGCCCCTTTTTTTGAATAAAATTGAGAAACCCCCATTTTTTTTTTTGAAAAATTTTGAACCAATGAGACAAATGCTTTTTCTGTTCCAAAGGAGGCTGCGGACAAAAACAGGATTAGAAAATCCGTATTATACAGAAGAAGAGACAAAAGAAAGTAAGGAGGAGGACAAAAGAACAAAAAAAGAACAAGAGGAAAAAAGACGTATAGCAGTAGGAGAGGCCTGGGATAGTTTTATAGTTGCTCAAGTAATAAGAGGCTCGTTATTAATAACCCAATCGATTCTTAGAAAATATATTGTATTGCCTTCGTTGATAATAATTAAAAATATTGTTCGTATGCTTTTATTTCAATTTCCCGAATGGTCAGAAGATTTTAGGGATTGGAATAGAGAAATGTATATTAAATGCACCTATAATGGTGTTCAATTATCCGAAACAGAATTTCCAAAAAAGTGGCTACTAGACGGTATTCAGATACAAATTAGATTTCCTTTTCATCTGAAACCTTGGCACAGATCTAAGCTACGATCCACTAAAAAGGATCCAATGAAAAAAAAAAAAAGGGACTTTAGCTTTTTAACAATTTTGGGAACGGAAGTGGAATTGCCCTTTTCTCGCGTTACCCGAAATCCATTTGCCTTCTTTCATCCCATTTTAACGAAACTAAAAACTAAAAAAAAAAAATGGCAAAATCATTTTTTTCAGGTTCTCGGGATTTTAAATGCAAGAACAAAATTGTTTATAAATTTTTTAAAAGAAAGAGCAAAATGGATCATCAAAATTTTTCTATTTATAAACGAAAAAATAAAACAATTCCCAACTTTAGTGCTACTTACATTCCAAAAAATCGTTGGATTTAAATTAAGTCAAAATCAAAACGATTCAACAATGAGTAAGAAAAATCCAACGATTTACAAATCAAATACTAGAATAAACTCTATTAATTGGACAAATTCTTCATTGAAAAAAAAAAAAGATATAAATGCTAAACGAAAGACAATCATTAAAAAAATGAAAAAAATGGCCAAAGAAAAGAAAAGGGGGAGTTTAACAGCAGAGAGAAATATTATTTCGAAGAAAGCAAGTTTTTATGCTAAAGAATTAGCATTAAAAAAAAATATTTGGCAGATATTACAAAAAATAAACCCTCTATTAGCTTATAAGTCACAAAATCCTCTATTAGATGACAATTCGAAGCATTCTTTTTTAAATACTCTCATGGAGAGGGTATACCTAAATATCTTTCTGTGTATCATTTTGATTTGTAGCATTGATGTACAACTTTTTCTTGAATCAAAAACAAAAAAAAAGTCCATTTACAATAATGAAGAAAATGTGGAAAGAACTGATCAAACAAATAAAAGTCTAATTTACTTTATTTCGCTTCTCAAAAGATCTTATGATCTTAGGAATACGAATTCCCATAAATTTTGTGACGTATCGTCATTGTCACAAGCATATGTTTTTTTTAAATTATCCGAAACCCAAGTTATTAACATATATAAGTTAAAATATGTTTTTGCATATCATCGAAAATCCCCTTTTCTTAAGAATGAAATAAAAGATTATTTTTTTGGAATACAAAGAATATTTGATTTTCAATTTATATCCAAGAACCCCCCCAATTCTCTAATGAATCAATGGACAAATTGGTTGTTAAAGAGTCATTATCAATATGATTTATCTCAGAGAAGATGGTCTAGATTAGTGCCACAAAAATGGAGAAATAGAATCCATAAACGTCATGTCATTCAAAATAAAGATTTAAAAAAATGTGATTCATATGAAAAAACCAGATCAATTCCTTACAAAAACCAACAATTAGGCTCATTAAAAAAAAACACACAATATGAATATGATCTTTTTTCATATCAATCCATTAAAGATAAGAAAGACTCATATATTTCTAGATATGAATCATCATTCCAAGCAAATAAAAAAGAATTTCTTTCTTATAATTACAAAACATGTAAACAAAAAGGATTTGATCCAACGAGCGATATCTCTATAAAGAGATATATAGCAAAAGATTACATTATAGATATGGAAGAAAATCTGCATAGAAAACATTTAGATTGGATGCTAATAAATAAAGAAATATTAAATCATTCCATACCGAATGAAGATTTTATTAAGGCATATACGAATAACCCGTGGATCATACCAATCGAATTCCTTTTTTTCAATTTAGATATAAAAAAAGATGTTAGTGAAAATAGAAAATTTACTGGAAGAAAAAAAAAAATAGTTTTTAGATCATCAAAAAAAAAAAAATTGGAATTCGAGTTAGAGACTCGAAATCAAGCAAAAGCGGAAGACACGAGTGGGGTGGATTTGGAATCATCTCTTTCAACCCAAGAAAAAGATATTGAAGCAGAGTCTACAGCATCAGGATTGGCCAGGAAAGAGGAAAAAAAAAAATACAAGAACAGAATGGAGGTAGAAATAAATCTCTTATTAACAAAGTTTTTTATTTTTCAATTGAATTGGAAGGGTTCCTTAAATCACAGAATAATGAATAATATCAAAATTTATTGTCTCCTGATTAGGTTGAAAAAAAATATAAAAGAGATTGCTATAAGCTCTATTCAAAGAGGAGAACTCAATCTAGATCTTATGGCAAATCAAAAGAGTTTAAGTCTTACAGGATTGACGAAAAATAAAAAATTGATCGAAAAGGAAAAGGCAATGTTTATTGTGGAACCAATTCGTCTGTCTAGAGAAAAGGATGAACAATTTTATATATATCAAACCATAGTACTTTCATTGCTTCATAAGAGTAAGCGTCAAATTAAGAAAAGATATCCAGAAAAAACCAATGTTGATAAGACGAACTTTGCAAAATCCATTCCAAGAACAAGAGATCAAAAAATAACAGAAAATAAAGAAAAAAATCATTATGATTTGCTTGTTCCTGAATTCTTTTTTTGCGCTAGACGTCGTAGAGAATTAAGAATTCTAATTTGTTTCAATTCTAAGAATAGAAATAGTGCACATAGAAAAACAACATTTTACAATAAGAATAATAAAGTAAATAATTGCTGTAACGTTTTGGCTGAAAATAAGGATCTTGATAGAAAAAAAAACCTAATGAATTTCCATTTTTTTCTTTGGCCAAATTTTCGATTAGAGGATTTAGCTTGTATGAATCGCTATTGGTTTGACACCGATAATGGAAGCCGTTTCAGTATAGTAAGGATACATCTGTACCCACGATTGAGAGGTCGTTAATCTATAATCTATATTTCTTTCTTCAATTTAGCGTAACATATCCGGTATGCGGATACAAATGGATACACGCATAGATGCGCACACGCATTGTGTTAACTGTATTCTGAGGCCTTGATACTAATTCAATTATATATCCTTTAGATACAAAAAGGAATCGAAAAAATCGTCTTATCGTCTTATATCTACTTTTATCTATATAATTATATATATAATTAGTATTTTATTTTTTAAATCGACCATTTTTTTTTACAGAAATATAGTATGATTTGACATCAGAATCGCAAAATGTTAAGGAAATTTAGATTATTGTATATACAAAATACCTAATTTTAAATTAGTATCATTACTATTACAGATCAAACAAGATATCTATAAAATATGGAAGGAGGAGAAGAACGCTTTTAACTTATGGTAAAAAATTTATTTCTACCAGGATTTTCACAAGAAAAAAAAGAAAAAAACCCCGGCTCGGTTGAATTTCAAGTATTAAATTTCACCAATAAGATACGAAGACTTACCGCACATTTGGAATTGCACCGAAAAGATTATTTATCTCAAAGAGGTTTACAAAAAATTTTGGGAAAACGACAACGGCTACTATCTTATTTGTCAAATAAAAATAGAATACGCTATAACAAATTAATAAATCAATTGGATATTCGGGAGTCAATAATTCGTTAATTGAATTTGAAGAGTCATTTTGAATTATTCGATTTTTTAGGTCTTGAATCTTGATTAATTTTTTTTCTTTCGAAATTCATGGAAGAATAAATCGAGGAAAAACCTATGAATGGGACAGCTAAAAGAAAAGATCTCATGGTAGTCAATATGGGACCTCACCACCCATCAATGCATGGTGTTCTTCGACTTATTGTTACTCTAGATGGTGAGGATGTTATTGATTGTGAACCATTATTGGGTTATTTACACAGAGGGATGGAAAAAATTGCGGAAAATCGAACAATTATACAATATCTGCCTTATGTAACACGTTGGGATTATTTAGCTACGATGTTCACAGAAGCAATAACCGTAAACGGACCAGAACAGTTGGGAAATATTCAAGTACCCCAAAGAGCCAGCTATATTCGAGTAATTATGTTGGAATTGAGTCGTATAGCTTCTCACCTATTATGGCTGGGACCTTTTATGGCGGATATTGGTGCACAAACCCCTTTCTTCTATATTTTTAGAGAAAGAGAATTAATATATGATCTATTCGAAGCTGCGACAGGTATGAGAATGATGCATAATTTTTTCCGTATCGGGGGAGTCGCGGCCGATCTACCTCATGGTTGGATAGATAAATGTTTGGATTTCTGCGATTATTTTTTAACAGGGGTTGTTGAATATCAAAAACTTATTACGCGAAATCCCATTTTTTTAGAACGGGTTGAGGGAATAGGCATTGTTAGTGGAAAGGAAGTAATTAATTGGGGTTTATCAGGACCGATGCTTCGGGCTTCCGGAATACAATGGGATCTGCGTAAAGTTGAAAATTATGAGTGTTATGGGGAATTTGATTGGGACGTTCAATGGCAAAAAGAAGGAGATTCATTAGCTCGTTATTTAGTTCGAATTGGTGAAATGGTGGAATCCATAAAAATTATTCAACAGGCTTTGGAAGGAATTCCCGGCGGACCATATGAGAATTTAGAAATCCGTTACTTTGATAGGGAAAGGGAACCAGAATGGAATGATTTTGAATATCGATTCATTAGTAAAAAACCGTCTCCGACTTTTGAATTGCCGAAACAAGAACTTTATGTAAGAGTTGAAGCCCCCAAAGGAGAATTGGGGATTTTTCTAATAGGAGATCAGAATGGTTTTCCTTGGAGATGGAAAATTCGTCCACCCGGTTTTATCAATTTGCAAATTCTTCCTCAATTAGTTAAAAGAATGAAATTGGCCGATATTATGACAATACTAGGGAGTATAGATATCATTATGGGAGAAGTTGATCGTTGAAATGATTATTGATACAACAGAAGTACAAGATATCAATTCTTTTTTCAGATTGGAATCTTTAAAGGAGGTCTATGGAATTCTATGGGTATTTGCCCCTATCTTTACTCTTGTATTGGGAATCACCATAAGTGTACTAGCAATTGTATGGTTAGAAAGAGAAATATCCGCAGGTATACAACAGCGGATTGGACCTGAATACGCGGGTCCTTTGGGAGTTCTTCAAGCTCTAGCAGATGGAACAAAACTACTTTTCAAAGAGAGTCTTATTCCATCTAGGGGAGATACTCGTTTATTCAGTATCGGACCATCCATATCAGTTATATCCATTATAATAAGCTATTCGGTAATTCCTTTTGGATATAATTTTGTTTTATCCGATCTCAATATCGGTGTTTTTTTATGGATTTCTATTTCGAGTATTGCTCCGATTGGACTTCTTATGTCAGGATATGGATCAAATAACAAATATTCCTTTTTGGGTGGTCTACGAGCAGCTGCTCAATCGATTAGTTATGAAATACCATTAACTCTATGTGTGTTATCAATATCTCTACGTGCGATTCGTTGATACAAAAACTTCTCGATGCTATTGCTATGGCCCTTTCCTTGTAGGACAACTTTATAGGAAAATAGGAAAGGGGCAGAATATAAAAAATTCATTATTATTCTCACTTCAAGTCTGATTGAAGAACAAAATCTGATAGTTATATGAGTGAAATCAGACAGCTTCTATAGAAATAGAAATTCGAGATTCTATTTAGATAATTTACAAATACTATATTAGATTAGATAGTAGATTACCAGCCTATTATATATATATAATATATATATAATATATATTATATTTATCTTATATATATTATATATGGGTATATGGTTATATATGTTATTTCTATGGTATGATGATTTGAAATTGCAGTCAAAATATTGAGTCTCATTTTCTATGTAAAAGAATTAAGTGAAAAAAAATTAGAAACAGACGAGTCTTATTACCCCAGGATTGGATAATTAGTAATCTTGTCTTGAAGCGGGCTCAAAAGACCAACCTTATTGAGATTGAGTTTTTGCTACTGTTTGGATGATTTATTATTCATGTATTAACAGAAACAGAAAATAAGGGCAGCTCAAAAAAAAGAAGTGGATGGTTAGAAGCACCAAGATACACAAGGGATTAGTAACACGGATTATGTAAATTGTCAAAAGGAACATTTCCACATAATCTAAATAAAGAATACTAATTGGGGCTTAAAGTTGGTAGAAAAGAGAAGGCAGTCCTCCCCCAATTCCGATCTAGAGTATGCTCCTATCCACTGATTAAATAAATGACTATCGGGAACGAAATAATCCGTTAATCTTTTTTTTTTTAAGTATCCCCTTTTGATTTGCACAAAAAAAGACGAATAGGAACAAAAAAAATGACCCCGTCGTTTTGTTTTCTCTCTCTCTCTTTTTCTGAAGAGAGAATTTTTCTAATTTATTAGAAAAAAATATGCAAGTCTTTTTCGTAACCTAAAACGATGGACGGAGGGTTATAAAGATAATTCCAAAATATTTTCTTTATTGAAGAATAAAGCTATTACTTAATAAATTTTTGATTTTTAAGGGATAAGATCAATTCAGAAGGACCTTTTGTATCATTTAGAATATATATAAATTAATTTTATTTGTCTTTATTTTAAAATACAATGAGAACAGACAGAATTCAATTGGTCTAATTCAGAACCATCCGATAATTTTTAATCTTATTAATCTTAGGGATATCGCAAGAAAGAAATAATCGGCTAGGTCCTTAGGTTTATTTAAGGCTTTCGAGGAGCCGTATGAGGTGAAAATCTCATGTACGGTTCTGGAATAGCGATGGGGACAGTAACGTTCTCACCGACTAGCATTATCTAATAGTTTAAGTACAGTTGATATAGTTGATGCACAATCAAAATATGGTTTTTTGGGGTGGAATTTGTGGCGGCAACCTATAGGTTTCGTCGTTTTTCTAATTTCTTCCCTAGCAGAATGTGAAAGATTACCTTTTGATTTACCAGAAGCGGAAGAAGAATTAGTAGCGGGTTATCAAACCGAATATTCGGGTATCAAATTTGGTTTATTTTATGTTGCTTCCTATTTAAACCTATTAATTTCTTCATTATTTGTAACAGTTCTTTACTTGGGCGGTTCAAATATCTCTATTCCGTACCTATTCATTTCTGAGTCTTTTGAAATAACTAAAGCATATGGAGTTTTTGGAACTACAATTGATATCTTTATCACATTAGCTAAAACTTATTTGTTTTTGTTCCTTTCTATCACAGCAAGATGGACTTTGCCTAGGCTAAGAATGGACCAATTATTAAATCTTGGGTGGAAATTTCTTTTACCTATTTCTCTCGGCAATCTATTATTAACAACTTCGTCTCAACTATTTTCACTGTAAAATATGGATCCTCTAGATTTGTAACTTGTCGCAAACAAGAGAAAGAAACAAAAAAACTATTTCATAGATATTCACGATATGTTCCTTATGGTAACTGGGTTCATGAATTATGGTCAACAAACAATCCGAGCTGCAAGATACATTGGTCAAAGTTTCATGATTACCTTATCCCACGCAAATCGTTTACCCGTAACTATTCAATATCCTTATGAAAAATTAATTACATCAGAACGTTTTCGCGGTCGAATCCATTTTGAATTTGATAAATGCATTGCTTGTGAAGTATGTGTTCGTGTATGTCCTATAGATTTACCCGTTGTTGATTGGAAACTGGAAACAGATATTCGAAAGAAACGTTTGCTTAATTACAGTATTGATTTCGGAATTTGTATATTTTGTGGTAATTGTGTTGAGTATTGTCCAACAAATTGTTTATCAATGACTGAAGAATATGAACTTTCAGTTTATGATCGTCATGAATTGAATTATAATCAAATTGCTTTAGGCCGATTACCAATGTCAGTAATTGATGATTATACAATTCGAACTATTCTAAATAAAAAATAATAGGATATAATAAAATCGTTTTATTTATTTATAAGAATTCAATATTAATATATAAATAAAAATCATATTAGATTTCACATTATTCTGTTTCATATATCATATATATAAATAGATATGAAACAGAATAATATAAATTTGAAAAATAATAAGATTAAATAGAAAAAAAAACTATTCCATATTTTCAAAATAAATTTATTATTATTAAAATATTCTTTTATTCTATCTATTTCATTTCGATATCTGTTCTATAACTATTCTATAACTATATATCTATATAGTTAGACTTATATTTAGTTATACTTATATACTAATATATACTTATATTATATATTATATAGTTTCTCGACCTACTCTTTCGTATAACGAATGAAATAACATAAATCCCATAACTTAACTGGTACCTATTCCGACTTGTTAGGATTTGATGAAATTCAATGCGGAGAGAAATCTCGTAGATAAAAGATTTCCCTGGTCGTATCAAAAAGGTCATGAAATTTCGATGCATTTATCTCTTATTTTACATATAATGGATTTACCTGAACCACTACATGATTTTCTTTTAGTCTTTTTGGGATCATGTCTTGTATTAGGAAGTTTAGGAGTAGTATTTTTTACCAACCCCATTTTTTCTGCTTTTTCATTGGGACTAGTTCTTGTTTGTATATCTTTATTTTATATTTTATCAAACTCCCATTTTGTAGCTGCCGCACAACTACTTATTTACGTGGGAGCTATAAACGTTTTAATCCTCTTTGCTGTGATGTTCATGAATGGTTCGGAATATCACCAAGATTTTCATCTTTTTACCGTTGGGGGTGGAATTACTTTGATGGTTTGTACAAGTATTTTTGTTTCACTAATAACTACTATTCCAGATACATCATGGTACGGGCTTATTTGGACTACAAGACCAAATCAGATTATAGAGCAAGATTTAATAAGTACTAGTCAACAAATTGGAGTTCATTTATCAACAGATTTTTTTCTTCCATTTGAACTAATTTCAATAATTCTCTTAGCTGCTTTGATAGGTGCAATTGTCGTGGCTCGCCAGTAAGAAATTTTTTTAACTTGCAAAAAAAAAAAAGAATTCTTTTTTTTCCTCAGTTATTTCGATTTAATTCTCTGTAAATGTAAAAAAAGAGTGTTTATGTAGAAAAATTTTTTTTTTGCGAATATATTCTTTTTTTCAGACTTTTTTTTTATTCTTTAGTCAATTGAATTGGTTGAATTGTTGTTCATATTATATTAATATTATAGTGAATCGAAATTGATAAGGAGTTCGTCAATGATGCTCGAAGATGGACTTGTTTTGAGTGCCTATTTATTTTCTATCGGTATCTATGGATTGATCACGAGTCGAAATATGGTTAGAGCCCTTATGTGTCTTGAACTTATACTGAATGCAGTTAATATAAATTTCGTAACCTTTTCTGATTTTTTTGATAGTCGCCAATTAAAGGGAAATATTTTTTCTATTTTTGTTATTGCCATTGCAGCCGCTGAAGCTGCTATCGGACCGGCTATTGTTTCTTCAATTTATCGTAACAGAAAATCAACTCGTATCAATCAATCGAACTTGTTGAATAACTAGTATTTATATTATTTATATTGAATAAAACTAGTATTTATATTGAATAAATAGTATTAATAGTGATTTATCATATAAATATTAATTTTGAATAGTGTAATTCAACAAACTCGCACGTTTGCAAAAACGTAAGAAATCAAAGTATCTTGGTCCCCTCTCCTCTTATGAATTGATCCAGAAGTCGGTTTTGAGTATCAAAATTCTGGTAAATCGTTGATTCATCTAGTGTCTAAATATATGATTTATTTACGAGTTTACTAGATCGAAAATTTTCCATTTTTGGTGTTAAAAAAAAATTATAGATCCAAATCCAATGTCACATTCAGTAAAGATTTATGATACATGTATAGGATGTACTCAATGTGTCCGAGCCTGCCCCACCGATGTATTAGAAATGATACCTTGGGACGGGTGTAAAGCTAAGCAAATAGCTTCTGCCCCAAGAACGGAGGACTGTGTCGGTTGTAAGAGGTGTGAATCCGCCTGTCCTACAGATTTCTTAAGTGTTCGAGTTTATTTGTGGCATGAAACAACTCGAAGCATGGGTCTAGCTTATTGAGACCGCCCCTTTCTTTTTTTTCAAAAAACAAACACCACGAGAATACGTTTTTTACTGGCAAAAATCTGCGCTCCCTTTTAAAGGATTACGCGGTACGATTGAATCAAATAAGCCCTTTTGGAATAAATATTCAGCTACTTGTGAACCTTCGGGTATTGTCGTATTCAACGTTTGTTCAATTACTCTTTTACCCGCAAATGCAATGTAAGCATCGGGTTCGGCAATAATGATATCGCCCAACATGCCGAAACTGGCGGTCACCCCACCAGTAGTAGGAGATGTAAGGATGGATACATAGAATAACCTTTTATTTTTTTGATACTCATATAAAGCAGAAGATATTTTAGCCATTTGCATCAAGCTCAGACTTCCTTCTTGCATACGTGCTCCTCCGGACGCACATACTAGAATAAGAGGTAAAAGTTGATTGCCAGCATGTTCGACCAAACGGGTTATTTTCTCGCCTACTACAGATCCCATACTACCCCCCATAAACTGAAAATCCATGATCCCAATTGCTACAGGAATCCCGTTTAGTTGACCTGTGCCTGTTTGAACAGCCTCAGTTAATCCTGTCTTTCTTTGATAAGAGTCCATACGATTCTTATAGGATTCGGATTCCTCTTCCGAATGAAATTCAATGGGATCCATAGAGACCATGTCTTCATCCATAGGATTCCAAGTACCTGGATCAATCGAAAGTTCGATTCTATCTGAACTGCTCATTTTCAAATGATATCCACAGTGTTCACAAATATTCATTTTTGATTTAAAAAATTTCCTATAATTTAATCCATAACAATTTTCGCATTCAATCCATAAATGCTTGTATTTTTGAGTTTCATCGAGATCTTTAGAATCCTCTCTTTTAGTTAAATTCTCATTCGTGATAGTTGTTTTTATGGAAGAACCCTCGCTTTCACTACTATTTCCGCCCTTACCACAAATAGAAGTATAAAAGTAACTGTCATTGTATTTATCACTTTCACCTAAAATGTGACTAACAATACAGATTTGAGAACGAAGATAACTTTCAATGCAATTATGAATGCCATTTTTCCAACTCGATTTAGTATCATACATGTAATGATTCTCATGTCTCTTAGAGACATTATTCAGATAGCTAGAATTCTTATTATAACTATCAAAAAGACTTTCTGGTTCACTTAGAAAAGAAGGATCATTAGAAATCTCCAAAAATTGATTTTCAATATCAAAATATATGGAATAACGGTTCCTTTGGCTATTGTTATCCCTAACTAAAAGAATTTTATCAGATAGGAAATTTCTAATGTTCCTGACACCGACTAAATAATCAACATTACTGTAACTAGAATTGTCACTATCATTCCAGCTAGGAAAGTCTTTTTCCATATCAATCAAAATTGGGTCTTCACTTGCACTGGTATTTTCAACAGGACCAAAACTATCCATTGAGTTACTTAGCCCACACCTGTATTCTAACTGCCTATAAAACAGCATAGAATTGAACCACCCTTTTTCCATAGAGTTTTTCCTCTATTACCATTAAAATACAATAGATGAATAGTCATTCGAAGAAAAATCATTAAACATAAATATAGAATATTCAAAATATTCTATCACATTTTTTTACTAATATATATAAATCCAATCACTAGGATTGGTAACTAGTAATAAGTTAATAAGGAGCGAGTGGATATAAAAAAAAATCATTCTTTTTGGTGAGAACACATAGTATTATTTCACTATGTATGTCACTATATGTGCTGGAATTCCTTTTCATCAATTCTAGTACCCCTCTTTTATTGCCCCCTCTTTTTTCTTCTAATCTAATCCTTTTCTCTTCATTGTATTTAATAGAAGTAATAGAATTATTGGGGTAATAGAATTATTGCGACAATTTTGAATTGGTATTTACTTGGTCCAGGATCTTTTAGCTTTTCCTTGAATCATTAGGTTTAGACATTACTTAAGGGATCTTAAATCGTTTCAAAAAAAACAGCAACATACCAACCATTTCTTTTTTTTTTTCTTTGAATTATACAAATTCAGGATTGTATCCCGGAATACACTTTTGCTTGCAATAGTTTTTTTTATCAATTCCAACAAAATTTACTATTGTTTACCTTGCTCAAATTTTATCTTTTCGCTTTCTCTATAAAAAAGATACTTAATAAGTTGTTCTAATTTATTTTATTAATTTTCGCTACCCTTCCATACTTGCCCCTGAGAAAACAAAAATCAACTCGAACTCCATCGTGTATTATTTAGATCATCAACCCCTCTCCTGTTCCCCAAACACCCAGTTCCAGTGGAACAAAACAAACGATGTCGAGCCAAGAGCACTCCCATTTCCATATACTAGAAAAAATAGTGGATAGAAGAATCCACAGCTAATCTAATTATGTCTTTCAAGCCGCACGTTGCTTTTATCGTTTCGAACCAAGTTTTATTTGGATCCAGTATGTAATTGAATTGATTCAATTATGGAATTGTGAATAGTTTTTGATTCAATCGATACATAATAACCCATCCTTTTTACTTCTTGGTTTTTTGAAAATGGACAATTTCCAAATCTAAAAGGGAAGTAAAAAACCGCAAATTCCTTCGATATTGTATGAATAAGATTCATATTCGATTCGATAGTTTGTTTTTTTAAAAAAAAAATGAATTTTATCAATTTTGAATTGAATTTTTTTCTTATATTATTAATATATAATATTATTATATATATTAATATTATCTATCTGTAAATGATTCGAAAAAAAATAGAGTTTGACGATTGATGTGGATTCAAAAGCGACTCTATTTAGATTATAGACGAATGATTAAAAAAGGGTCATTTTTATCCCGAGATACAATTTTTATTCAAATAGGATATACATCATGAATGGATATGCTCTGGGACGGAAGGATTCGAACCTCCGAATGGCGGGACCAAAACCCGATGCCTTACCGCTTGGCGACGCCCCATTTTTTTTATTCGACATTCATAAACACTATTAATGGTATTAGTTGTTCGTCAATTCCATCTCAAAAAAGTGATTGTTGCTGGGAGTTTAATATCCATATAGATATAGAATAGAATAAAACTGAAATTATTGATCATTACATAGAATTCAATTAAGATATTGTATGAAAGTCTCATTTCCTCTTTTTTTTTTTCAGACTGGAAGGATTTTGAACTAGATAAGTTCAAATAAAATAAGGATTTTGGAAGTTGTATTTGATTTTTTTTATTTTTCCTAATTTTAATTATTATTATATATATTATCTATAATATATATTTATTTCATTTAATTTTATTAAATATATTCATAATTTAATATATAAAATATTATATATATTCATAAAAAGCAATATTTTCTATTTTAATAATTCTAATATTATATTTTATTAATATATTAGAATATATATATTTTATATGTACAAAAATATACAATAAAGATTTTGACAATAAATAAAGATTGTACAAATTTTAAAGAACAAAATGTTTGTTATGCTTAATATCTTTAGTTTGGTCTGTATTCATATTAACTCCGCTCTTTATTCAAGTAGTTTTCTGTTGGCAAAATTACCCGAAGCCTATGCTTTTTTGAATCCAATTGTAGATATTATGCCAGTAATACCCTTACTCTTTTTTCTTTTAGCTTTTGTTTGGCAAGCTGCTGTAAGTTTTCGATGAAATAGTCAATTGGAATAAATATCCTAAAAAAATTCGGAATTTATTCGCAACTAAAAATTAGAACATTTCAAAAATTTAAAAGATCAGATAAGTCTTACTGTGTGAATCCTCGATTCAAATAGTGAGATTTTTTGATAGACAAGAAAAATCAGGACCATCTCATTGTTTCCTCATTCTTACGTTTTTTCCACTGACAAATCCTTTTATTATTCGATTTGTATTAGATTTGAGTGTACCATCAGTATCCGAGTTGTGGATATGAAAAAAAGATTGTGATACAAATGTTGATAATAGTATATCGTTAATCATAATAAAAAAAAATAAAAAGAAAGCGCTTTTACTACATACAAATACAAAGAAATTTCGGAATTTTTCTATTTCTTTGAAATCACTTAAAATCACTTAATTTCTTAGAAATTTTGTATCAAAAGAAACATAATGTGTTGTGTTATATAAGAGAATCCCCCTTTCTCTGTTTCTGTCGTTTTTTTTTTAATTATCTTGGAGATTTTTGAATGCTTACTCTAAAACTATTTGTTTACACGGTAGTGATATTCTTTGTTTCTCTTTTCATCTTCGGATTCCTATCTAATGATCCGGGACGTAATCCAGGACGTGAAGAATAAAAAAAATATTTTTAGTTTTCTATGTTTTCCTTGTTTGTGCTAGATTTTTAAAAACTTTTAGGATTTTATCTATTTTACATCTTTAACTGGTAACTATCAAAATCAAACATAGAAAATTCAAAAGAAAAAAATACTAACTCACGGGCGGAAACGGAAAGAGAGGGATTCGAACCCTCGGTACAAAAATTCGTACAACGGATTAGCAATCCGACGCTTTAGTCCACTCAGCCATCTCTCCCCAATTGCGATATCTATATATATTGTTTATGTTAGATTGCATAACCAAACAAAGTAGGGGTTGAAAAAAGACTTTTTTGTTTAGATCTTATATATTCTTTTTCTATTTATAATGGATTGGATTTCTATTCAGTATTATAACGAACATTATAGATATAGAACCTTCCAGATAAGATACATATACTTTTCTATAGTATATCATTATTATTTCTATAGTATATCATTATTATTTTATTAGATTTTTCATATTCTTTATATTCATTATCTAAATTATTTGATAATTTCATTCTATGTTTAGATTTCTATTAATGTTTATATTAGAATAATATTTCTTTTATTTATTATATCTCTTTTTTTATTCTCATTCCATTTTTTGTGGTTTATTTATTTTTTTTTTTTGCTACAGCCAGAGCCCAGCCAGGGTCTAGCCGGGCTCTGGGACTGTTTCCAGGAATCCCAGATAACTCTGATTTATCTGAATTAAAAAAAAATGAGATTTGCCCCCCTTTTTAATTGATTAGGGGGGTTGGTCCCCTTACGACACACGAGAACGCTCTAATTTGTAGAAACGTATGTTTCTATATATATAGACCCAGTCTCCGGTTCGACAAAAGGTCCAATTATGTGTAATAATAGCATTGTAGCAGCAGCGGGTATAGTTTAGTGGTAAAAGTGCGATTCGTTCTACGGACCCCTTAAAAGTTAAGGGATCCCGCCCTCCTTTGATTCATATCTCGATCAAGAACTTTATTTCTTACTTAAAGGGATTTTGAATCCTTTATTCCTCTCAATGAAAAATTCAAGGAATAATCTAAATTATCGTAATTTGTATCTAAGAAGAATCAATTCTCAATTGACAAATTGAATTCTAACATTATGAAACATAAGTTTTTAAAATTGGATCAAAAGTCCAATTTTTTTTGAGTATTGGATAAAGGATCCATGGGAAAAACTATAGAAAGTTTTTTTTTTCTAATCGTAACTAAATCTTCTTCTTTTTTGCTTTTTTGTAGTCTAAGAGAGGTTGAGGCACAATAGCTATTAAACGATTACTCTAGTTTACTAGAGACATCGATATCCTTTTTTTAGCTCGATGGAAATTTGATTCTTTTCCTAAAGATTCTTTCAAATAGAAATAGAGAACGAAGTAACTAGAAAAAACAAACGTATATTTGTAAAAATACTCCTTTTCTATAGGGATCATCTAAAAAGCAAGGCGTTTTCAATGTATTCATACAGAAAGGCTGACATAGATGTTATGGGTTAGCGGAATCTTTTTCCCGTGTTCCATATTTCTTCTTTTCTGAATCCCTTCCGTAAAGGAGCCGAATGAAACAAAAGTTTCACGTTCGGTTTTGAATTAGAGACGTTAAAAAAAAAAAAGATAAATAAACGTCGACTATAACCCCTAGCCTTCCAAGCTAACGATGCGGGTTCGATTCCCGCTACCCGCTTTTATCTTATTTCTATATTAGATATTAGATTAGAATCTTTCTCTTTTTTTTAGATTAGAATAAAATGTGGAATAAAATAAATACATTTTTTTAGTAAATTTTTTATCATTTCTGTATTTTGTTTTTAGTTATTTTATTCAATTTTATCAATTAATACAATATTCAATTTTCCAATTTGAATTCAAGATTATTGAATATAATATTCATTATATTATATATATTTATATATATAGTATATATATCTATATATTATATATTAGTATTTGTAGATATTATTCCATTTTTTCTTCTAACTTTTCACTAAATTGAATTTAGTGAAAAGTTAGAAGAAAAAAAGAAAA
>ERZ772897.2115-NODE-2115-length-18305-cov-7.918137_pt1 | contig 18305 bp, 12 predicted proteins | sample MGYA00512125_ERZ772897 | MGnify/ENA primary metagenome ERZ772897 (study PRJEB29015, sample SAMEA2737660) | human gut metagenome | biome: human gut; feature: human-associated habitat; material: faeces | place: China | collected 2012 ... | reverse complement strand
TTACTGTATCCAGTGATGATGATGACAAAATCATGAGCAGCTTCAAGAACAGAGCGAAGGATAAAGTTGAAGTATACGATGACATCCTTGTAGAGTACAGAATCAATTCGAAATATCCTTGTAAGCGACTGATGGAAGAGGCAAGAAAGAGACTTGCAGAAATCCTTGATATCAATGAGCCTACAGAGTTCTTTAAAACTGTAGATAAGAAGAGGGATGACCTGCTTGATGATGCAGAAGATACTGCACCTGTATTTGATTTCTTTAAGGGAGATCAGAAAAAGATTTTTGAAGAGGCAGTAAAGAATCTTGCATATTTTGGAAACAGCAAGACTTATGTAAGTGACCAGGAGCTGTTAAAGGTAGTCGAAGAGATAGAGACTATCGTAAAGGACAGCAAGCCTTTCGGTAAGATCCAGAGATTACCGGAATTAAATAAGAGATTTGAAGAGCTTCATATGGGATTGCTTGAAAAGGAAGCAGCTATCATGGACCCATTAGTACATGACGACTTCCTTAAAGTGAAAGATGTTTTGGATACAAAGCAATTTGCAGAGGTACTCCGTCCTCGTATCAATCAGAGGTTTGAAGAAATCTGGGATAAGCTGAAAAAATCAAATGATATAGCAGCAATCAAGAATATCAAGCTGGAAAGTGACACTTTAAAAATCAAATGCTTGGATGAAATAGATGAATATGAGAGGACCCATCAGCCTGCACCGGAACAACCTGTTGCACCGGTAGTACCCGGTAAAGAGCCGATTGAACCTATTCCAGCGCCGACTAAAGTAAAGACAAAGAGACGTAAGAATGTTTCCATCAGCAATGTAGCAGGGGCTAGAACATATTCGATAGAGACAGAGCAGGATATTGATAAGTTCCTTGCCGAGATGAAACAGAAACTGATGAATGAATTGGATGATGATACAATAATAACATTGAGCTAGAAGGAGGAACACGTAATGATTAAGTGTTTTACTTTTGAAAATTTTAAGAGTTTTGAGAAAGCCGAATTAAATCTTGAGGCACTGACAACTCTGATAGGGACAAATTCTTCTGGAAAAAGCAATGCTATAGAGGGAATTGCAATTTTAGCAAAGTCAGCAACAGGAATTGAACTAAATACAATACTGGATGGAACAAAGAGCACAGGAGCTGTAGTTCGTGGTGGCAGCCGTGGATGTGCAAGATTCAAAACGAACGCATTTAAGCTAGGATGTTTAATAGATTTAGATGATACCCATGATTTATTATATGAAATAAAAATTGGAGTGGGAGATCGCGTAGGGATTGAAGAAGAGGGCTTATATCTTGTAAAGAGAGATACTTTCGGTCCTAAAACTAATAAAATTTTTAAAACTAAAAAGGCAGAAGATGGACGTGCTGAAATAAAGGTACAATATAAAAATGGAATGAGAGGAAATGATCCTGATACAATTTGCATACGTTCATCAGCAATTTTACCACAAATGGTAGTTAAAATGGGAAGAGATACAGAAGAGGAAAAAACAATAATATCTTATATGGATAGAGTTGTAAGCCATTTAAAGAATATTCGTATGTTAGATCCGGTTCCTTCAGTTATTCGTGACTATGTTCGTACATCAGATGTCGAGTTGCGACAGAATTGTGATAATCTTTCAGCAGTATTATATGAAATGTGTAAAGATACATTAAAGAAAGATAGGCTATTAGAAGTTGTAAGGGGGCTTCCTGAAAATGATGTAGAGGATATAGAATTCATTGAAACAAAGATAGGTGATGTGATTTTTGCATTAAGAGAAAGAAATCTTAATTCTACAGAGCTGGTAGATGCACGTCAGCTATCAGATGGTACATTGCGTTGTATTGCGGTCTTAACTGTAGCATTAATAGGAGAACCGGGAAGCTTGATTATGATAGAAGAAATAGATAATGGCATCCATCCAGCCCGTGTATATAAATTAATAGAACAGTTAATTTCAATAGGAAAAGAAAGAAAAATTGATATTATTATTACTACCCATAATGCTACTCTTTTAAATTCATATAAAAAAGATGAACTTTTAGGAGTCTCAGTTGTGTATCGAGATAAGGAGAGAGGAACAAGTAAAATAAAATCATTTGTTGATATTGAAGATTTTCCGGCTATGCTTGCATCCGGCGGATTGGGGAATGCGATGATTGATGATAGTCTGCTGAAATCACTTAAGAAGACAAATGAGAAAAAAGACTATTCATGGCTGGGGGTATAGTAGATGAATGTTAGATTTATAGATACATCTGTTATGATGAATCTGTTGGAAGTTCCGGGAAGATGTGCTGATTCACAGATGATAAAAGATGAATTTAGACAGATAATAGATAATAAAGAGGTTCTGATCCTTCCAATAGCTACAATTATAGAAACAGGAAACCATATTGCGCATATCAGTAATGGAAACAGTAGACGGACAATAGCGTCTAAGTTTGGAGAGTTTTTGAGAAAAACGGCAGAAGGAGAAGCTCCATGGAAGTTATATGGTATAGAATTAGACAAAGAAGGTCTCGTATATCTGGCAGACCATATAGAGGAGAACGCGATGCAACAGGTGGGCGTGGGTGATATGTCTATTATTCATGCATATGAGCAATATAAGTCTAATACTCCGGGAATTGGAAGAATAATGATATGGAGTACAGATAGACATCTGCAGGGATACATTGAAGAAAATGTATCAGAAACTACATATAGGAGACGAAGAAAATCGTAATCACAAACCGTTAGTTTGGAGGATATAGCACATGAACAAAAATGCAATTAAGAAATTTGCGATAGATGCAAGAAATAAGCTGATAGCATCCGTTACGGATAAAGCGGGTATGCTTGGAATTACACCGGATAATTGCAGTGAAGCAGTCACAAAAGGTGCTGATTTTGAGGTATACAAGACAGCAGCAGGAACAGAGGTAACACTTAACAAAAAACAGTGTGAGCAGAGAAGAAAACTGGTAGACCAGATTCATGCAAGAGGCTTTGAAGCGGTAGTGGAAGAAGTGGCATATACATGGTTTAACAGAATCTGTGCTATCCGTTTTATGGAAGTAAACGACTATATGTATCCTGTAAGAGTTCGTGTGCTTTCTTCTGAAAAAGAAGGAAAGAATGAGCCTGATGTGGTTACAATTGCTCCTGATATCGACTGGGATTTCACAGATAAAGAGAAAGAAGAAATCATTGATGCCAAGATGAACAACAGGCTTGATGATTTATTCAGAATGCTCTTTATGAAGCAGTGTAATCTGCTTCATGAAGTGTTACCGGGACTTTTTGAAGAAACAGAAGATTATACAGAAATGCTTCTTAACATCTCATTCACAAATGAAGATGATGTAATTCGTATGCTTGTAGATGGTATCGATGAAAAAGATTTTAACATCACAACTGTTGATGAGGATGGCAAGGCAGCAGGACAGGTAGAAATCATCGGCTGGTTATATCAGTATTACAATACAGAGCCTAAAAATAAAGCATTTGCCAAGAAAGCCAAAATCACAAAAGAAGAAGTACCGGCAGTTACACAGCTTTTTACTCCGGACTGGATTGTGCGATATATGGTTGAAAACAGCCTTGGCAGAATGTGGGTAGAAGGACATCCGGATAATGAACTGAAGAGCAAATGGAAATACTATCTGGATGAGGCTAAGCAGGAAGAGTCTGTGCAGCAGGAACTTGATAAGATAAAGGAAGAGTATGCGACACTAAAACCGGAAGATATAAAGCTTATCGATCCATGCATGGGTTCCGGACATATTTTGGTGTATGCGTTTGATGTATTTATGCAGATATATGAAAATGCAGGATGGTCACAGAGAGATGCTGCACAGAGTATTATCCAAAATAATATATATGGACTTGATATAGATGACAGAGCTGCACAGTTGAGTTATTTTGCAGTATTGATGAAAGCAAGACAGTATGACAGAAGAATCCTGACAAGAGGTATAGAGCCGAATGTATATGCTGTGCAGGAGAGTAATGGAATTAATCGTGGTCAGCTAAAGTACTTTGGTGCTGGATTGACAGATGCAGAGAAGGATTCAGCAGTATCGCAGATGGAAGGACTTCTTAATACATTGAATGACGCAAAGGAATATGGTTCTTTGCTTAATATGGAAGATTATGATTGGGAGCTGTTAGAGAAATTTGTAGAGAATACGGATACAGAAAGCCAGATTTCTTTTGATACATATGGATTGGATGAGACAGCAGAGCAGTTGAAACGATTTATTAGAATTGGCAGGATGATGGCACAGAAGTATGAGGTAGTTGTGACTAATCCGCCATATGCTGGAACAAGCAATCTTAGTGCAAGAGTGAATGATTTTGTGAAGAAAAATTATCCGGATAGTAAGGCGGATTTATTTGCTGTGTTCATTGAGCGTTGTGGAGAGATGCTTAAGAAAAATGGATATCAGGCAATGATTACACAGCATTCATGGATGTTTCTGTCTAGTTATGAAAAATTGCGTATTAAATTACAAAAAATAAGTATTGTAAATATGGCACATTTAGGAGCTAGAGCGTTTGAAGAAATAGCAGGCGAGGTCGTTCAGACAAGTAGTTTTATATTAAGCAAGAAAAATATAAGGAAGTTTAGAGGTGTTTACAGTAGATTAGTAGATGCAAATAATCAGAGCGCTAAAGAAGAATTATTTTTATCTGAGAAGAAAAAATATGTGGTAAATCAGGATAATTTTAATAAGATACCTGGAAATCCAATTACATATTGGGCATCAGAAAAAATACTGAAAGCTTTTTCTACAGGAGTACCATTGTCACAAATGGCGATTGCTCGAAATGGAGTAAAAACAGGTGATAATCAAACGTTTGTAAGAATGTGGCAAGAGATTAATTATACAACTTTTTGCACAAATGCATCTGATTGCCATGAGGCGATAAAGAGTGGACTAAAGTGGTTTCCATATAATAAGGGAGGAGAATCAAGACGTTGGTATGGAAATAATGATTATGTAGTAGATTGGCAGTATGGCGGTAAAAGACTTTTTGGACAAGCAAAGATAGATAAGAGAAATGTGCAGGATTATCCAGACGAAATGAAGTTTACCCCTTCATGTACATGGTCATTAATTAATACTGGAACTCCAACATTTAGATTTAAAGAACATAATATATCTGATATTGCAGGGATGTCATTTTATCAAGCTGCTGAGAGTAATTTATATTTATTGGGACTGTGCAATTCACCAGTTGCGAATGCAATACTGAAGTTAATTGCACCTACAATTAATTATCAAGCAGGGGATATTGGTCGAATACCAGTTCTTTTGAATTATTCATTTTTCGAGCAAATTAACAAAATTGTTAAGGAACTAATTGAATTATCTATAGCAGACTGGGATTCATTCGAAAGCTCATGGGATTTTAAACGTCACCCTTTAGTATCTGCTATTTCTAAGAATAGAGCATTATTTGATGACATGGAAGATATTGATTTGGCAGAATGTTATACCTGCTGGGAGAATGAATGCAACGAGCGTTTCAATCAACTCAAAGCAAATGAAGAAGAACTGAATCGCATTTTTATTGATATTTATGGTTTGCAGGATGAATTGACACCAGAAGTAGAAGATAAAGATGTTACAGTTCGTAAAGCAGATTTACAGCGAGACATTAAGAGCCTGATTTCTTATGCTGTCGGCTGTATGTTTGGACGATATTCATTGAATGAGGAAGGTCTTGTTTTGGCAGGACAACCATTTGAATCACATTTCTTTGAAGCTTCAGCACCGGTATGTGGAACTGGATTTGCAGGAGCACCGGGGGCATCCGTTCTAATAGGTGAATTTTATTATAAGACAGATGAAGGTGTGAAAAAATGCACTTATAATCCTGACAAAGATAATATCATTCCGATTTGTGATGAAGAATATTTCTCGGATGATATTGTTTCAAGATTCTGCGAATGGGTGAAGGTTGTATATGGTGAGAAATCGTTGGAGACAAACCTTGATTTTATTGCAAAAGCACTTGGTAACAAAGGTAACACAAGCAGAGAAGTAATCAGGAATTATTTCTTAAATGATTTTTTCAAGGATCATTGCAATACATATTCTGTTACAGGTTCCGGTAAGCGTCCTATTTACTGGCTGTTTGACAGTGGCAAACAGAATGGATTTAAGGCACTTATTTATATGCATCGTTATGATGCAGACACAGTCGGAAGAGTAAGAACTGATTATCTCCATCGGGCACAAAAATATGTGGAAACCGCAATGCAAAGTGCCCAGTATACAATTGACAATGCAACATCAGCATCAGAAAAGTCGAAAGCTACAAAGGCGGTAGCAAGGTATACAAAACAGCTTGCAGAGATGAAGATATATGATGAAGCCATTGCCCATGTAGCCAATCAGAGAATTGAGATTGACTTGGATGATGGTGTAAAGGTGAATTATGCAAAGTTCCAAGGTGTGGAAGTGTCACAGGAAGGTAAGAAAGCATTGAAAGTTGATTTATTGGCAAAGATATAAAGAAAAGAGGAAAGCTATGAATTTACAAAGCAAATTGATAAAATTATACAATGAAATTGACGAATTAAAGAATAAAGACAGCTCAAGTGATAGCGATTTTAAAGCATGGAAAACCGATGTGCAATTATGTTTATCGGGTTTATATGGAGAAAAAAGTATACAACTTAAAAATTTTAATAGTAGACAATTTTCTCCAATATTTATTGGGGGAAATACAGATTGGCATGGGCCGTATGTGCGAGATCTACTCGCCATCCATGGCTCGAATGCGCCTTTTTCGCACATCGTATGCTAAAATTGCTACACATTTTATAAAATCCTACAGCCTCTAAACTCCACTTAAACCTTCAAGAAAGTCCTTTATCCAACCCAGTCACACCTTGCTGGACATAAAAGAAGGAGGATATTATGAAGGTTATATCTATTGTTGATGATGATTATGGAATTATGTTTAATAACAGAAGAGTATCTAAGGATAGTATGCTTAATGACCATATTATTAAGATGCTTGATGGCAGGAAGTTATGGCTTTCTTTATATAGCAAGCAGCTTTTTGGTGATTACGAGAATCTTGAGGTTAATCAAGAGTTTGGATTTGCCGGGAAGGATGATTTTTGTTTTGTTGAGGACTCTGAGATTGTTTCTTATGAGGATATGGTGGATGAGATTTATCTGTATAAGTGGAACAGGAAGTATCCTTCTGATGTGAAGTTCCCTAAGGATATGCTTAATGATTTTAAGCTGGAGGGTTCTACTGATTTTGAGGGTAATTCTCATGAGAAAATTACTGAAGAAAGATATGTAAGAAAGAAATAAGGAAAAATACATGCGTAATATAAGGTTAGAAGTGCTAAGGAGAGTAACCGCATTTTTACTGGTGTTCTTTATTGTAGGAATCGGATTTGGGTTAAGCGGATGCTCTTCTAAGAAGGATAATCAGGCTGGTACTGTGGGGAGTGCTGAGGTTCAGAGTACGGCTGTTGCAGATGATATGGCATCTTTAGTATATCAGGGTGAACCGTATGTTGTAATTAATGATAATAACCCAGCGTTTAATGATGCTGACTTCACGACTATATCATTTGAGAGTTACGGAGAACTGGATGAACTTGGAAGATGTACTACAGCATTTGCTAATATAGGTAAAGACATTATGCCTACTGAGAAACGTGGTGCAATTGGTGAAGTAAAACCTACGGGATGGCAGACAGCAAAATACGATAGTGTTGATGGTAAATATCTGTATAACAGGTGCCATCTTATAGGTTATCAGCTTACTGGTGAGAATGCCAATGAAAAGAATCTGATTACAGGAACAAGATATCTTAATGTTGATGGTATGCTGCCTTTTGAAAATATGGTAGCAGATTACATAAAGGAAACTGGTAATCATGTTCTGTACCGCGTAACACCCGTATTTTCTGGCGATAATCTTGTTGCCAGCGGTGTGCAGATGGAGGCTAAGTCAGTTGAGGATAATGGTGATGGAATTCTTTTCAATGTGTATTGTTTTAATGCACAGCCGGGAATTGCTATTGATTATGCAACAGGTAACAGCCATCTGGACAATTCAGTGACAGAGAGCAGTTCACAGGCGGCAGTTTCTGATTCTGCAAATGTGCAGACATATGTACTTAATACGAATACTAAGAAGTTCCATAAGGAATCCTGCAACAGTGCAAAGAGCATGGATGCTTCTAATAAAAGGATTTATACAGGAAGCAGGCAGGAGATTATTGATATGGGGTATGAGGCTTGTGGTGTGTGCAAGCCGTAAAATAGTTATTTGAATTGAATTAAATTTAATAATATGGTAAGATTCTGACAGAGAAACCGGACAATATAATAGTTAGCTTGTTTATACATGGAAAGGAATTTTTATGAGAAAAATCAAACTAATACTGTTATTTTGCGCTGTTTTTCTGTCAATTTTGTTATTAACAGGTGATAAAGACAGGGTACAGGCAGATGATGATGACAGTAATTTTACTAATTTAGTGGTATTTGCCAGATTTGCAGGTGAAACCGAGTTTATAAATGATGTATATGAAGGCAGTTCCGTCAGAAAAATAACAGATAATTCATATAATGCAGGTTCATATAGTGTAGGCGATTATTACAGATGTGTATCAGATAACAAATTAAGAATGAGAAGTGTATATTTATATGATAATGGCGGCTCAATTGTACTTTCACATCCTCGTGGGTATTATGCAGAGTACAGCGATATTAATACTATTGGTTATAAAGATGCTTCGGAGCGTGCAAGCAGAATGTATGAGCTTAGGCAGGAGTGGTCAGAAGCTGTTAATAATGCCATATCATCTGGTAATAAAATTTCTGATTATAATAATACTGTATACTATGACTATGGTGTGCTTGATAAAGATAACAATGGTACTATTGATTCAATTACAATTATTTATAAGAATAATGGGGCAGGTAATATATCAGTAAGCTGGTCATCACCATTGTGGAATTATACAGATTATGTTAATAATATTTCTGTTAATACCGGCAAAAAAACTATTAATAGTTACAAATATGTCCAGATAACCAATTCGTATTGTAAGCCTGATGGTGATACTAACGGATATTTATTTAAGGATGAGGATGACCGGGTATTTGTATCAATTGCAACAGCAGTACATGAAATGGGACATATTATGGGGCTGAAGGATTTATATAACTCAAAGAATGCGTCACCGGTGTATTTCATGTCAGTTATGGCAAAGCATATATCTCCAGTTCCACAGTTTATGTCTCTTAAGGAGAAAGAAGTATTAGGCTGGACTGATGAGAATGATATTAAGACGATTTTGTCCGAAGGAGAATATAGTCTTAAAGCATTAGGAACTTCAGGTGCGGATAATATTACAGGATATAAGATGGATATTCCGGAAAAGGGTAAGACATTGTATCTTGAGTACAGAAACTTTGAGGATAATGGTAACAAATATGATTCTCAATATAAGCAGATGTTCAAGATTAATGGAAACAGAGTGGATAAAATTCCATTAAAATCCGGGCTGGTATGTTATCTTATAGACAGTGACACTAAGTTTCCAAGTAATATGTATTTTTCATCACCTAAATGGAATTATGAAGTTCTTGGTGGACAGTATAACACAAAGGCAGATGCAGCATTAGGAATAGGTGAAGATATATGGATTTACGGAGATATTTATATCAGTGTCAATTCAATCGAGAATAATATACTCACATTTGAAATAAAGGGTGGCATTCCAGAGCATATTCATAGTGGCGGAGAGGCAACATGCGTCAATCGTGCAGTGTGTGAAGTGTGTCATAAGGAATATGGTGAATTAAATAAGGATAATCATAAGTTACAGCATGTAGAAGCTAAAGCAGCTACAGTGACTCAGGAAGGTAATATTGAATATTATTACTGCTCTTTATGTTTAAAATACTTTGCAGATTCAAATGCATCAAAGCAGATAGACAAAGATAGTGTTGTTACATCAAAACTGACGCCAGAAATAATTGAAGGTGATAAATGTATAATTGATAAGAATTCCGATAAGGCAATTACATTTAAGTCTAATGCAGCATTTTCAGATTTTGTAAAAGTAGAACTTGATGGCAGAGAGCTTGTAAAAGACAAGGATTATACGGTAAAAGCAGGAAGTATTATTGTAACACTTAATCCAGATTTAATAAAAAAATTATCGACGGGAGAGCATGTTATAGGTATTGTTTCATTGAGTGGAACAGCTAGTGCACATTTTACTGTTAAAGAACCGGAGACGGAACCAGTGACAGAACCGGAGACAAAACCAGTGACGGAAAGCAGCAGGGAAACAGAATCTGAAACTGAGGACATCAAGGAGACTGAAAGTAGTAAAGAAACAGAAAGTATCAAAGAATCTGAAACAGAGACAGAGACCATCAGTCAGATAGAATCAGAAACAACAAGCCAGTATACATTTGATGAGAATGAAACAAATGCATCATCAATTAACACTGGGGACAGAAATCATGGGAAATTATGGCTTGTAATAGCAATTATTGCGTTGGCTGGATGTATTGCAGCAGCAGTTATGTATGTTGTTTCAAAGCGAAAGTAATAAAAACTGAATAGCAACTGATAATACAAAACAGGAGTAGGTCAATAGCTTAACTCCTGTTTTGTGTTATAAAATATAGTTGTTATTCAGTAAATGTTCCAACCAATTTAACAAGCATAGCAACGGTCATATCCATGCCTTCAACAGTAATATGTTCATAGGGACCGTGGTAAGCGTGTCCTCCAGTTCCAAGGTTAGGGCATGGAAGTCCCTTGAAGCTTAACTGACAGCCGTCTGTTCCTCCGCGGATAGGAAGGATAAGCGGTGTTATATCAGCCTGTTCACAGGCTTTCTTTGCATTGTCAATAAGATTCATGCATCCTGCAATGATTTCGGACATATTTTTATACTGGTCTTTAATGGTGAGTGTGACAGTTCCTTCACCCCACTTTTCATTCATATTCTTTTCGATTAATCGCAGAGTATTTTTCTTTGCTTCAAATAAATTCTTATCATGGTCTCTTACTATATAATTAAGCGAAGCCTCACTGACATCACCAGACATGCTGACAAGATGGTAGAAGCCCTCATAATCTTCTGTTCCACGAGGCGTTTCCATGGCTGGAAGTGCGTTGTTAATCTCAATTGCAACAAGGCTTGCGTTAATCATTGTGTCTTTGGCAGAGCCAGGGTGTACATTAAATCCTTTAATGTGAAAATCTGCCTTGCAGGCATTGAAATTTTCATACTGAATTTCGCCTTCTGTGTCACCGTCAATTGTATAGGCGTATTTGGCACCAAATTGTTCTATGTTAAAATGCTCAGCTCCCCTGCCAATTTCTTCATCAGGTGTGAATGCCACACATATTGTTCCATGAGGTATATTGTTTTTCTGCAAATGTTCTATCATAGTCAGGATTTCAGCAATACCTGCTTTGTCATCAGCGCCAAGAACAGTGCTTCCGTCAGACGTGATAATTGTGCGTCCTTTAAGAGTACTAAGATGAGGGAAATCATGCACAGACAGAGTTATCCCGGCAGGAAGTGTAAGTGATTCACCATTGAAATTCTCTGTTATAACAGGTGTAATATCATGATTGCAATAATCGGACACAGTATCCATATGTGCAATAAATCCAATAGCAGGTACATTTTCATAACCGCTTGTTGCTGGAAGCTTACCATACAGGTAACACATATTATCAAGTACAATGTCCGATAAATTCAATCCTTCCATCTCATTTTCAAGAAATCTTGCTAACTCAAACTGGCATGCAGATGAGGGAGTTGTTTCACTGTTTTCGTCACTTGGTGTACGGAAAGTGACATATTTTAATAATCTTTCATATGCTTTCATGGTAATTCTCCATTCTGTGGATTGATATTCATATATTAACATATTCTGGTGGAAATATACGGATTATGCGCAAAAAATAAAAGATTATCAATATATAAAATAAACTCCATTCAATGGGACGGAGAAGAATATAAGGATAATGGTATACTTTGCAGAAATGCAGTTGCAAAAGGTAATAAGGTGGTAAATGATTATACATCTTTGTATGGAGGAGATGCATATCTTCCTGCCAATAATCTGGCTTATAAATATGTTGCTTAATTAATAATCACCCAGCAGTGGTTACATTTGGAGCATTAACAGTTCTGATAGTAATTTCCTGCGTGGTAGTATTTCTTGTATTCTTAAAAAGAAGACAGATGAATAAATACGAAAAGTATTAACATACAGACACCAGCACGTTAAGGTTAAATGTGCTGGTGTTTTCTATATCATATGTATTTATCATTCTTTGATGAGATGTTTACCAGTCCAAAAGACAGTGCAAAAAGTATAATAACGAAGGCCACGAAATATAGACCTCCCATTGTATTTTCCATGGAAGCTATAAAATCATATGAGCCATGTAATAGAACTGGTAACACAATGCTGAATATTCTGAATATCTTGGAGCTAAACATTTTTCCCCGATTATGCTGTTTTCTTGCGAGACCATAGAATACACCCATAAACACACCAAAACAGGCATGTCCTGGAATTGCTGTTATTGCTCTTACAATAGCAGTTGAAAAACCATATGATAAAACATAGTTGATATTTTCCCAAAGGGCAAATCCGAGAGAAACAAATACTGCATATACAACACCGTCATACTGGCAGTTAAATTCTGGATTATTCCATGTCCGTTTTTTTAAGAAGAAATACTTTGAGCTTTCTTCGGCTATGGCAACAATAACAAAATAAAGAATTATCTGATACAGCAATGTATTTTCGGGAACAAAGCATGATAAAATCCATTCCCCTATTTTTTCCTCAATTAAGGCAATAATGGTGGATAGAATTCCCGCAATAACTAGCTGTCTTAAAAGGTAGCCGCTTTCCTTTTCCATTCTGTCTGCTCTGTATACTTTAATCATAAGGAATACCGCAGGAATAACTGCCGCTAATATTAATATCCAGTTATACATCATTATAGGTTCCAATATAAAATAAAACATATATCTGCTTGCTCCTTATTGTGCTTTTTATTTCTATTTTATAATTATATATCTCATATATTCTGATAACAAGCTGCTTTATAATATATTAATAAATGGAAGTGCGAAATCATGGCAGTCGGTTAGATGCTATGAAAAACAGAAATATATTTCTTGCTGATGGCAAAAGTATGATTAAAATGTAAAGAAAGAATAAGGCAGGTACAAGGAGGAGCTGCATGAATGATGATTATCATGTAATAAAAAGACTATTGATTGAAACAATGCATGCTTAAACTAAAAAGATATGCATCGTGCAGCATAAATAACATTAGATAAAATACAGGTATTGATTTAAGTTCTTACTTTGCGCATGATATCGAAACTTATAGAAATTAAGAAAAAACGGTATGAAATAATTCCAGAATATAAGCGAATCTATTCGCTAGATATAGCAATAGATTTAAAGACATTAGATTTTCATGATAGGAGTTATTTATTAACAGATGAGCAGATATTTTAGTATGACATGATATTTAAAAACGATAATATCCTTTTGTGAAGAAAGTTTCATAGAAGCTGAGCAAATTTTCAATAAAGTTGTGAAATTTGATTTTCATAATAGTTCATCTCCTTTCTTACAACGACATTGTATAACACGAAAAAGCATAATACATGCCAAAACAAAAAAATAAATAGACAAAAATTGCAAGATGGAGAGTGTATATTTGGATATAATAAGTCAATAGTCTATAAAAGGATATAAAGTTATTATTAAAAATTAAAACTATTTGGTAGACTATGCATATTACATCGGATAAAAACGATGAGTAAAGAAGATTGCATAAAAGCTAAGTAACTTATTAATAAAATTATGTAATTTGATTTTCATAGAATTTCATCTCCTTTCTGATTATGTTTTTGTTATAGAATATAAAAAGGAAAAATACTTGCCAAAATAAAGAAATAAGTAGTCAAAAGTTGCTTAAAGATTTTTTATATAAAAACTAAGAAAATAAATATTTTAACAGAAATACATTAGATTATTTAGGAAAATAATCAGCAGCAAATATGAGAATAGTTATGTTGTGATAAAAGTAGAAAAAAGCTCTGTGTGCAATGCACATGAGATTTTTTCTACTTTTTTAATTGAAATGTAAAAATTTCAGATTACTTGTATATGTGAATTATTACAGTCGTATCATTTAGTGCATATTTTATTCAATATATTTTATTTAAAATTCTGAATAAATGATATATATATACCTTATCAAAGAAATAAATGGAAAGGAAGTAGGTATTTATGTTGTTAAAAGAAAAAACAAAACGAAGTCTTGAAACCATGCGTTTGCACGAAAGAATAAACTATGGATATAAAATAGTTATCACAATGATGTTGACATCCGGATTAATTTCTATGATAGTAATAGGGATTCTATTTGCAAATATGTTTAACTATGTTAAAAAAGTTAATGTGGCTGATACGGCAGTGAAAATATGTAGAATTGATGTGAATGCGGCTGCCCGGAACATAAGGGAAATGGCATTAAATGATGATTCTTCATCTTATGCTGGTTACAAGGAGACTGTAGAAAAGCTACTAGGTGAGGTCAAGGACGAATTGCTAGTTATGCAAGACACAGGGGTTGTTTCTGATGATCTTTTTAACGAATATTCATCAGCACTAACAGATTGGGAAACAAGGGATTTGATATAATAAAACAAATTGAAAAGGGACAAGATAAAGACGCTGTTGAAGACATACTTGGTGAATGTACGCCATCGTTAAATAAATTGGTGAGTATTGCACAGAAAATAGATTTACTGACAGGTGAACAGAGCGTTAAGGCAGTAAGAAAAACGCTGATATCAGCTTTTGTGGGATTTGTGGTTATTATTGTATGTCTTATTATTGCAGTTATTTTATCACGAAAAACAGGAAAAAAGATTCTTACAACTATTTTAGAACCACTGCATGAAATTGAAAATGCAGCCAAGGAACTAACTGAGGGAAATTTGCACAGTACATTGGAGTATAAGTCAGAGGATGAAATTGGTCGACTTGCTCAGAGTATGCGTGAGTCAATATATATTTTGGGTTCATATGTAGATGATATTGACCGTGCCATGAAACTGTTTTCAGATGGTAATTTTGATGTAAAACCAGAGGTTGAATGGAAAGGCGATTTTATTGGTATTTTAAATTCATTTTTAGCATTTGAGAAAAGTATGTCAAGTACGGTAAAAGGTATACGGCATGTATCGGAGGAAGTGTCTAGTGGAGCAGAGCAGGTGTCAATGAGCTCAAATGAATTGGCAGAAGGAGCAACAAATCAGGCAGCTGTTGTTGAAGAACTTACTGCGACTGTTTCAAATGTTTCTGAACAAGTTGAAAAGAATTCAAAGACGACAAAAGAAATAAGTAAAAGGGTTGAAAAATTAGGGGATAATATTCTAGAAAGTAACAGCAAAATGCATGAAATGGTCAACTCAATGAATGAAATCAGCAAGGCCTCAAAGGAGATTGATAAAATTATTACAACAATCAATGAAATTGCAAGTCAGACAAACTTATTAGCCTTGAATGCATCTATTGAGGCTGCAAGAGCTGGGGAAGCAGGAAAAGGATTTGCAGTTGTAGCAAATCAAGTTAATATTTTAGCTGACCAGAGTGCTCAGGCAGCGAGAGAATCATCAGCACTGATTGCCACCTCCGTGGAAGCAGTGGAAAATGGGATGGTTGTAGCAGAAGATACGGCAAAACAGCTTGAAGAAGTGGCAGGTGAGTCAAAAATAATTACAGATGAAGTGATGAGAATTGCGGACACATTAGAAACACAGACAGAGGAAATATTACAGATTAATGAGGGCATAGAACAGATTAATGATGTGGTTCAGTCTAATTCAGCAACGTTCGAGGAATGTGCAGCAGCAAGTCAGGAGATGAGCAGTGAGGCAGAAAATTTGAATGAAATGATTCAAAAATTTAAGGTTGCTGAGTTTAATGAATAAAATTATCTTAATATGAATGGGATTCTTATTGCTGGAAACGGTTATGATATGCTTAAAGCATACTATGCTATATTGAGAGCATTGTATAAGTATTCATGATATATAGATAAATATAACAGACTAAAAAGAGAGGCGTTATTTTGATAACGTCTCTTTTTGTGATTTATTAAAACAGTATAAATTAATAAAAATGGGAACTGAAAATCTTTCAAAAACGCTGTGGGATTGATATTTTTTATGGGGAATTATCTCTTGGTTACCTGAAATAATAGATGTATATGTGTTTGATTTCATGCCAAAAGAGAATAAAAACTAGACAATAATTGCATATATGGCATGTTATAAATGTCAGAATTTTATATAAAGTAAGCAGTATCATTTTGTGCATACTTTGTATAATTTATGAAATTGTCTTTTACATATATTTGTTATATCTTTGATATAACAAAATTGTGGGAATAAAATAATTGGTATTTTGAAAGGAGAAGTTTCACATGGAAGAAAAGAGGTACCTGAAATGGTATAACAAGGTGGGGTATGGATCAGGAGATTTTGCAGGAAATGTTGTGTATGCATTTCTCTCATCATTTGTAATGCTGTATCTGACAAATACGGTAGGTTTAAATCCGGGTATTATCGGAACGCTGATTATGGTATCAAAGCTGTTTGATGGAATCAGCGATATGTTCTTTGGAACTATGATTGATAAAACAAAAAGTAGACTTGGAAAAGCTAGACCATGGATGTTATATGCGTATATAGGTTGTGCCGTAACACTCGTTGCAAACTTTGCGATTCCAGACAGTCTTGGGACAACTGCACAGTACATATGGTTCTTTATAGCATATACATTGTTAAATGCAGTATTTTTCACTGCAAACAATATAGCATATGCATCATTAGTTACTTTTTGTACAAAAAACAGCAGGGAACGTGTAGAGATGGGATCATGTCGATTTATCTTTGCATTTTCGACAAGCTTACTTATTCAGTCTGTTACAGTACAGTTTGTAAGAGCAGCAGGCGGTGGGGCAGCAGCATGGAGAATGGTTGCCGTTGTATATGCCATTATTGGATTGATTGTTAATACAATTTCTGTTTTTTCAATTAAGGAGCTTCCGGAAGAAGAATTAAAAGCGGGGAAGAATCACACAGAAGAAAAGTATGGACTAATAGAGGCTGCAAAACTTTTATTTTCTAATAAATATTATCTTATGATTTGTGCAACTTATATTTGTCAGCAGATTTATTCAGCTATGTTAAATATGGGCATTTATTATATGATTTATATTTTGAAAAATGAAAATCTGTATTCCGTATTTTCATGGGCAATTAATATCCCTGTTATTATCGCAATGTGCATCACTCCTATGCTGGTGGAAAAAATGAAAGGTTTATATCGAATGAACTTTGCAGGATATGTTCTTGGAACAGTGGGACGTGTCGGAGTCATCTTTGCAGGTTATATGGGAAGCGTTCCACTTATGCTTGCATTTACAGCGATTGCAGCACTTGGAATGGCACCGTGGCAGGGTGATATGGGAGCAGTTGTTGCAAGCTGTTCAGAATATACTTATCTTACAAAGCATAAACACATTGATGGAACTATGTATTCATGCACATCTTTTGGTACGAAAATCGGAGGAGGAATCGGAGTTGCATTATGTGGATGGTTGCTTGATGTAAGTGGATTTGTTAAGGAAGCAGCGGTGCAACCTGCCTCTTGCTTAAATATGCTTCATATTATGTATTTATGGATTCCTATGGTATTGTCATTAATAATTACATTCATCATGTCAAGAATGAATGTTGAAGATGCAAACGAAAAACTTAAAAAACAGTTGGAGGAATGTTGATATGGAATATAAAGGAATGAACGGATTGATACTTACCTGTAAGCATCACGACGGCTTTTGCCTCTGACCAAGCAAGTATACAGAGCACAGCATTAAAAACTCACCTTATAAGAATGAGAAAGGTGATATTGTGCGTGAAACAGCAGAGGCGTGTAAGGAATATGGTCTGAAGTTTGGTGTCTATCTCTAACCATGGGACAGAAATTATGGGCTATATGGAAAGTGAGGAAAAATATGAATGCTGATATGAAATGGCTGGACAATCCAGAAGTGTTTAAAGTAAATCAATTGGAACCACATAGTGATCATTGCTATTATCTGGATTATTCAGACATAAAAAAAGAAAAGAATCCATTATTACAGTCATTAAATGGTCAATGGGAGTTTGCTTACAGCAAAAATG
>ERZ772897.2098-NODE-2098-length-18370-cov-15.342888_pt1 | contig 18370 bp, 10 predicted proteins | sample MGYA00512125_ERZ772897 | MGnify/ENA primary metagenome ERZ772897 (study PRJEB29015, sample SAMEA2737660) | human gut metagenome | biome: human gut; feature: human-associated habitat; material: faeces | place: China | collected 2012 ... | reverse complement strand
CAGAGAAAATCCATCAAGCCGTAGAAAAGATGGTGGAATCACTCGATTTAGCCGCGGGATCAACTACTAACTTCGATCTCTATCAGGTTGTGGAAAACTACTTTAAAGATCTCGAGAAAAGGAGAAAAATTAATCATGTACTGGGAATCAAAGAAGATAGATATGAACTAGCTGAAGATTTCGGCATAAAATAAAAGAAAGAAATTTATTCAATCACACCAGACAAGTTTTCCAAAAAATAAGGGAGTTTCACTTAATGTGAGACTCCCTCGTTTTTTGTAATAATCAGCGTAGAATAATTAATTTCCCTGATGTACTGTAAGTTGTGGGAAAGGGAAGTTGATACCTTTTTCATTGAAGGTTTCGTAAATCGCTTTATTTATATCGAAATAAACACCCCAGTAATCTCCGCTATTTACCCATACACGTGCCACTACATTCACACTGCTGGCGTCCAACGCATGAAGAGCCACAAAGGGAACCGGCTCATTCAGGATGCGTTTATCAGCAGCAAGAATCTCATAAACGATTTTCTGTACTTTCTCATAATCTTCTCCATAATCTATACCAATAATCCATTCTACACGGCGGGTTTCCTGATGACTGTAGTTGGTCACTATTCCACTGCTCAATGAACCATTGGGAATATAAATCAGTTTGTTGTCCGCGGTAGTAAGGATGGTATGGAATATCTGAATTTCTTTTACCGTGCCAGCTGAACCTTGCTGTGTTTCTATCCAATCGCCAACTTTATAAGGTCTGAACAAAAGAATAACCAATCCCCCGGCAAAGTTCTGCAGATTGCCGGATAAAGCCATACCGACAGCAACACCGGCAGAAGCCAATAAAGCTGCGAACGAAGTGGTTTCAACCCCTAGAGCGCCAACGACAGAAATGATTAACAGAATCGTCAACAGAATATTGACCAGACTTTTAACGAAAGTTTTGATACTTACATCCACTTTTCGTTTATCCATCAGGCGTCTGATAAACTTGTTGAGCAGCGAGATGAGGAAACGTCCGACGACAAAGACAAGGATCGCAATCAATATACGTTCTCCGGCACGAATACCGAAGTCTATCAGTTGTTGAGTAATCAGCGAAAGTTTATCTAAGCCGTCAGCATTGGCAATCGCCTCTTTTATTAATTCATCTGCAGCCACTTGCACAGAGTCCGCAGCTTGTGTTGCTTGCAATAATAGTAGCATAATTAAAATGTATATTAAATGAATAAATTGTTGTTTTGTTATTTCAACAATTTACAAAGTTATATTGTTTCTCGTAAATAAAAAAGTTTTTTAATAATCGAGATTATTATTCCTTTTATTTCCTACACTTTATTGCATACAACTTCATTTATATCAGTTATCATCTAAGATCTGATTTATTTTGTAAATCAAAAAACCATAATATTCCTTCATGTCCGGAGAAGCAGATGAAATACGGCTACTCAAAAGATTTCTTATTTTTAATAGCATATCCCAATAAACTGAGGCGTCTTGATGTGAGTTCACTGGTACTATATCCTGCGCCTGCCAACCCATTACGAAAGAATTAGCCTCATTAAAAATATCCATTTTAAAACTATCTCCCCGTAAAGCTTGCTGACGTCCGGCATTCTTAGCCGTACCTCCACCCATATTTTTCGATATATTCTTTACTAAATAATCAATAAAGGCATTTTGATACAGCATCTCCGTATTCGTCAGTACTCTGTTTTGCAACACTCCTTTCCAAACAATAGAATGAATATCATCCATATAGTTTTTTACAGAGTATTCTCCGTCGGATTTCTCCGAGCATAATGCCACATAACGGATTCTGTCGAATAATAACTGAAAAATGTATTTGCGTGTCTTATCTACGATCAAATCCTGTAATTCCAAACTGGATTTAACTTCAGCATTTGTCAGCCAGTCCAAATCCATCGACATTTTCACCAGATAATTCAATGCTTTCTGTTGCATTTCCTTAGATACCGGAAAGCTTATTCCTTCCTTTCCTTCATCCAGATAAAGTCCACCTATCCAGAATGATAATTCCATTGCTCTATTGGTAAATAGCTTTATCAAACTTGCATATAGTTCTGCACGCCGACTTATATCATAATCCTCTTTTGCATACCACTTCATAAAGTTTGCAATTGAAATTTTCAAATTTTGAATCTGATAATCTGCTGCTTTAAACGGATCATCACCGAGATCCCAATATAATGCAGTCGGATCATATAGGGCATAAAACTCCTGTCTTGGCCCATAATGATACTCATGAGCAGTATAAGCATCTTCTACCCATTTATTTAAAGTAACGAGTTCCTTCTCCGGCTTATCAGCAACAACAGGAGCATACAAATAACGAATTGGGAAATAGTCATACGGACCAATTCCCGGTTGCACTAACACAGCACCCTTTTCAACATCCTCCGGCTGGGCAATATAATTACACATTATGTTATCCATAACAGAAGCAGTCAATCCGTGCTGACGCGTAAATTCAGCACTTCGGAGCGAGTCTACCGGGTAATGATAAGAAGCCCCCATATTATCTGTAAGTCCCAAACAACGACCTACTTGCTGTGCAATACCGACTTTTAACAATTCTCCCATCTGCTTTTCCGAAAGTGTCAATGTTCTGCCCGTCGGATCAGAAGCCATAGTCTGCGTACAACGACCGCTATATAACAAAGAAAGAAAATTATGATGGATGTAAACTGAAGCATTCAGTATTTCGCCGGTACGAGGGTCTGTGTGCATAGAAGTCTGTGCCATATACATCCAATCCGGTGCATAACAAATAGAAGAATGACGGATGTTGGAAGAAGAAAAGTCTGTTCCTTTCGGCCATTCTTTAGCCTGAACAGCATTTAAATAGCCAATCTTCTCAAAACTTTTATTCCATTCTTCTACTCCTTCCTTGATATAAGGTTTCCAAGAATCCGGCATTAACGTATCGATATAAAATACTATCGGCTTTTTAGGTTCTACCTTTTCTCCCCTTTTAAACGCAGCTTTGTCCGAAGGCTCCAAACGCCAACGTTTTACTAAATGAGTGCTTTTCAAAGGAGACATCTCATCTACATACTGCTTACGGACTAGAAATGCCGTATTCACTTTTTGATTAGCATATCGGATATCCATCGGCGTTTCCGGAAGTAATACCAACATTCGTGCTGCAGTAACCGTCACCGGTACATTTCGTTGCATAGTAATTGTTCCGAAAGCAGTATAATCCACATCATATCCCAATACACAGGTTACCGAAATATTATCCGGATAACTATGAATATCCTTTAAAAAAGAACGTGAAGTGTCACATCTGAATTTCCGGGTTACCATTCCATACATTGAATTAGGTGCATAAGACGAAAAAGGATTCGAGTAATCCGAATGTTCCAAAAATAAAGGAGCCAGGTTAACCAGAACCGAAGAACTGTCTTTTGCAAAAGCTTCTATCTTAAAAGATTTATAGACACCTCCCGAAGCAGACTTCAACAAAGAAGATGCTACTCCTTCTTTTCCCGTTTCCTCACACATTAAAGGTTGGTTAGTCATCATTCTTGCTTCCAACTTTTTGCCATTTCTCACAAAACGGAACATGACTTCCGGAGAAGTGAACTGCCCGACTACTCCTTCTCCATTGTCACTGATATTAATAATCGAAGAGGCTAAAAGCATTTCTTTCTCCAATAACCTGACTGGAAACTCTACCAGAACTTTATCTTTAGTCCGGTGCATGATCATTAACCCCGTCGAATCAGAAGCAACACAATCTTTTAAATGATTCTCATATCCTTTGATTTCCGTTTTTGCCGACTTCTCCTTTTTTTTACGTGCACAAGCATCCTGTACAGTAAAGAGCAACAATAGAGACAACAAAGAGAAATATATAATTTTCCTATTCATACACCTATTTTAAAGATTGAGATATTTTATAAACCAACAGACGATAATGAGTGCGATTCTCATCACTACCGGCAGACATTCGATTTTTAGCCAACCGCTCAATCTTCCGTAACATAGAATAATAATGATGTTCCATCGACTCTACAGGGATAGTAACAGAAACAGTATCTTCAAATCCCATAACTTCTTTAGGATCATTGAAATGATTCAATGGTCCATCATACAAATAAGTGGGAGCAACAATACCTTCAGGCAAAGGTATTCGTTCATCCGTCAACATTCTCCCTGATGTTCCGGCAGCACTTCCTTTCTTGACTGTTTTGATTCCATTCATTAAATAGGATACGAACTTTAGCTGCATATTTTTCTCAGAAGCCGAAAGTACATTTTTTTTATCCGGGACCATAAACATATAATAGTATAGATCATCCATATAATCCAGCTGCGTATAAGGATTCTGCTCCATCTTATCCCCACAAATTGCCACCGAAGGGAAACGTTTTAGCACATAGTCAATAATCAGGTTCTCTATCACACTGCTCAAATTCGAATGAAGAGGCAATATTTTTTGTAGAGCCGGTTCATCTATCCATGAACAATCAAGAGCCTGCTCCCAAAGAAATTTTAACGACTCCCTCTGCTTCTCCTTTGTCACAGGAACGTATGAAGGGAACGGATCGCCTTCATAATGTTCATTTACATAAATACCGCCAATATTAAATAATACATTATTAATATAACGTATATACTGACCGATAATCTCGTTATAAATTTCTTTTCGGAAGTCACCTTCTACATCGTCTTTAATCCACTCGTTCATCTGAGACAAAATATATTTCAGATTCATGACTCCGTAAGAGGAAGCTTTCACCGGATCGTCCCCCAGATCTTCTTCAAAAGAACTTGGGTCGATACGAGTACGAATCTGTTGTCTGCCATAACGATAGGCCGGGTCGGGCAACTTCTCACTAATCCATTGCCTCAAAATAGGAATTTCTTCCTCACTGGATTTGGCTGACATAATAGGAGAATATAACCACTTTACTGAAAAATAATCATATATCCCCAAATCAGGAGGGGTCAAACGAACTCCTTTTTCTTTATCTCCCGGTTGTGCCACATAATTATTGCGTGCATAGTCCATAATTGAATAAGTAGTTCCATACTTATTGGTAAAAGAGGCAGAGCGTAATGAATCCACAGGAATCGAAGAAGACGCGGCCATGTTATGCATAAAAGCAAACGTATGTCCTACTTCGTGAGCCACCACATAACTGATACAATCACCCAATATATCTGTAGGAAGTTGTTTCCGGCGAACATCCGTGTCCGCCTGTGCCGTCTGTACAAAACGCCAGTTACGTACCAGCCCTACTAAATTATGGTACAAATAAACAGATGCATTCAAAATTTCCCCCGTACGCGGATCACTCCAAGAAGGTCCCATAGCATTGGCTATAAAAGAAGGAGAATATCTCACACAACTATATTTTATATTATCCGGATCAAATTCAGGGTCATCTAATGGAAAGTCTTTCACACAAATTGCATTCTTAAAACCGATCTTCTCAAAAGCATCATTCCATCTTAAAATTCCACGACGAATATATTCTTTCCAAAAATTAGGGAAAGCATTGTCTATATAATATATAATCGGCTTCTTAGGTTCCACCAATTCCCCTTTCTCATATTTTTCTGCATCTACAGGCTCTAAACGCCATCTTAATGCATAATAAACATTCTCAACGCGTTGACTCTCATTGCTGAATTTAACTTTAGGAGTATAAAAGATATTGATACGAGAATCCGCATAACGAGGACGCATCGGTTTCTCCGGCAGTAAAATAATACTACGTGTCAACACCGCTGTAAAAGGCATCTGCTTAATATATGTCACTCCCATACTCGATACAGTAACATTGTAAGTCAAAGAAGAACGAATACTTAAATTATCATCGAATGATTTGATTGACATAATAGATGAATCCTCCTTTCTGAACTCCTTGCTGACAGTGTATGCTGCCATAATAGGAGAAAATGGGGAAAAGGGATTCATATTGTCCCGATTTGCCAATAAAAAATCTGTCATATCAAAAACCACAGCTGTACTGTCCGGTGAATATGCTTTTATATTAAAGTTCTTCAGAATTGCCGGTCGGGTACTTTCTGATATTCTCTGCTGTAGATTGCTATCATGTGACATATAATCATCAGATACTTCACATAAGCTAATCAACGAGTCTGTTTTTATAAATGTAATATGCAAAGGAGCATACGGTTTTTCACCAACACTTCCAAAACGATTATCTGTAGTCTCACTAATAGTAGAGCCTAACAACATATCCTTTTCCAACAAATTCAAAGGTAATTCAAAATAGACGCGGTCATCCATTTTATGAAGTGTTATCATACCTTTTACTGTTTCACACTTTTTGCCACGAAACAGTTTCTCATAAGGAGTAGCTTTCTTCACCTGTTCCGATTTTGCCTTTTTCTTTTTCCAAGGAAACTTAGCATGCCCTTCATTAGAAAACATAACTAACAACGAAAGACCCACTAGAGTCAATAAACGTATTTTCATTTGAATAAATTATTAACGATACATTTTTGACGGACTTCCATAACGGTAAATCACGTCTACCACTTCTCCAATATTATTTACTTCGTGAAGTTTCTTTGCTTCACCACCCATAATAGTCGATTCATCTACAGCGTATACGACAAAACCGTCCTTCATTCCAACTCCTAAAGTCATACTTTCATAATTCAATTGAAGATCTGTAATTTCACTATTACAAATAGTATAAGGTATTACACGCTGAGTACTTTTCTCATAATAATACAATTCATTATTAATGGCTCCACCTGAAAAGAACAAATAACTTCCTGAAGCATCCTTTGAACAATAAAACTTAGATTTATCTGTCAAATAGTCGCCACCGTCAGAGAAACTAAAATCTGTTTCATTCTTTATTATTACCTTACCCTGCCAATCATATTCCAAATCGAATGTCTTCACCGAATAGTTTCCATCCGCATCTTGCAACACTAATACATAACCACAAAGATAATCCGTATAAGGATCTGGAAGATAAGCATCTGCATATATTAACTTTTTACCTTCCAATCCATTGATCGGAACATCATCTATTGCACCCGTATAGTAACTATAAAGGCTACTCAAACTGAGGAAACGATGATTCTTCTCATCATACATCAATACATGTCGTGTTTTATAAAAATTGGCTTGTACCATTCGTGTTATTTTCATTCCCATGTTATAATGCACGGGAATACTACTGTAAGGTGCCGAATGGAACCCCGCATTATCAGGATTCTTCAACAAACGAATATATATTTGTCCGTTAGCTGTCAACAGAACATCTGTATAATAAAGATAAGCAGCATCTGTCACAACAAAATCTTCAGGCACTCCTTCGGTAAATTCCTGTGTAGTATATAAAACTTTCATCATCGAATTCCCCTCCAATTCCAATGGACCTTTTGCATCCTGATTGACAACCAGAATTTCCGGATTAGTTTTCTTACCGGAATAATGTTCTACTAATTTATATGGTTGACTGCCTAGTTCCTCGCCATTTACCTTCTCATAAATATTTAAATAATCCACATACTCATCATTATCGTCACGAACTTGTGTTAATATAGCCTTATGATTCAAATCTGACAAAATAGCCCATCCTGTTTTATAAGAAGATTTAGCTACCAGTTGCAGATTTTTCATTGTTCTAATCTTACTGTCTTTATGGATGACTGAGTACAAAACATAATAAGTAATAGCTTCTTTGGGTACAAATGAGAGTATCTGTTCGTTACACACAACCTCACCATTTAGCTCCCATTCAAATTCATAATTAGAGACATCATCTCCCTCGCTAAAAGACAGATTAGGTTCAATATGCGTTTCTTCTCCAATGACCCCGTCATATATAGACTCACTAAAAGTTATCTTCACCGTGGGAGTTTGTAAGTAGTCATAAGAGCCTTTATCATCTACACAAGAGTAAAAGGTCATCAACCCACTCAATAAATAAATAAGATATCTTGCTTTCATAATCATATCGTTTTTAAATTATCCTACTACCGGAACAGACATATACGATCCATCTTCATCCTGCACCGGATTTCCCTCATCTTCTTTTTTTATGAGATAGTACTTGAACTGGCGAGCCAAAGACCATCTTTCAGATTCTGACAGCTCCGTCAGATCTCCCACTCCTGTAACTTCCATGAAAAGCCTGAACTTAGTTTCTGTATATTTTCCTAATAAGCTTTCTGTTACAACATCATCCCACCAAAGAGGTTGAGATATTAAAGAGCTAAAACGAACGACTTTACGAGTATATATATTTTGTCCGGGTTTTAAAACATCATTCTCCACAATGTCAATCACAAGCCGGACTTCTTTTGTATCCAACAATGCCGTTTTCTTCAACAAAAAATACCCAGTTTCTTCCAAAACATCTTTCCGAAAAACCATCTCATTCTCCAATTCATACGAATCCGGTTCAGCTGTTGTCAGTTCCTTATTAACCCTCAGACTAACATAAGCATCATTTGCCAACGGTAATCCTATCAATCGCATATTGAGAGGTACCTTTATTTCCTCTTGTGTCCCATAGAAGAAAAAAGAATAAGTCAAGGAATCTTTATACTCTTCCACAAACTGCACATAGTTACCGGAATCCCATATCCGGATTTCGTCCTTTTCACAAGCAACCAACAAAAAGAAGGTTGCTATCAATAATGAATATATCTTTTTCATTTTGTTTATCTCCATAAATTAATAGATTATCTCACTTTCCGGTATCGGCATTACATATCTGCCATCCATTTGTATTACTTGTGTTCCCGTGGTGACAGGCATATTCCAGCGTTTAAAGAAATAAAACATCTGTCCCTCCGCCAAGAATTCTTTCTTGTATTCTGCTACCAACTCATTATAATAGTCTTTCGATGCTGTGCCTGAAATATCTCGTTTCGCTCCACGTGCTTTTCTAACTACCGACAAATAAGAGAGAGCCTCCGACAGGCTTGTCTTAGAACTAGCCTCACTCAAGATATAATACATTTCACTTAACCGAATCATCGGTATCAGCTTATACTGAATGGTGACACTCTGGTTCGTTGAATTCGTATTTATCCATTTCATTGATGTTTTACCAGTTTTACCGTCAGAGGTCGCTAAAGAAGTACGATAGTCGTCCGCATCCAGTTCAAACAAAGCATCGTAATTCTTCAGAGTCATTAATAAACTATTATTAGCAGATTTAAAATTATCAATACGCTCCAATAACTCCCGGTCGTAAAAAGCCAGGAATGTGTCTTCATACAATTTGACATATTTATATTTATCCGTAGCTTTCGCATAATCGTAAGGATCTGTAAAATAAAACCATTTTCGACGAGTTACGAAATCATCTATTACATGCTTGGCATACTTAGCAGCATTGTTCCAATCATTATCATACAAATATACACGAGCTAAAAGCGCATTAATAGCCACATAATTCATACGAATTCCTCTTTGACCAAAAAAGTCACCACCTGTAGCCTTATTCGTACCTCCCATCCGGTAATCCGGCATTGCCATTGTTGACGTATTGACAATCGTATCATGCTTTGCAACCAGCTGACGAGCCTCAAGTAAATCTTCTTCTACTTTCTTCAGTATTTCCTTTGTTGAAAGATTCGGTTCATATTTAGATGGATATACAGTAAAGTATGGAATCCGCTTGCTTTCATCACCGGACTCTACCGAAGGAGCAAATAAACGTAAAATGTCAAAATGCATCATGGCTCGCAATGCTTTAGCCTCCCCGATAATCAGATTCCTTTCAAGTGCTCCCTCACGAAAAGCAGTCGAATCTTTTGCTTCTGCTTCTGATATCAACTTATTGCAATTAGCAATTACATTATATCCTTTTGACCAAACTGATTCCAGCACCGCTTTGATCTCCGTTTCTCCGTATTCATATTCCATAGCGCTACCATATGCTTTAGATTTGGCGATATCGTTATCTGCATATGTTTGAGAAAGAACACTGGCAAGCCCCCAAGACAACTCGCGCCCATACAGTTCGGAAGACGACATAGCAATATAAATTCCGTTTAACGCATTTCTGAATCCATCTCCACTTTCAAACAATTTCTCGCTTGATACCTGATCAGAAGGATCAATATCCAGCCAATCATTACAAGCGCTTAATGACAGCAACAAGGTAACACCTATTATAGCAAAATTATATTTTTTCATATCCGTTGTTTTTAGAAACCTAAATTTAAAGAGAAAGTAAATGTACGTGCATAAGGATAAGAGAGACCTCTTTCTTGATGAATAGAAGAAATACGAGCAATATTATTCATATTAAATTGTACACGCAACATACTGAGATTGATAGGAGCAAGCAACTTATTGCTAAACTCATAGGCCAAAGTAAATGAATTAAATTCGAGTGTATTATTATCCTGCACGAAACGAGAAGTCGGTCGTGTCGTTTGGTAACGGTCTTTTATTGATTTCAGCATAGTTACATCTCCCGGCTGTTTCCATCTGTCAGTCAATACCCGTTTATCTGCATTGACTTCGTAAATATTCACATTTTCGACCTTGTTTACCAACGTGCTATTATACAGCTGCCCGCCACATTCGTATTTGAAAGTAGCATACATAGTGAATTGCTTATAACGTAGATTTACACCAAAAGCTCCTTGTGCAGTAGGTTCCGTATCGCCTATGATCACCTGATCCGATGAATTCCAATCGGAAGTAATTGTTCCATCTTTCTTCAGAAAAGTCTCTTGACCATCCGAAGGATTAATACCTAATGACTGCATTCCCCAAATGGAAGTCAACGAACCGCCCTCTGTATATTTCATAAAAGGTTTACTATACTTAGAATCCTGCATGGTACCTATATTCTTATCATAATCGGCAAAGTATGTGTCTACACGATCATTATAAGCCTTTAATGATTCTGAGATCTTTAATATTTTATTCTTATTATGTGCCAGGTTACCAAACAAAGTTACTGTCCAATCTCTATTTTTGAATACATCGGCTCTGATATCCAACTCAATACCACGATTCTGTACCTCTCCGAGATTATCACGATATACGGTGAAACCTGTTGATGAAGGAAGAGTAACATCCGTAATCAAATCGACCGTTTTCTTGTTATACCAAGAGAATCTGAATAAAACCGCATCGTTGAGCAATGATATATCCGTACCGATATCAAAAGTGTTAGTACGTTCCCATTTCAAGTTTTCATTCCCCATGTAATAAAGTAATACACCGGCTCCGGTTCCATATTTATCCGATAAGATCTGATAAGTGTTCTTTGCTGCATAAGCCGGAAAATTGACTTTACCAATCTGACCATAAGAACCGCGAATCTTGAATTGGCTAAATAATGTCTGCTGTTTCATAAACGGATAATTATGAATATTCAATCCGGCTCCAAACGACCAGAAAGGAGCGAATTTCTTTTTCGAGCCAAATTCCGAAGAACCATCCATACGGAAAGAGGCATCCATCAGATAAATGTTATCATACGTATAGTTGGTAGAAAGGAATGTACCCATTAATCGGGTATGATTATCCGAAAACGAAGGCTTGGTAGCGATTTCATCCGCATAATTCGGAGAGTCCAGCTTACCGGAAGGAAATCCACGATACAGCGCACTCTCCGATTCATCCTTGGTTTCACGTATATTCAAACCTAAAGAAAAATTCATGTGATTACGGTTTACTGTCTGTACATAATTTGCCAATAAGTTAGCATTCCAATAAATACTTTGCGAACGGCCGGACAATAATTCTCCTTTAGGATCACTATCCGCATAATTGACATATTTACCGCTTCCCGGATCTGTAAATTGCCTGGATTCATCATCACGTTTTGTTACGGAGAACTGTGCTTTCAACTGAAAGACATCCGCCAGATGATAATTTAGGCTTAGGTTGTTAGTCAAGTCCGTATAAGACGAACGATCATAACTGCTCAACATGGTAGCATCATACAAAGGATTACGGAGATTCGAAGTTCCCGTATGCCAAGTAGTCAGATATTCCACATAATTACCTTCTTCATCTTTAAATGAGTCATAGGGTTGCCTGGAAGTATAATCAGAAAAAGTCCCATACGGAGAATTCTCCGACTTTACAGAGTTGAATGTCACATAATTCTTGATTTGCAGATTGTTAATACGATAATCGATGTAAAATCCTCCTCCCGCACGCTTTCGATATGAACCTTTCATTACTCCATTCTGAATGTCATAGTTCATCTCAGCACCGAAACGGATATCATTAACGCCTCCCTCTATATAAAGACTGTGTTTGTGATTAAAACCGTTTCGTAACGGCTGTGCAATCCAATCGGTATCAATACCCTTTAATATATTATTCTGTTTTGCCAGATACTCTTTCTGTAAGTTCAGGGCTGTACTGGGCGAGTCGCTTTCATAAAGTCCGGCCAGACGTTCAGCCTCAAGTTTCTCACTGGCATTCATCAGATTATAGTCAGATATGTCCGGAGCTGTGAGTTCTGCAGAGAAATTATAGTTCACACGCAATCTGCCGGGAACCGGTGCTTTCGTTTCAATCACAATCACCCCATTTGCCGCACGTGAACCATATATGGCAGTAGCGGCCGCATCTTTTAAAATCGTAATCCGTTCTATACGGTTAGGGTCAAAGTCATACACTTTCGACACAGATACCTCAAAACCATCCATAATAAAAATAGGAGTGTTCGGATTATTTGAAAGAGCGGATTGGGAAACTGCATCCTTATCCAATTCCATGACTCCGACACCGGAACGTCCACGGATATAAAACTCCGGCAAACTATTGGGATCTGACCCCATTTCATTATTAACCGCTATCCGTAAAGAAGGATCGTACACTTGCAATACATCAATCATATTACGTGTAGACACTTTCAATAAGTCATCTTTTGTGACGGTTACCGCATTTCCGGTAAAACTTGTACGTTTCACACTCGAATAACCATTCACGACCACTTCATTCAAACTATTCGAGTTTTCTTCCAAAAAGATCTGTAAAGGTTTATTGGCAACGACCTTTACAGATTTGTTCTTGTAGCCTATATATGATGCAACAACCTCCTTTGTATCTGCCGGAACTTCCAATGAGAAATCTCCATCCAAAGTAGCCGCTGTCCCCACCGTGCGCTTATCATTCTTCATAATAAAAACGGTAGCTCCTGCTAACGGAGATCCATCTTTACTATCCATTACTTTTCCTGTAAGTTTGATCTTCTTCTCCTTTTTTCTCAGATGGATAACAAATACTCCGTTTTGTTTTTGGGCAACCAAGTTAGTACCACTTAAACAAGCAGTTAATGCAACTTCCGGTGTCACATTATCCACGTTTACCGTAATATCAGTTACTGACTTCACATCTTCATCACTATACATGAGATTCAGATTTGATTGCCGTTTAATCTCATTAATGGCCTCAAGCAAGGATACATGATTCAAATGTAAACTAACAGAGTGTTCCTGCGCCAAAATTGGAAAGGTCGTAAACAGCAACCAGCATGCAAATGCCATTCTTAACGCTATCGCCTGTATAACTGCCAGACTATAGCCTGTTTTAGAAAGCTCTTTCATCATTAAAAATTAAAGTTAGTATTTATATTTATGAAGTTTAATCGATATAAACAGTACGCCCTTTGACAGAGAAACTCACTTTTTCTGTAAGTTCTATCATACGTACAAAGTCTACAAAATCTTTAGAACGCGGCAACTCTCCGCTGAACAGTGTATGCCTTCTTTCTTCTGAAACCCATACTATCCGGATGTCATACCAGCGTGCTGCTTCTTCCATAATCTGTTCCAAAGTAGAACTGCGGAAAACAAACATATCATCCTTCCAGGATACGACTTCCTGTACATTGGCAGTTACTACATCTATCTCTTGATTGTCTGTAACAACAGCAGTCTCACCCGGATGAAGCTCTATAATATCCTCTGTTTCATGGGATGAAACCAACACTTTTCCCTGTACCAGTGTGGTTACCAACTTCTTTTCTTCCCGGTAACTCCTCAGATTAAAAGAAGTACCTTTTACCTCCACCCGGCCATAATCGGTTTCAATAATAAACGGCCAACTATCGTGATGCGACACCTCAAAATACATTTCTCCGCTTGCTTTCACAATTCGTTGATCAGAAGCAAAAGCAGATGGATAGTATAACTCCGAATCAGAATTTACCCAAACTTTAGTTCCATCGCAAAGAGTTATGTCATACTTACCATTTCTTGGAACAAACAGTTTATTTTTCCTCTTTGTATCTGTTCCTTTTTTATTGTCAAGAATATGAATACCTGCTTCATCTCTAATAGCATAATTTTCTCCTACCAATGCCAGACGTATACGGGAGTTCAAATAATATTCGCTCCCATCAACCAAAGATAGTATAGCTTTGGAGTCTCCCGCTCTAATAGCGGTCAGATCATCTTGATACTCGAATTGATGAACATCAGATTGAATAATCCAAAGAGCACCTGCAGACAATAGCAAGGCAAAAACGGCAGCACAAGAAACGACCTTTACTAATAATGCCCGTTTCTTCTTTTTGGCAATGCCAGTCTTAATACTTTTCCAGATTCTTTCCGAGCTTTCATATTCTTTTTCTTTCACGATAGACCGTGCTCTAAAATACTCAGCATCCTGATATTTCTGATATAATCTCCGGTTTCTGTCTGAAGCATTACGCCATACATCTAATTCATTGCGTTCCTCTTCAGATTCTTTTCCTTTAATAGATTTTACGATTAGCGCAGCAATGCGATAAATGTCATTATATCCCATAATCTTGTCGTTATTTACTTAAAGACACACGAGCTGGAGAAATTAGTCGCTTCGTGGTTACTTTTTTTTCAAGAAATTATTCTTTTGTCAGTTACCCGGCCCAAAAGTTATGATTTAGATAAGAACAACCAGACTGTATGCCCGACATGAAAGTTTCTTTTTCAAGCTACTCTTAGCTCGTTTCTTGTACGCATTTACCGCATTCCGAGTAACTCCCATTATTTGCGCTATTTCATCTGCATGTTTGCCCTCCAGACTAAGTTCGATCACTTTACGATAAGATTCCGGGAGTTCTGTTATCGCTTTACTCAACTCAATAAAAACTTCTTCATCCAGCATGACTTCTTCAAAAGCCTCATCCGTGATTTTCTCAATGCAGCGCTGCTCCATTGCCTGCGAACGAATATAATTAAAGCAACCATACTTTACTGCTGAATAAAGATAATCTTTCACTGATTCAATCTTATCCAACTCCTTCCGCTTCTCCCATAATTTTAGAAACACATCTTGAATAATGTCTTCAGCAGCTGTACGAGGAACAAAATGACTAGCTACAACTAAGAGGGAAAGATGGTATCTTTCAAAAAGAAGTTCGAAGTTTTCTTCATTCTTCTTATTTTTTCCCCACTCAATTGGTTGGATAATCATAGGCTTATAATAAAACGAAGGAATAGTAATTAGTTCCAAATATATCTTATGGCTGGACAAAGTTATACTATTTTTCCAATAAAACATATATTTTTTGTTTTCTTCGGGCAAAAACCGTATTTTTGTAACCGATTCACTGGTAGGGGTGCCTTAACATGACGGGCTGAGAACATACCCATAGAATCTGATCCGGGTAATGCCGGCGTAGAGAACTAATTAGTAAGCAAGATGAAAAAAATTGTATGGATGGCCATCGCCTTATCGGGCGTAGGCATCACTGTTCATGCACAGACGAGTGTAAAGGATAGTATGAGAGTAGTAAACCTGCAAGAAGTGCAGGTAGTATCCACGCGTGCCACCGCCAAAACTCCCGTGGCATTCACCAATATAGGCAAAGCGGAATTGAAGAAGGTTAACTTCGGACAGGACATCCCTTATCTGTTAAGCATGACTCCTTCTACACTGACCACATCGGATGCAGGAGCAGGTATCGGCTACACGACTCTTCGCGTGCGCGGAACCGACGGTACACGTATCAACATCACGGTAAACGGCATACCGATGAACGATGCTGAAAGCCATAATCTGTTCTGGGTAAATATGCCCGACTTTTCTTCCTCCGTAAAAGATATGCAAGTGCAACGCGGCGCAGGTACGTCTACCAATGGGGCAGGTGCCTTCGGAGCCAGCGTTAATATGCAGACTGAAGGTGCATCCATGAAGCCGTATGCCGAATTCAACGGTTCATACGGTTCATTCAACACGCACAAGGAAACGGTGAAAGTGGGAACTGGTTTGCTCAATAATCATTGGACGTTTGACGCCCGTCTTTCCAACATCGGTACGGACGGATACATAGACCGCGCTTCGGTAGACCTGAATTCTTACTACCTGCAAGGAGGCTACTTTGCAGAAAACACATCTGTGAAGCTGATTGCATTTGCCGGAAAAGAAAAGACATATCACGCCTGGGGATACGCAACCAAAAAGGAAATGGAGGATTTCGGCAGACGCTACAACCCCTGTGGCGAGATGTACACCGATGCCAACGGCAACAAGCATTTTTATGACGACCAAACGGATAATTATCTGCAAAAGAATTATCAACTTCTCTTCAATCACACTTTCTCAACGGCTTGGAACCTAAACGTTGCCTTACATTATACCAAAGGTGACGGCTATTACGAAGAGTACAAAGACGGCAGATCCCTTATAGAATATGGCCTGAAACCATTCACAATTGATGGAACCGAAATAACCAAAAGTGATTTAGTCCGTCAGAAGAAAATGGACAACAAATTCGGCGGCGGCGTTTTTTCTCTCAATTATACAGTCAACAGGCTGAATGCGTCTCTAGGAGGTGGTTTGAATCAATACCGGGGCAATAACTTCGGAAGAGTTCCTTGGGTGAAGAATTATGTGGGCACTCTATCTCCCGACCATGAATATTACCGCAATAAATCCAAAAAGACCGATGGCAATATTTATCTGAAAGCAAACTACGATCTTACCAGAGGATTAAGCGCGTATGCCGATCTTCAGTATCGACACATCGACTATACCATTGACGGCAACAATGATAAATATGACTGGAGCAAAAATGCCCTGCGTCCACTGGCAGTAGACAAGAAGTTCGATTTCTTTAACCCGAAAGTCGGATTAAACTGGAACATCACGTCCAACCATCGCGTTTATGCCTCTTTCTCGGTTGCTCAAAAGGAACCGACCAGAAACAATTATACGGATGGCGATCCGGATTCGTATCCCAAAGCAGAAAAATTACTCGACTATGAAGCGGGATATACTTTCGCCAACCAATGGCTGACAGCAGGTGCAAACTTCTACTACATGGATTATACCGACCAACTGGTTCTGACCGGAGCTTTAAATGACATCGGTGAAGCACTGACCGAAAACGTGCCGGACAGTTATCGTATGGGAGTCGAGCTAATGCTGGGAATCAAACCGTGTAAATGGTTTCAATGGGATATAAACGCTACATGGAGCAAAAACCGCATCCAGGATTTTGTAGAAAGCCTGCCGGGCTACCATTATAATGAAAACGGCAGTTCTACTTCCCTCCCGACTGTTCAGATCAAGCATAAAGACACTCACATCGCTTTCTCACCTGACTTTCTATTTAATAACCGTTTCTCATTCAATTATAAGGGATTCGAAGCGGCTCTGCAATCGCAGTTCGTAAGCAAGCAGTATATGACAAATGCGGAAGTAGAAGAATTGACTCTTGATAAATATTTTGTCAGTAACCTCAATCTGGCGTACTCCTTCCGTCCCAAGAAGGTGTTGAAAGAAGTCACGGTAGGGTTCACTGTGTACAATCTGTTTAATGAAAAATATGAAAACAACGGTTGGGCCTCGAGCGACTACACCGATACGGTGGAGAATCGGGGAAACTATGCCGGATATGCAGCGCAGGCAGGAACAAACGTTATGGGACATGTTTCTTTCCGCTTTTAATACCACAGGGCTATGGAATTGAATTTTCTGGAAATATTCGGTACGATTGTCGGGCTAGTCTACCTTTGGTTGGAGTACCGGGCAAGTATCTACCTTTGGATAGCAGGTATCGTGATGCCTGCCATCTATATCTTCGTATATTACAAAGCAGGACTGTATGCCGATTTCGGTATCAATATCTACTATCTGATAGCTGCCATCTATGGTTGGTTCTTCTGGATGTGGGGACACAGAAAGAAAAAAAGTCAGCAGTCAGCAGATGCTTCAATCGGTGACAAACCCAAAGACCTTCCTATCGTGCATACTCCATGGAAATGTTACTTACCTCTTTTTCTGGTATTTATTGTTGCATTTATCGGCATTGCGTGGATACTGATCGAATATACGGACAGCAACGTGCCCTGGCTGGATAGTTTTACTACGGCATTGAGCATTGTCGGCATGTGGATGCTGGCGCGTAAATACGTCGAGCAAT
>ERZ772897.2063-NODE-2063-length-18625-cov-7.103770_pt1 | contig 18625 bp, 17 predicted proteins | sample MGYA00512125_ERZ772897 | MGnify/ENA primary metagenome ERZ772897 (study PRJEB29015, sample SAMEA2737660) | human gut metagenome | biome: human gut; feature: human-associated habitat; material: faeces | place: China | collected 2012 ... | reverse complement strand
TCACCAAACCAGGTATTTACCCGTGAACAGCTTCTGGATCACATCTGGGGCTATGAATACATCGGTGATACCCGTACTGTAGACGTTCATATCAAACGTCTTCGTGAAAAGATCAAAGACAATCCTCACTGGTCCATTGCCACCGTATGGGGAATCGGATACAAATTTGAGGTAAAAAATCCATGAAACAGCATCATCTTTCCACAAAATTCCTGAGATTTTATATTCTCATCGGGATTTTGGGATTTTTCCTCATAACCCTCGGCGGTTCTTATATGGTGGAAAAGCATCTGGAACACTCTTTAAGTGCCGCACTCTATACAGAAGCGCACAATATTGCATCTAACGAAGCAGTTAAAAGCAATATCTCTTCCAGTACAGTAGATACTCTTCAGGAACACTTATGTGCAATTTCCGATTTTCAGGATGCTGTATTGTGGATCATCAACAGTAACGGTGAAATCATTGTAAGTACACAGAAAAATATTGATGTCCGGGATCCAATCCCACTGGAAGAATTCGATGCTTCCAAATGGGGAAGCAACTATTATCAGATTGGAAAGTTTTATGGTTTCTTTAAAACAGATCATTTGAGTGTTATTGCCCCGATCACCTCTGATATGGAAACCAAAGGTTACGTGGCAATCCATTATTCGATGACAAACCTTTATCAGAGCCGAAGCAGTATTCTTTTTATCATGCAAAACGGCATTTCCATCTACCCCGGCCTCGACAACACCCTCCCCGAAAACCTCGCCCTCATCGAAACCGCCGCCACCCTCGGCATCCGCCGCCTCTTCACCTCCCTCCACATCCCCGAGACGGACCCCACCGCCCTCAAGCGCGACCTCGGCATCCTCCTCCAAGCAGCGCGCGCCCATCACATGGAAATCATCTCCGACGTCAGCCCCGCCACCCGCTCCCTCCTCGGCCTCAGAGAATTCAGCCTCTCCGCCTTCCGCATGCTCGGCATCACCACACTCCGCCTCGACGACGGCTTCACCGTAGAAGACATCGCCCACCTCAGCCACAACACCCAGCACATCCGCCTCCAGCTCAACGCCTCCACCATGACCCCCCGCCTCCTCCAGTCCCTCCTCGACGCCAAGGCCGACCTCACCCACATCGACGCCCTCCATAACTTCTACCCGCGTACCGGCACCGGCCTCAGCGAAGAAACCCTCGTGCGCAAGACCACCCTCCTCCACAAAGCCGGCATCCGCGTCGGCGCCTTCCTCCCCACGCAGGACGGCCGCCGCCGCTCCCCCCTCAAAGACGGCCTCCCGACCCTCGAAGACCATCGCACCATGGCGACGCCCCTCGCCGCCCGCCACCTCGTCGCCCTCGGCATCGACTCCATCTTCCTCGCCGACGCCCTGCCGACCGAGCGCGAACTCCAGGCGATCGCCTCCCTCCCCGACGACCGCATCACCCTCGCCATCGACCTCTGCACGCACGACCCCGCGCAAAAAGCACTCCTCGCCCACACCCTCACCGCCCGCCTCGACGAAGCGCGCGACGCCATCCGCGCCCAGGAAAGTCGCCGCCTCCTCACCGGCGCCATCGCCCCCGAGCACACCGCAGCGCGCCCGCGCGGCACCATCACCATCGACAACAGCGGCTACGGCCGCTACATGGGCGAGCTCGAGATCATAAAGCGCGACCTCCCCGCCGACCCGCGCGTCAACGTCGCTGCCCACCTCCAGGAAAGCGACCGCTTCCTCCTCCGCTACCTCTCTCCCGGACGCAAATTTTCTTTCAGTTTCCCAGGGAAAAATGATATAATAGAAAGAATCGAAAGGAAAGGACACGAACCCTCATGAAAAAAAGCGAAGACACAGACCTCTGTGAAATCCATCAAATCCACCCCGATGCGCTCGAAATGGCACGCCTGCACGAGGTCGATGATGACACGAGCCTGCGTCTCGCCGAAATATTCAAAGTCCTCGGCGACCGCACGCGCATCAAGCTCCTCTCGCTGCTCGCGCACCGTGAAGAACTCTGCGTCTGTGACATCGCCGAAGCGCTTGGCATGGGACAATCCGCCATCTCGCACCAACTGCGCGTCCTGCGGAACGCCCGCCTCGTGAAATTCCGCAAAGTCGGCAAAGAAGCCTTCTACTCCCTCGACGACGACCACGTCGTCACCCTCATGCAGCAAGGCCTCGACCACGTCCTGCACGGCTGACCTTCTAGAAAGGAGCATCCCCATGAAGCACGGCACGCTAAAAAGAGCAGCGCTGCTCTTTTGCCTCGCGCTGCTCATCGCCGCCCCCGCCTCCGCCTCGCCCATCCTGCGCAACGGCTCCCACGGCCACGACGTCATGCTGCTCCAGCAGAAACTCAGCGAGATCGGCTACCTGAGCAGCAAGGCGGACGGCATCTTCGGCAGTGGCACGGAGCGCGCCGTCGCCGAGTTCCAGCGCGACCACAGCATCCGCATCACCGGCATCGTCAACGCCGCCACCTGGCGCGCGCTCAAGACGGCGAAAAAGCGTCCCTGGGGCTCTAGCGTCCAGCCGCCCGCCCGCGAGACGCCGAAAATCAAAGCGCCGCTCGCGCCGAACAACGTCCCCATCCTGCCGCGCAGCAAGGTTGGCGCCGTCATCAAGACAGCGAAAGACTACATCGGCACGCCCTACCAATTCGGCGGCACGACCCCCAAGGCCTTCGACTGCTCCGGCTACCTCCAGTACGTCTTCGCGAAAAACGGCATCACCATCCCGCGCCTCGCCGACGAGCAGTACAAGCTCGGCCTCCGCACGAAAAGCACGAGCCAGCTCGAGCCCGGCGACCTCGTCTTCTTCACAACCTATGAGCCGGGCCCCTCGCACTGCGGCATCTACCTCGGCGGCGGGCAATTCATCCACGCGAGCTCGAGCAAAGGCGTCCGCATCGACGCCCTCTCGAACGCCTACTGGCAGCCGCGCTACCTCGGCGGCAAGCACATCGTCATGAAATAATCGCATCCGAGCCTCTCTTGTCCGCGCCTCTCTGCCATACGACACGACAGAAAAAGCAGCGTGGTCGAAACACGTTTTCCCGCGTTTCGACCACGCTGCTTTTGTCTTGCACATCCTGCTCCCCAACGGATCCCTCTGCCGACCACCGATGGAATATGTAAAAATGGGGATTTTGCAGAAATTCATCGAAATAAAAATGGGGATTTTGCAGAAAAACAGGAGATAAAATATGGGGATATGATATAATGAGAAAAAAGAGGTGAGACAATATGTTCAAACGGAAAATCTATCAGAAGATGAAAACATGGAAGAATGAGTCGGATGGGAGAACGGCCCTTTTGATACAAGGCGCTCGGCGCATCGGTAAGTCAACGGTCGCGGTAGAGTTTGCTAAGAATGAATACAAAAGCTATATCCTCATTGATTTTTCTCTTGTAAAGCCGGAAGTTTTGGCTTTGTTCCAGGATATGACGGACCTGAACTTCTTCTTCTTGCAGTTGCAGCTGCTCTATCATGTCGATCTGGTAGAGCGCGAATCTCTGATTATCTTCGACGAAGTGCAGCTGTGCCCCCTGGCGCGGCAAGCGATCAAGCATCTGGTGGCGGACCATCGCTATGATTATCTGGAAACAGGTTCGCTGATTTCCATCCGCAAGAACACCAAAGACATCCTGATCCCCAGCGAAGAAGAATGCATCAATATGTACCCTATGGATTACGAAGAATTCCTGTGGGCGTTGGGAGATGAAGTAACGACGCCCCTGCTTCGGAAATTCTTCGAGGCGAAAAAGCCTTTAGGAGATGCCGTGCACCGGAAGCAGATGCAGAAATTCCGTCTGTATATGCTGATTGGCGGCATGCCGCAGGCGGTCGATGCCTATCTGCAGACGAATAATTTCCGGCAGATCGATAAAGTAAAACGGAATATCCTCCGGCTCTATACGAATGATTTCCGTAAAATCGACAATACGGGGAGGGCATCCGCCCTTTTTGAAGCCATACCGTCGGAACTCAGCAAAAATACGCTGCGGTATCGCGTATCGAATGTGATTGAGAGCCAACGAGCGAAAGACATCCGGGAAATCATGGCAGATCTGCAGGATTCCATGACCGTCTTGACGTCTTTCCATGCCAATGATCCCGATGTCGGAATGTCTTTTAACAAAGATATCGATCGATTCAAGATGTTTCTCTGCGATACGGGCCTGTTCACGACCTTGGCATTCATGGACCGGGACTTCACAGAGAATGTCATCTATGAAAAGATTTTCCATGATAAATTAGCCACAAATCTTGGTTACCTGTATGAAAATGCTGTGGCACAGACGCTGCGAGCCAAAGGAGACAATCTGTTTTACTACACCTTTCCCTCTGAAACGTCGAATCACACGAACGAGATTGATTTCCTGATCGCTAGAAAGAATAAGATCTGTCCGCTGGAAGTGAAATCATCCAGCTATCGGCAACATGTTTCTCTCGACCGCTTCCGGGTAAAATTCCATGATCGGATCGCGGCGAGCTATGTGATATACACGAAGGATTATCAGCAGAGCGACGGGGTAGAATATATCCCGATCTACATGACGCAGTTCTTATAAGAGCAACGCAAAAGGGAGCTGGCGAAACATCGTCAGCTCCCTTTTTTTGCGCCATCCCGCTCCCCGATGAATCCCTACCGCTGCTCTGGCGCCGCCTCCCAGACGCGCCGCAGGCAGCGGATCGCCGCCAGCACCTCCCGCTGCGCGCCAGCGCTGAGCGCCGCGAACTGCTGCGAGATCATCGCATCCGACTGCCGCTCGAGGACCGCATACGCCTCCTCGCCCGGCGCTGTGAGCCGGAGCAGCTTCTTTCGCGCATCCACGGACGACGGCACGCGCTGCACGAGCCCTTTCTTCTCCAGCTTGTTCAGCGTCCGCGTCAAGTAGCTGCGATCCATCTCCAGATACTGCGCGAGCTGGTTCGCGACCCAAGGCTCCGCCGCCCGGCCGATCTCCCCGATCACCCGCGCCTCCGGCAAGCTGTACTCCGTCGCGAGCACATGCTGATGATAGATGCCGAGCCGCTGGCTGAAGAACCGGTCAAACGCGCGCACCTCCGCGACGAACCCCGGCGGCAGCCCCTGCGCCCTCACGACGCCTTCTCCGTGAGATCCAGCCGATAGTAGCAGACATGCGGCAAGGGATTGTGATAATACGCCGGGATCTTCTGGAACCCCGCCTTCTGATACATGTGATTGCAGGCCGGAAGCGTAGAGAGCGTATCGAGATACACCGCGCGATACCCCATCTCTCGCGCCGCCCTCAGCGCCGTCTCAAAAAGCAACGAGCCGACATGCTGATTGCGAAACTCCGGCCGCGTGAAGAACCGCTTGAACTCGCAGGCAGCCTCCCCCTCCATCGCATGGAACGCCAGACACCCCGCAGGCTTCCCGTCCACGAACGCGAGAAAAATCCTCCCGCCCTCGCCGCCATACCGCACCTTCACCTCCTGCGGCGTCTCATCGATCGGCTGGAACGTCAGATCGACCTGCAAGAACTCCTTATACTCCTCGAACAGCGCACACACCTCAGGCAAGAACTCCAATCCGTCTTTGATCTCAATCATGTCCTATCACCTCATGCTCTGATGATAAAACAAAATATGGACTTTGTCAACATTTTGCTGAAAGAAACGCCGCAGCGTTCCCTTTGCCCCCTGGCACCTCAAATCGGCATCGCCGGATTCCCAAACACCTTCTGTCCCGCGCGCACATGCTTGAACACCACGCTCCGCGCCCCAACAAAAGCCCCGTCATCAACCCGACTATGCGGCAGCGCACAAGCCCCGTCGCCCCAGTACGTCCCTCGCCCGATCTGCGCATAGCCGCAGAGGCTGCAACCGCCCATGATGCTTAAAAATCTCCAAAAGTTAATATTCTTTCGAATCTAACTTTCTGAGCCAGTACAGAAATCCCTAACCACTTAGCTTTCAGGAATGACTAGATGCGTTTCAAAAGGAACTTACCCTCTGGCATAACTTGTGTCTGATAAGCCCGGAGTATGGGTAGGCCGGGGAGGAAATCCACACCTTCCTGCAATCCAGCTTTCTTTAAATACGGCACGATTGCCCCATAGGCAGGTGTCAGAAAAATGAAGAGTGGCTTTCCTGCTTTTTGCTCGGTCAGTTCTCTCGAGATACGGGCTAAGTTGATATGGGTATCATCCAGCATGATGTTGAGGAACTTGTCGCCAGTTGCCGGTGAGAAATATTTCTCTATCTGCGGCAACATCTGGGAAGCACCGCAGAAAACCAGCGTGCGGCCATGGCAAGCTTTCCAGAAATCGCCTAGCAAGCGGCCACCAAGCGCCCCTCCTTGTTGACAACTTATCAAATAAAGTGTGCTGTCGAACCAGGGCGTCTTGATGAAGTAACTCGCAAAAAGCTGGTTGAAGGCATCGTCGGCATCAAGGAGATTCACGGCGTTCCCAGCGTAATGATAGATAGCAGGGATGACTTCCTTATGCCCCATCAGACGTTCGGCGTCGGAGAAAAGATTGTAATGGATGTCCAACTGTCGGTAATCCTTGCCAAAATAGTAATTCAGGATATCCTGGTCATAACAATCGTAGGAAGGGTGTTGCTCCAGGAAAGCCAACCCATCTTCTAGGAGATGTGGGTATCGACGATAGGCATCCATATCCAAGAGCAAGATACCCGAATTGAAGTAACGCTCTTTCGGCACGATTCCTTCATTGATGATACCTTTGGGGACCATGTGGTCATATGTCAAGGCCTGCTCAGAAACGGCAGCTAAACCGTTCTCCCCGACAGACTCCTGGAAAAGTTCACGGATATCGAGATTGACGATTGTATCGCTATCAAGATAGATGAGTTTTTTGACGGATGGCGGCAGGATGTTCATAGCTAGCAGGCGATAAAGCGCAGCCGGACTGAAACGACTAGTCAATCCCTTCTCACGTAGCGAGTCGAAAATATCGGTGAAATGCTCTTCCATGTTATAGAAGCAGATGTAGTTACCATACTTACGAGCGAGGCAAATGAATTTTTCACGGTTTTCCGTGGTTAGAGTGTTGTCATGGAGCAGGTGGATGGTCACCCATTCCTGCGTGTTTTCAAAGATAGAGCAAATTGAGGCCGCCGTGATACGACTGAATTTTCCAGTAGAGTCATAGATTGCATAACAAACATGAAGCATGGAAGACAATGAGGACATCCTTTCTAAACTCAGCTCAAACTTTCCATATGATGAGAGTAGTGAATCTGGTTCTAGACAATTTGATGTAGATTCGATAACCAGCTGTCGAGCAGGACATATTTGCTAATACCCTGAAGCTAGAGCTATCTTGAGAAGTTCAGCCACGACTACCGTTACCTTTTGACGGGTCATGACGCGACGCCTGTCTGCACTCGTTTACCAGTAAATCTTACCGCGTATAAGATGAATGATGGCGCGAGAAACACTCCTTCATTCGTGGGAGCCGACGGTACAATAGACATAGCGTAATCCTTGTTTTGTAATTGTTTTTTCATTTCTATTGGACCAAGGGTTGAGGTGTTAGACCTTTTTTATCTTATGAGATCTGCAATTGTCGTAGCTCTGACTGATTTTGAATGTGGGAAGTTTAGGGCACCAATTTACGCAAGCAGAAAAATATCATACTGATCAAAAACGCTTGTCGCCTTTTTATCTTTCTCTAGTCGACCAATAGGATAAGATACTCTCTTTCCAACTTCATACTCTTGAATCACAATGTAAGAAGTGTAGTGCTCCTTTAAGAAATTTATCAACATATCGTAGTGTCCCATTTTTTCCCATTTAGCAGGATTACACTCCATAAACAATGGTACTTTTCGTTGGCTGAAAAGTTTTCTTGCCCCATTTAATACCACTGCTTCAAAACCTTCAGTATCAAGCCATATATACTTTATAGAGTCCAAACTTATATCATGCTCTGATATATATTCATCCAAAGCAATCAGCTTTACCTCTTCAGATTCTGTGCTCTGATTTGCAATTATGCTATTGGCACCAGGGTTATTTTCTTCAATATATATTTTCGCTACTTCTTCTTTGTCCGATAATCCGGCATTCACTAAAATCGCATCCTGTTCATGCAATCCGTTTAAGCGCATATTGGTTTCTAACATTCGAAAGTTATTTTTTTCAGGTTCAAATGCAAGAATCCGAACGGATGGATCAACTTGCTTCTTAAAATATATACAGGTTGTACCGATATTAGCTCCTAAATCTAAAAACCACCCCTGTTTACTATCATCAATATCATAATATTTATGTGCTAACTCATAAAAGATATGCATATCTTTATCTGACCAATTTCGCTGACAAACATACATCCAAGCCATAATAGTATTATCTTTAGATGAACCTATGTAAGAAATATTCCCTTTAACACTACATGTTACATAATCATGCTGCTTTGCTTCCATAAGATATTTAGTATAACGATATGTCCATGTATTAGACTCTCTCATCAAAAAAAGAGCTGCATCTTCATGCTCTGCCCAACTATAGCTGCTTCCAATGACAATAACCTTCTGAGGCCATAAACCCTTTGAGGCCAGTTGTTGAGCAATGCTCTGCGGTATATTCCTAGCGCTAATCAATAAATAATCAACGTGGTGTATGTCCGATAAATTAAAAGATTTATCTTTTTCAATATAATCAAGCAGTTCAATATGAAGTAATTCAGCTTCATTCGCTAGCCAACTTCTTCCCTTACCGTCAAAATCCCAAAGTATAACTTTAGCCTTCATTTTCAATCTCCTTACGTTTCCCATCTGACATCGGCTTGTATTGGGATTCCTCCAAGATGCACGTCCCGAGGCCACCTGCCATTATGACTGCTTTCAAGGAGCATACTCCTTACAAATCGATCGCGGCCTCTCCCATCGGCTTTTCCATGTCTGATGCATCAACCATACCGCCCTGATAAAGAAAATCGAAATAGTTCCTAGGGACACCGTCAAACCACCCAGGAACGCCCGATGCGAAAGAGCACCAGGGATGATCCTGCTGCGGCACGACAAGGCGATAGCCATAGTCCGCATAGTCGAGCGACCGCAAGAAGTTCCAGCCCAGCCAGGACTGCGCTCCTGTTTCCTGCACCGGCAGGTCGTACTGTGTCGCGAGCATCATGCCGCTCAAGTGATGCACGTCGGCATAGAGCGCCTCTCCTGGCTGCAACGGCCAAGTATATTCCTTAGGCGCCCCTTTCCCATCAAGAGCGATGAACCCACCCACGCGGTGCAACCCTTCCTCCCGACGGGAAAAGCATCGGCTCCCGCAGACGCCGATGGCACCGACCTGCGGATCCGAACGGAATATCCGAAGCAGAGAACGGAGCACGTCCTCAGCCGTGAAGGAAACGCGAGCATCAAGGAAAATCTTGTACTTTGCCGAAGTTCCTTGGATGAGCTGCGCCGCTGTCTCCTCCAAACTCAACCGCTGTTCGTGCTCCTGCCAGTGCACAACTCTCAATTCATATCCCTCTGGCACCTGGAGCGCACGAAGCGAAGCCAGACATGTCTCGACCAGCTCTTTTTCGTCAGGTGGCACGAAAATAGCGATCCTACGGTCATTCATCCAATTACCTCATTTCATTTATTTAAAAAACTTATATCCCTGTTCGACTCCCAGGCAGGAGACCGCTCCTTCTCCTCCCAGCCTGCGATTGCTTATATTCATTTAATTTTTCTCATACGTATTTTATTATATAATAAATGTCCCCCCCCACAAGACAAAAATAAATTTTCAATATTTCTCACCCCGCGTGATTTCTGCCATAAGGAGTCCCATCGTCACGCCACCCCCCTGCCCCTCCCGTCCTTCCTCCCTGCACACAAGAAGACTTGTGCAAACATCCTTTGTATAAGGTCCTGCATCTCCCTTGCACACAAAAAAGAACCCGCCTCCTCTCACGAGGAAACGGGTTTGAGTTTGGGGGTTCTATATGAAGTGAAAATGAAAGAGGCGAGGTTACTTGAGTTCCGGCCAGTAGTCCTTGTTGGCCTCGATGAGGTCGTCGAGGATGAGCTTCGCGACCTTGGCGCTCGGGACGGTCTTCGAGAGCGTGAGGGCCTGCCAGAGTTTGAGGTAGGAGTGCTCGATCCAGGCGTCGACCGTGAGTTTCTCAACGGAGACCTGCTGCTCCATCATGCCTTTCTGGAACTGCGGGATCTTGCCGACGACGAGCGGCTCCGGGCCGTCGCTGCCGACGAGGCAGGGGATCTCGACCATAGCGGTCGGATCGAAGTTCTCGATCGCACCCTCGTTCGGGACGATGAGGAGCATGCGCGCTTTCGTGTTGTAGGCGATGGCCGTCGCGAGGTCAACGATGTAGACGGCGTGCGCGTCGACGACGAAGGACGTCTCCTTGGCGGTGCCGGCTGCTGCGATGCGGCGGCACTCCGTGAAGACTTCCTTCTCGCGGCCTTCGATGACTTCATCCGTGCGCGTGTGCTTGATATCGGAATGTGCCACGACGTCGTCCTGGCAGAGGTAGTATTTGAGGTACGTGTTCGGCAGCGTGTTCGGGTCGAGCGGCGCGAAGCCCTTGACCATCTCGAACGTAACCTGCCACGACGGATCGACGTGCTGGACGCCGGCATCGCCTTTGATGTACTTGAGGTTGTAGCCATGCTTCCAGACGTAGTCGCGGATCTTCGGCATGAGGTCCTCGCCCGTCTTCTTGTCCTTGATGCTCGTCCACCAGCCGAAGTGGTTGAGGCCGAAATACTTCCACTCGATATCATGCAGCGACTCGCGGCCGGCGATCTGCGCCATCTTGCCCTCGATGTCGATCGGCATGTCGCAGATGTTGAGGATGCGGGAGTTCGGGCAGAGGCGGCGCGTCGCCTCTGCGACGATGGCAGCCGGGTTCGAGTAGTTGAGCATCCAGGCGTTCGGCGAGTACTTCTCCATGTAGTGGACGATCTCGACGACGCCCTTGATGGAGCGCATGCCGTAGGCAATGCCGCCCGGGCCGCAGGTCTCCTGGCCGAGCACGCCGTACTTCAGAGGAATCTTCTCATCCTTCGAGCGCATCTCGTACTTGCCGACGCGGATGTGTGCGAGCACGAAGTCGATGTCCGTGAACGCCGTCTCCGGGTCCGTCGTCGCGAGGAACTTGATCTGCGGCGCACGCTCGCGGATGATGATTTCGCAGGCATCCGCCACGATCTTCTGGCGCTCAGGGTCGTTGTCGTAGAACTTGATCTGGCGCAGCGGGAACCGATCCTGATGCGCGAGCAGCATCATGACAATGCCCGGCGTGAACGTGCTGCCGCCGCCGGCGATGACGACGGAGAATTTCTTATCCTGCATGATATTGCCTCCTAAAATGTGTTTTCTGTCTTGAAGTCCACAGGATGCTTCTGTCTTTCGTCTTTCCTTCTGACAGTTCTCATCCTAGCATAGGAAAGCCGCGAACTCAATAGTTTCGCGGCTTTTCGGCACTTTAGCCGCACGGCGGCACAAAGTACATTTTCTGGAACAGGATTCATTTCCGTCAAGATAAAAGAGAAAACAACAAAACGCAGGCATCTCTCTGCCTGCGCCCCATCCGTATGCATTTCCCCTGCGCCTCAGCGGCGGCGCCACGTATCGAAAAGCTCCACCATGTTCTTGCAGCGCAGGCACTCCATCGCCGTCATCATGCGGTCGTCGTTCGAGCCGCCCGCGATCGGCACGGCGATGTGCGCTCCGCCGTAACTCTCGCCGATCGTGCGGAGTGCCGTGAGCGTGCGCACGTTCACGGGCTGATCGAACCGCTCGACGATGCCGCCGCCCTCGCGCGTCTCCGTCGCGACGGGCTCCTCCGCGCGAATCTGGAAGACCTGCGACGAGCCCGTCTGCACGTCGACGCCGACGAAGCCGATCGCCCGCTGCCCGAGATGGCGCACGGAGATGTAGAGGATCGCCTGGTCGCCCTTCTTGACGAGATACGGCACGATGTAGACGCCGTCCTGCGTCGGCGGATCGTAGCTGTAGAGCGTGCGGCCGTTTCCGATGTCCTTCACGCGCATGTCAGAGGTGAGCCCCTCCGCCGTCGCGTCCTTCCCTGCGGACGCCGTCGCATCCGGCTGCTGCACGGGCTTCGACTTCTTCTCGCGCTGCGCGCGCTCCTCCTGTGCCGCCTGCCGCGCCGCCTGCTTCTCCGCCTGATGCTGCTGCACGACGGCGAGCGTCGCCTGATAATGGAGCGCGGCAAAGTGCCCCGCCGCCCCCGCTGTTCCGAGGACGAGCGCGGCGAGCAGGCTGTATTTCACGATCGCTGCTTTCTTTCCCATGCCGTACCCCTTCCGTGCGCTGTGTCACTCTCTCGTCTACTTTTTATTATACACGATGGACAGAGATTTTCCCTACTTTCCAAGAAATAAAATTTTCTCAGCGTCACCACGTTTCTAAATAAGAATCCCGCCGAAGAAAAAGCAAAAAAATGAAAATCTATGCTATAATAGGAGCAGACTGAGCTGAGATATGAAAGCCTGCAGGACTCCGCCATGCGCGGGTCTCCTGCCTGAAAGGGGTAATACTGCAATGGAAACGAAATACGATGTCACAATCACGGCAATCGGTGGACTCGCGCGCACGTTCCTCGAGAACAACAAGAGCGTCATCCTGCTCGATGAGGGCATCCGCCCGAATCTCTCCGATATGGTCGTCGAGCACAGCGGCGGGAAGCTCGCAGGTGAGATCAAGAAGGGCGACAAGGTCCGCGTCGGCTCGTCGGAGTTCACCGTGATGAGCGTCGGCAGCGACGTCAACAACAACCTCAAGGAAGAGGGCCACTGCACGCTCGTCTTCAACGCGGAGGGCTCCATGCCGGGACAGGTCATCCTCAAGGGCAAGGGACAGCCGGTGCTCGCGAACGGCATCCACATCACGTTCTACAAGAAATAACACGAGGACGCGTCGCCTCCATAAAGAACATCCCGCCGGGGACCGTATCGATGATACGGTACTCTCGGCGGGATGTTTTCATCTGTGCCAGCCAATGCCTGAGAGGTACAATCAAGGCGAGAAGTTCACGATGACGCGCGTCCCCTGCTCGACGAGCGTATTGGGCGGGACGCTCTGCGCGGTCGCTTGGCCGGAGCCATTGCTCTCGAACTCCAGGCCCGCCTGTGCCGCCTTGGCGGCTGCCGCACGGATGGAGAGGCCGCTGAAGTCCGGCATGACGATCATGCCCGTCGGCACCTCGCCCTCGAATGATTTCTGGGGACGTGGCTTCTCCCGCTCCTTTTTCTCCATATCGGCAAAGGGATCGGTCGAGGGCTCGACCTTGAGGTAGCGCAGGAGCTGCGCGAAGATGCGCTGTGCGACCGGCGCCGCGATCTGACCGCCGTAGAAATTCCCCGTGCCCGGGTCGTCGATGAGCACGAGCACGACGACTTGCGGATCCTCCACGGGCGCGAAGCCGCAGAACGAGGCGATGTAGCGCCCCTCCATGTAGCCCGTGCCGTCGGGTCGAATTTTCTGCGCCGTTCCCGTCTTGCCCGCGATCCGATAGCCCTTGACCGCCGCTTTCTTGCCGCCGCCGGAGGAAACGACCTGCTCGAGGAGGCCGACAAGGGTCTTGTCTGTCGCCGATTCGAGCGCGCGGCCGACTTCCTCGCGCTCCGCTTCCATATAAGTCGAACCATCGGCGTTCTTGATGGATTTCACGATGTGCGGCTTCAGCACGACGCCGTCGTTCGCGATCGCCGCCATCGCGCGCACGAGCTGGAGCGGCGTCACGGCGATGCTCTGTCCGATGGCGGTCGTCGCGATATCGGACGCGCGCATGTCCTTCGGATCGAAGAGGATGCCGCTCTCCTCGCCCGGCAGGCCGATGCCCGTCGGCTCGCCAAAACCGAAGAGCTTCGCGTACTTCATGAGATTCTCGGCACCGAGACGCAGGCCTACCTGGGCAAACCCCGTATTGAGCGACTGCTTGACGACATCCGTGAACGTCACCGTGCCGAAGCTCGCGCCGTTCCAGTTCTGGATGCGGCGGCCGGAGACCATGACGTAGCCGGGATCGACGAAGACCTGGTTCGGCGTGACGACTTTCTCCTGCAGCGCCGCACCCGCTACGACGGACTTGAACGTCGAGCCCGGCTCATAGATGAAGGAGACGGCGCGATTCTTCCACGACTCTGCGGGATAGTCGTCGAATTGATTCGGATTGTAGCTTGGGCGCGACGCCATCGCGAGCACATCGCCCGTCTTCGGGTCCATGACGACGCACGTCACGCCCTGCGGATTGTTCTCCGCCATCGCGCGGTCGAGCTCCTGCTCGACGATGAACTGCATCGAACTGTCGATCGTGAGCTCGACGGTCTTGCAGCGGTTTCCCCGGTAGGGATGGCGCTTGAAGATCGAGTCGAGGATCGGTCGGCTGCTCTTGTCCGTATAGAGGTAGTCCTCCGTGACCTCGCCCTTGATGAGGCTGTCGTACGCCTGCTCGATGCCGTCGAGCCCCTTGTCATCTGAGCCGACGAAGCCGATGACATTCGCGGCGAGCATGTCGTTCGGATAGTAGCGCTTGGCCTCGTCGATAAAGCCGAGACAGGCCGTATACTCCTGCTGCCGCATGAACGCGCGCACGGACTCATACTCTTCCTGCGAGAGGAAGTGCTTGAGCCAGACGAAGCCGCCGCCCTTCCCGATGGCCTTCTCGATGTCCTCCGGCGTCTTGCCGATGAGCGGCGCAAGGCCCGACGCGAGGGCCTCCGTGTCCTTCTTCTGCGCCTGGCTCGGATCGATGAAGAGCGATTTCGTCATCGTACTCACGGCGAGTTCGCGCCCGTTGCGGTCGAGGATGGCGCCGCGCGGTGACTGCATGCGGAACTCCTGCCCCACCTGCGCGCGCATGCGCGCCGAGAGCTCGCCGCCCTCAACGAGCTGGAGCCACGCGTAGCGCAAGACGACGATCAAGAGCGCCGCAAGTAGGATTCCCAGGACGATATAGATATAGCGTTGGATGTCTTTTCTCACATTCTGCAAAAAGGAATCTCCTCTCCTGCCGGACGGCTTGCGCGTACCTCCCGGACCTACGCTTCTATAAGTTTCTCTCCTTTCGCATTTTAGTCTATCGCCTATATACTGTCAACATTCCCCGCGCCTTCACAGGAAGGCGCTGCAGGTTGCCCACCCTGACGGCATATAACGTCTTGCTGCCTTCCTTTACACATCTTTATTTAATTTTTATGATGCAAATTATTATAGTTATTTTATTTTTCTTGCGTATTCTTTTTAATATGATATAATAATTACATCTCATGGGATAGAAGCCCCAAAAGCAGCACCTCATTCAGGTGCACCAGTTTAGGGAACATGCATATCATATTTCATTTCCGAAAGGAGGAAGCAGGGACCAGTTGCCTAGCGTGGCATGTTGTGTTCCTGCGTACATTGATGTTCAAGAAAGCATCGCTCTCCCTCGCCGCCTGCACGTTACTCGCGGCACCGGCCGCCGTTATGGCTGCCCCAGCACCCTCGACGGATGTCACGGTCGAGGCGAGATTCTTCTCCCCGTCCTTCGACACGAAGGTCAAGTCCGACTCGATCAAGTACAATAACGGTCAGGTCAGCCTCAAGGACGACCTCGGACTCTCGGACAAGAACGCGCCGGAGCTCATCCTGCGCTACCGCAATATGAGCCTCGACTACATTCACCTGTCAAATTCCGGCAGCGCCAAGCTGAATGATACCCTCGAAGTCGACAACAAGACGTATCAGGCGAACGGCAGCATCCACACGGACAGCAAGATCAACTACCTGAAGTTCACGGTCACGAACCCAGTTCTGCACGGCCCGAAGACGGAACTCAACTGGAACTACGGCATCTCCATGCTGAACTGGAAGCTCTCCGCAAGCGGCGAGGTGAACGGCCCCGGCTCCTATACGCAGTCGGCGTCCGAAAGCTACACCGTCCCCATCCCGATGGTCGGCATCGGCGGCAAGGCGGAAGTGGCAAACGGCCTCAATGTCTACGCGACAGTCTCCGGCCTGCCGCTCGCGAGCTACGGCCACATCTACGATTTCGAGGCGGGGCTCTGCTACGCTCCGATCGAGAACCTCGCCATCAAGGCAGGCTATCGCAAGCTCGACATTCACGTGCATCACGGCGATGACGACGGGACGTTCTCCCTCGGCGGTCCGTGGGCTGGTCTCAGCTATCAGTTCTGAGGCACCCCATCTGCAATGATCTTGCCCGGTATCTCCCGGGCTTTTCTTTTTGCATGGATGTCAGTAGAAAAGGGATTTGGCAAACTTAGTGAAATCTATCATTCGGTCGCCGATGCCATGGAAGCGTTGAATGATGAATAAGAAAGGCTGTGCATGTGTAAAAATTCGCTCATGCACAGCCTTTCTTTATTTCATTTTCCCTGTTCTTTCAATGCCTCATCAAGCGTGTGCCAGGCGAGCACGGCGCATTTGACGCGCGCGGGCATGTGGCTGACGCCTTGGAGGGAGAGCGCTTCGTCGAGGTCTTCGAGTTCCGCCTCGTCCGTGATCTCGCCCTTGATCATGCCGATGAATTTCTGTGCGAGCGAGCGCGCCTCCTCGGTGCGCTTGCCGCGGATGAGGTCGACCATCATGTCGGTCGAGGCCTGACTGATGGCGCAGCCGACGCCCGTGAAGGCGGCGTCCTCGACAACGCCGTCCTTGACCTTGAGCTGGAGCGTGATCTCGTCGCCGCAGCTCGGGTTGTGCCCCTTGAGGGAGCAGGTCGCGCCGGGGAGCGCGTGGCGGTGCTCCGGGTTCCTGCTGTGCTCGCTCACGAGCTCCGTGTAGATGTCTTCAAGCCCCATAGCCGAGCACCCCCCTGACTTTTTTGAGCGCGGCGATCCAGCGGTCGACGTCCTCGCGCGTGTTGTAGAGGTAGAAGCTCGCGCGGCAGCTCGCGTTGAGGCCGAGGTATTTGTGGAGCGGCTGGGCGCAGTGATGGCCCGCGCGCACGGCGACGCCCGTGCTGTCGAGGATGGTCGCGACGTCGTGCGGATGGACGTCCTTGACGTTGAAGGCGATGATACCCGTCTTGTTGCCGCGCTTGGTGTCGCAGCCGTAAAGCTCGATGAACGGGAGCTCCCGGAGCTGCGGCAGCGCGTAGTCGACGAGATCCTTCTCGATGGCCTCGATGCGGTCGAAGCCGATGCCGTCGAGGTAGTCGATGGCGGCCGTGAGGCCCGCCGCGCCGCCGACGTTCTGCGTGCCGGCCTCGAACTTCGCGGGCAGCTCGGCGTACGTCGTCTGCTGCTCCTCGACGTACTCGATCATGTCGCCGCCCATGAGGAACGGCGGCATGGCATCGAGCAGGTCGTACTTGCCGTAGAGCACGCCGATGCCCATCGGCGAGAGCATCTTGTGGCCGGAGAACGCGAAGAAGTCCGCGTCGATGTCCTGCACGTCGACCTTCTGGTGCGCGACGCTCTGCGAGCCGTCGACGACGCAGACGGCGCCGACGCTGTGGGCCTTGGCGGCGATCTTCTTCACGTCGTTTTTGAGGCCGAGGACGTTCGAGACCTGCGTGCAGGCGACGAGCTTCGTGCGCTCCGTGATCTTCGTCTCGATGTCCTCATCGCTGAGGTTGCCGTCTTTCTCAAGGTAGATGTACTTGAGCGCCGCGCCCGTCGCGTGCGCGACGTGCTGCCACGGCACGAGGTTGCTGTGGTGCTCGGCGATGGTGATGACGATCTCGTCGCCCTGCTTGAGGTTCGTGAGGCCGTAGCTGTATGCGACGAGGTTGAGCGCCTCGGTCGCGTTCTTCGTGAAGATGATCTCCTCGGGGCGCTTCGCGCCGATGAACGCCGCCGTGCGCTTGCGCGCGCTTTCGTAGATCTCCGTCGCCTCGACGGAGAGCGCGTAGGCGCCGCGGTGCGGGTTCGCGTTGCAACCGCCGTAGTAGCCGCAGATGGCCTTGATGACCTGCTCCGGCTTCTGCGTCGTCGCGCCGTTGTCGAGGTAGGCGATGGGGCGTCCGTTCATCTCCGTGTGGAGGAGCGGAAAGTCTTTGAGGAATTCCTGTGCGTCAGCCATTGGCAAGCAGCCTCCTTGTCAGATATGCCTCGATCTCCTCGCGGTATTTTGCCTCGGGGATGCGGTCGAGGCTGCCGAGCAGGGCATGATGATAGGCTGCGGCCGCGTTCCAGAGGTTGAGCCACGAGACATTGTGATGCGCGAGCAGCTGTTCGCGCCGCTTTTCGAACCTTGCGCGCTGACCGATGTCCGTGAACAGGCTGAGCCGCCGCGCCAGAAAGTCGCAGCAGAGCGCCATGTTCTCCTGTCCGTTGCCCTCGATCTGCGCATAGGCGCGTTCGAGCGCGATGTGCGCGTCGGTGAAGCGTCCCTGCATGAACGCCGCCTCCGCGTGCATGATGGTCTCCGCGCCCTGTCCGTGATTGCCCGTGATCTTGTAATAGTGCGGCATGCACTCGTCCATCTCGGCAAGCTCGCTCGCGAGTTCGCCCGGCGCGCGGTAGAACATCATGAGCACCGAGGGCGAGCCGAACGTCCAGCCGCCGCTCGACTGGATGCTGACGGCGGGACGGGACATCTGCGCGCTCGCGCTGCGGTGCAGGCGGCTCATGGCGCTGATGTCGTTGTAGCAGAGAAAGCTCATGATAAGGTCGCATTCGCCGAGCAGATTGCCCCG
>ERZ772897.2051-NODE-2051-length-18711-cov-3.630843_pt1 | contig 18711 bp, 14 predicted proteins | sample MGYA00512125_ERZ772897 | MGnify/ENA primary metagenome ERZ772897 (study PRJEB29015, sample SAMEA2737660) | human gut metagenome | biome: human gut; feature: human-associated habitat; material: faeces | place: China | collected 2012 ... | reverse complement strand
CGCCGTGCGGCCGCTCGAAGTGCCAGCGCTGGCTGGTGACATCGTTGAGGCGCTTAGCGAGCTGATAGAGGAGCGTGTTGAAGCCATGGGCTTCTGAACCGCGGATGGTGGAGTAGTTGAGCGTCAAGGTGCAGCTGACCCCGGCGATTGAGGTGAGGCCCTCGAGGTGCGCCTTCAGCTGTTCGATTTTTTCGGTCAGGCCGTCGAGGAAGCGTGTCTTGCCGAAGCAGATAAAGACGCCGCTACCGATGTAGGAGGCGATGCTGGAAATCGGCCCGAGCTTGAGGATGCCGTCCCGGATGGTCTTGAGGATCTCCTGCTGGACCTCGAGGCTGTATTGGTGGGCGAGCGTCTTGATCTCGGGGACCTGCAGGATGAGGGCCAGGTAATCCTCTTGGCGGTGGATGCGGTCCTCTTCTATCTCCATGCCCGCCATGATCATGCCGCGGTAGCCGAGGAGTCCCGTCACATGGTCGCGGATGCCGAGCAGCTCGAGCTGGCGCTGATCCTCCTTGTCATCTGCCGTGCGGAAGTAGCCGAAGACGCCTGTGATCTTGCCGCGCTGGTAGATGGGGAAGGAGGTCATCAGGATGCGCTTCGGGATGCCATGCACGAGGATGGTCGTAGCGTAATCCTTGCAGGTCTTTCCTTCCTGCAGGACAGCGAGTTCCGCCTGCTCCTCGTCCTCATCCTGCAGGCACCAGCCGAGCTCCGCATCCGTCTTGCCGAGGATTTCGCTGGCGTCTTTCATGCCGACGTACTCGAGGAAGGAAGGCGTGACGCCGCGGTAGCGCAGTGCGCTATCTTTCCAGTATACGGGGTCGGGCGAGAAATTCCAGACGGCGCGCCAGAGTGCGGCATCTTCGTCTGCGGGAGACGAGGGGAGCCTGTCCGGATTCAGGTCGGACAGGAACTGTGGCAGCAGGGCGTGCAGGTTCTCCTGGCGTTCCCAGATATTCTCGCGCACGCAGATCAGGATGTCCTTGGTGGCGCTCTTGTAGATGACGATGGCGTCGAAGATCATCCAGACGAAGCGCCCATTCGGCTTCCGCACGCGGAACATCTCGATGGCTTCGGAGCGGCCGGACCGCTCGGCCTGACGGCAGATTGCCTCCGGGTCGAGGAACTGGTGGAAGCGCGTGCGGTCGTCGGCGTAGATGAATTGGCGGGCATAGGCATCTCTCTTGCCTTTGAAGTCCGTGATGACATCACCGGTCTGCCAGAAGGTATTCATGCTCTCGATGATGTGGAGCGCTTTCTTTTTCCGATCCAGGAAGTAGATCTCGTCGTAGACGAGCATGAGATTGCGGAAGACGGTCTCGTACTGCTGGAATGACGTGAGGTCCTGGTCGTAGGTGATGTTTGCGAGACGTGCGAGCACGAGCGTGAAATCTGGTGTAGCGGCGAGTTTCTCGGCACTCAGGCGCAGGTACTGGCCGTTCTCGACGAAGGTCATGCGCCGCTCGCCGCTGCTGTGCACCGCGGCCGCGAGGAACGCCATGAACTTCTCGCGCATCGGATAGCTTTGCTGCTGCATGTTCGCATTGAATTCCTGAAGGCTGCTTGTGCCGGTCGTGGTGAGGACATTCTGGTAAGCCTCATTCTCGCTGAGGATGACAGCGCGGTCCTCGCGGTACTGGAAGATGGCGACCGGGGCATCGGTGATGAGGTTGACGAGCCCTGCTGCATCGAGGGCCTGCTCCTCTGGCAGGGTCTCGACCTGCCAGCCTGCCTCCTGGAATTGCTCACGCAGGAGCTCGTAGGGCATCGGACGGCTGTAGTAATAGCCCTGAATCTTCTCACAGCCGATGGCGCGCAGGAAGTCAATGTGTTCTTTTGTCTCAGCACCCTCTGCCAGCACGTGGATACCCATCTCTTTGGCCATCAGCACGATGGAGCGGATGATCTTGCGGCTGTCCTCGTTGAAGTAGCGCAGGAGTCCCTGGTCGATCTTGAGCTCGTCGAACTCGTAATTCTGCAGGACGTTGAGCGAGGAGTAGGCACTGCCGAAGTCGTCGAGCCAGACCTGATAGCCCGACTGGTGAAACTGGTGCAGCTTCTCGATGAGCAGGTGACGGTTCTTGACGAGCGCAGACTCTGTGACTTCGATGCGCAGGTAATAGCGCGGGATGTGGTATTGTTCGACGATGCGCTCGACGAAGGCGAGCGGGTCCATCAGCAGGAAATCGTAGCGCGAGAGATTCACCGAGACCGGAATCATCGGGAAGTGGTTGTCGATCTGGTAGCGCAGGAGTTTGGCGACTTCCTCGATGACGTAGCAGTCGAGGCGCGAGATCAGGCGCGATTCCTCGAGCACGGGGATGAAGCTGTCTGGCGGCAGGAGTCCTTTCTGGGGGTCAATCCAGCGTGCCAGGGCCTCACAGCCACATAGTTTGCCGGTCATGGCGCGCATGACGGGCTGGTAGTAGACCTTAATATGGCCCTCGCGGATGGCCCGGTCGAGGTTGTCGAGGATGAAAATGCGGTCGGCGATGCTCTGGCGCATGGACTCGTTGTAGAAGGCAACTGAGCGCGTCGCATCCTTCTTGATGCTGTCGGAGGCGAGCTTCGCCTGGTCGAAGTACGTCGTGATGGGACGGCGGTGTACGCTGACTGCCGTTTCAATCGACCCGATGCCAGCTTTCATCGCGATGTTGGGCATGCGGACTTCGTTGTTGACGGCCTGGCAGACTTCCTTGAGCTTGGCCTCGAGGTTGTCGCGCGGCACGAAGAGCGCGAAGTTGTCGCCTGAGAGGCGCGTGATGTATGAGGCGGGGAAGGCTCCCTTTAAGAGCTGCCCGATCTTGCGCAGCATGCGGTCGCCCTCGTAGATGCCGTGCATCTCGTTGTAGACCTTGAAATTCGTCAGGTTCAGGTAGACCGGGCAGTAGCGCACCTCGAGGTTGCCGGGCTTCATGGCCTTGCGCAGGGCGTCTACCTTCTGCTGCACGCGCTGGTAGAAGGCGTGCATGTTCAGGAGGCCCGTGACGGGGTCGAGATTACTGACGGCCAGGTTGCGCTCCTTGTTGACGAGGCTCATCATCCAGACCTTGTCGAGCTCCGGGATGTTCACCTTGTGGAACGTCCCTTCGAGGTGACGGTAGCTGCCCGTCTTTGTGTAACAGCGGAATGTCAGGAAGGTATATCCCTCATCTAAATCGCCGTGTCGGCTGTTCGTGCGCGCTTCAAGCGGGACGTAGTCCTCCGCCTCCATCAGCCCCGCAAAGCGCCCCTTTGTCAGCTGGAAGAACTCGTCCTCCGTTGCGCACTGGTAGATCCGCAGCATCTCCTCGTTGACAAAGAGAATCTGCTCTTCCGCCGTCTGCCGGATCAGGCAGACACCGCCAGCAATCAGGTCGTAGTACCGGTGCAGTCTTTTCTTGATTGGCTCCTCGTCCATGCAAAAACTCCCTTTCACGCGCCCTGACACGACAGAGCACGCGCCGTGATTTCTTGTATCCATTATACCATTTCGTTTTCAAATGAGATATCCCTGCTGGTAAAATGCGAAACTTTGTCCATTGAAAAAAGACCTGCCCAGCGGGCAAGACTGTCAACTGGAAGAAAAGAACCCCCGTCGAGCGGTGCGGATGGCACCGTGCTCGGCGGGGGGTCTTTTCGGCCGGTTATTTGAGTCCGTTGAGGATCTTGTAGAGCTCTCCTTTCAGTGCAGTGACTTCGTCCGGGGTGAAGGTTACGCCCTGGTCGGTGAGGTGGCAGCTCATCTGCTCGGGGACCTGGCGGGCCTGTTCTTTGAGGGCCTGTCCCTTCTCGGTCAGGATGGCGATGACGACGCGCTCGTCTTCGGTGCTGCGGTGGCGCTCGATGTAGCCGAAGGATTCGAGCTTCTTGAGCACGGGCGTCAGGGTGCCGGAGTCGAGGTAGAGGCGCTCGCCGAGGTCGTGGACGGAGATCTCTTTCTTTTCCCAGATGACCATCATCGTGACGTACTGGGTGTAGGTCAGGCCAATCTTCTTGAGGAAGGGGTGGTAGGCCGCAACAATCTTGCGCGCGCAGGCGTAGAGCGGGAAGCAGAGCTGCTTGTCGAGCAGCAGGAGGTCTTCTTTTTCGTTTATTTCAGTCATGGGGCTGTCCTTTCTGATGCAATAGTGATTCGGATTTATGATGCATGGATGGAGCGCTCCGCAGGGGGAACGCTGCTCAGATGTATTCTCTGTACAATTCTATTGTATCAGATTATCTTTCTGACGTAAATCCAATCCCTTGAGATTGGATTTGTGACGAGCAGCATCAGGCAGTCGGGAATGGTTGTAGTATCTTGCGTATGATCTGCTTCGTGTGGTCGGACAGTCGGCTAGTCGAAGAGTCGGACGGTCCGACTTACTCGCTGGCGAGCTTGCGCACGGTGGCGGAGAGCAGCTCCGTGCCGCGCACGATGTCCGCGAGCTCAGCATGTTCTGCGGGATTGTGGCTGATGCCTGCGCGGCACGGGATGAAGATCATGGCCGTCGGTGCGTAGTCGGCCCAGTGCATGCTGTCATGACCGGCGCCGCTCATCATCCGGCGATAGGGAAAGGCGAGCTCTTTGGCTGTGTCCTCGAGCAGTCCGACGAGCGCCGCGTCCATGCGCGCAGGCTCTTCTTTGCTGACAGGCTCGATGTCATACGCCAGCTGACGCTTTTCGGCGATGTAGGCGATGTCCTGCCGGACGGCCTGCTCGACGGCGTCCTTGGCCTTGCCTGAGGTGCTGCGGAGGTCGACGCCGAGCCGGACTTCGCCTGGGATGACGTTCATCGCGCCCGGCGTGACCTCGAGGACGCCGACCGTGCCGACGACAGGGGATTCCGTGTACGACGAGGCTTCGCGCTCTACAGCCAGTACGACTTCCGCTGCCGCGCAGAGACCGTCGTGCCGCAGGTTCATCGGCGTCGCGCCGCTGTGGTCGGCACTGCCGTGGATATGGACGTAGAAGCGCGTCGGCGCTGCGATGCCCGTGACAAGGCCGATGGGCAGTCCTTCGTGTTCGAGGACCTTGCCCTGTTCGATGTGGAGCTCGAGGAAGGCGCGCAAGGGCTTCGTGTAGCGGGCCGATTCGATATGGTCGGGGGCGAGGCCGCGTCCCTTGAGCACCTCGTAGAGCGTGTGGCCTTCCTTGTCGTGCAGCCGCACGAGGTCTTCCTGCGAGAGCTCCCCGCGCATGGCCCGGCTGCCGAGCGTCGCCGCCGAGAAGCGGCTCGACTCCTCGCAGAGGAACAAGACGACTTCGAGCGGCCGCTTCGGCATGAAGCCGTCCTCGCGCATCGAGCGGACCGTCTCGATTGCCGCCAGGATGCCGACGATGCCGTCGAAATTGCCGCCTTCCGGCACACTGTCACCATGCGAGCCGAACATGACAGCAGGCAGGCTCTCGTCCGCGCCCTGCACATGGCCGATGACATTGCCAAACGCATCCTCGCGCAGCTCCATGCCTGCCTCACGCATCAGCCCCATCAAATACGAGCGCCCCTGCCAGTCCGCATCCGTGAACGCCAGCCGGTTGATCCCCCGCCCCGGCGCAGTAATCTTCTCCAATGCCGCAAGCTGCCGCTGCAATCGTTTGCTTGAAATCATGTGAAATCCTTCCTCTCGTCTCATCCATTTCTATTGTATACTTAGCGATTTTCATTTCGCGTTTGTTGACATTATTATACCGCAACTTTATAATGATGTACTAAATGATATAATTACTTTTATTTATTGCAAGAAAGGTGGAATCCTGCATGGTAACACTCATGCTGATTGTTGGTGCTATCATCGTCTGCGGTGTCGTCTACGCGCTCGTCAAGGGCGCGGATGCGCGCATCACGCTGATTGGCTCCGGCATTCTCATGGCAGCCATCGGCGGTGTGCCGATGGCTGCACTCGATGCCTTTGCGAAGAGCATGACGAACAGCGGCTTGATTCAGGCGGTCTGCTCGGTCATGGGCTTTGCACTGGCTGTGCGCTTCACGGAATGCGATAAGCATCTGATCAATGCAATGGCCTCTGTGATTTCGCGCGTCCGTTTCTTCTTGATACCGGGCGTCGTCATCTGCACGTATCTCGTCAACATCGCACTGCCGAGTGCCGCTGGCACGGCGGCTGCGGCTGGTGCCATCTTCATCCCGCTACTCATGGCGGCTGGTGTCGGTCCTGCTCTTGCGGCTGCCGCCGTCAAATGCGGAACGTACGGCAGCATGCTGAACCCTGGCCTTGCGCACAACCCCTTTGTTGCGAAGATTGCTGGAGTCGATGTCATGGATGTCATTGGCTTTCACTACAAAGCAAACCTCGCTTCTCTGCTCGTAGCGACCATCTGCATCACGATCATCGCGCATGTGCTTAAGGAAGATAAAGGGCATGTCCCCGAGCACCTGCAGGTCGATGCGAACTTCAAGGTCAATTATCTCTACGCGCTGATGCCGGTTGTCCCGATTGTCATCCTGTTGCTCGGCTCGACGAAGATTGTGCCAATCTTCAAGATGGGCGTACCACAGGCTATGATCATCGGTGCACTCCTGACGCTCGTTGTTACGCGCACCAAGCCGAAAGCGCTCTGCGATGCTTTCTTTGAGGGCATGGGCAAGGCGTATGGCAGCATCATCGGCATCATCATTTCGGCAGGCGTCTTCGTCGCAGGCCTCACGTCGATTGGCCTTGTCAAGTGGTTCATCGATGCGATGCTCAACAATCCGGCCATCGTCAAGATCTGTGCGGCTTTTGGCCCGTTCCTGCTCGGCCTTTTGACTGGTTCTGGCGATGCGGCTACGTTTGCCTTCAATGAAGCCATCACGCCGTATGCACCGGACTTCGGCATGTCGCAGGTCCAGATGGGCAGCATGGCGACGCTCGGCGGCACGCTGGGGCGCACGATGTCGCCAATCGCTGGCGCGACCATCATCTGCGCTGGTATCGCTGGTGTCAACCCGATGGAGATCACGAAACGCAATGCAATCCCGATGCTCTGCGCACTGACGGTTGGCATGCTGATCCTGCTCTTCTGATGAATAGGAGGTGCTGCTCTGCGGCACCTTTTTCTTGTCTTAGGGATAACGTATAGGAGGAATTACGATGGACCTCAAAGAGACAATCTTGAAATTCGCCGATGATATGCAGGAGAACATGATATCCTGCCGACGTGATCTGCACGCCCATCCGGAGCCGGGCTGGACGGAGTTCCGCACGGCGGCCAAGGTAGCCAAGACGCTTGCGGAGCTCGGCTACACGGTCAAGACGGGGGCTGATACCATTCGTCAGGATGCTATGATGGGCGTGCCATCGGCTGAGAAACTCGCCAAGGAGCAGCAGCGCGCCATCGCAGAAGGTGCTGATCCCGACTGGGTTAAGAAAATGGACGGTGGCCGCACGGGCGTGCTCGGCGTCATGAAGTTCTCGGAGGACGGTCCTGTTGTCGCGGTTCGCTTCGACATGGATTCCAACGATGTGACGGAGACGAGAGAGGCGGCGCACCGTGCCAATAAGGAGGGCTTTGCCTCCTGTCATGCAGGGGCGATGCATGCCTGCGGCCACGACGGCCACACGACGGTCGGCCTCGCTGGCCAGGCTGCTGGCCAGCCTCAAAGACCAGTTGCGCGGTACCATCAAGCTCTGCTTCCAGCCGGCAGAAGAGGGCGTGCGCGGTGCGCATGCCATGGTCGAGAGCGGCATTGTCGATGATGTCGACTACATGCTCGGCGCGCACTTCGGTTTCAAGATGCGCAAGACGGGAACTGTTGCCTGCAACGTCACGGGCTTCCTGGCGACGAGCAAGTACGATGCCCGCTTCCAGGGTGTTCCGGCTCATGCCGGCGCTGCGCCGGAGCAGGGCAAGAACGCACTGCTGGCCGCTGCCTGTGCCACGCTCAACCTGCATGCCATCTCGCGCCATTCGGCAGGGGCTTCGCGCATCAATGTCGGCCGTCTCGATGCGGGTAGCGGCCGCAATGTCATCGGCGACAAGGCACTGCTCTGCCTTGAGACGCGCGGCGCAACGAGCGAGATCAATGCCTTCATGGAGACGGAAGCCCAGCGCATCATCAAGGCCGCGGCCATGATGTACGACGTCAAGGTCGACATCGAGAAAGTCGGCGGCGCAGCCGGCGGCAGCAACTCGCCAGAGCTTGCCGCTTTCCTGGAAGAAGAGGCGAAGAGCCTTGGCATCTTCAATGAAGTCGTCGGTGCGTGCCCGTTCGGCGCCAGCGAGGATTTCTCCTACTTCATGGAGCGCGTCCAGTCGCACGGCGGCCAGGCAGCCTACATGATGGTCGGCGCCGACCTCGCTGCCGGTCATCACGACTCCCATTTCGATTTCGATGAACGCGCTCTCGGCTACTCTCTCAAGCTCATGGGCTGCGCCGTCTGCAAGCTGCTCTTGAGTAAGTGATTGGCATCTCGTCCAAGCCAAATCGCCACACAAAACGTCCGGTACCGTGAAATGTCTGATGCCGGACGTTTTTTCGTTTTTTATGGATCGATTCGTCCCTGTGCGAAAGGCGATGGCAAAACGTGTCGGTCTATGCTACAATGGGCGTGTTTACTGTGTTTACAGAAAGGGAGAGGATTGCGTGATACAAGAATATGAAAAACCTGGCCTGGCGGAACAGCATGCGACGCGGGCTATCTTTTTTGTCGGGGGGTTCGGTGCGGCCTCGTGGGCGCCTCTGGTGCCACTTTTGAAGGCGCGGCTCGGCATTGCGGAGGATGTGCTCGGCATGCTGCTCTTATGCATCGGCATTGGCTCGCTCCTGACGATGCCGCTCTCGGGCGCGGCGGCGGTGCGGCTCGGCTGCCGCAGGGTGCTGACCGCTGCGGGGCTCGTCTATGGCGCGCTGCTGCTCGCGCTCTGCACGGTGTCCTCATTCCAGCTGGCCATACCGCTATTGCTGATCTTCGGTGCGACTATGGGCTGCATCGACGTCGTCGTCAACATCCAGGCGGTCATCGTCGAGAAAGCGGCGGGGCGACGCCTCATGCTGAGTCTTGCCTCTGTATAACGCATGGCTGCTGCTGGCGCGGGGCTCTTCGGCATCTGGGTCGGTACGTTCTCACTGACGCCTCTTGCCTCGACGGGGATTGCGGCCGCCGTCATGGTGCTCGTGACGCTCACGGCCTCGCGCCATCTGCTGCCGTACGGCGGCGATGCTGGCGGTAAGCTCCTCGCCCTGCCGAAGGGCATCGTGACGTTCGTCGGCATCATCGCCTGCATCGCCTTTCTCGTCGAGGGCGCCATCATGGACTGGGGCGGTGTCTTCCTCACGACGGTCCGCCACTTTGACATGGCGCTGGCGGGCACGGGCTTTACCGTCTTTTCGGCAGCCATGCTGACCATGCGCCTGCTCGGCGACTGGACGGTGCAGAAGCTCGGCCAGGAGCGCGTCGTCATCGGCGGCAGCCTGCTCGCCGTCGCGGGCTTCCTGTTCATCATCTTTGCGCCGACCGTCGTCCTGCTCTACCTCGGCTTCTTCTTCATCGGCGTCGGCTGTGCCAATGTCGTGCCCGTCTTCTTCTCGTTGCTCGGCAAACAGCACGTCATGCCCATCAGCCTCGCTGTGCCAGCTGTCAGTACGCTCGGCTACCTCGGCATCCTCATGGGGCCTGCCGCCATCGGCTTTATCGCCCACCAGACGAGCCTCTACGCTGCCTTCACGCTGCTCGCCACACTCGTCTTGCTGCAGGCCGTCATCGCGGCCTACGTCTACCGCCATATCGTAGAGTAAGGGGTTCCGTCGGAAAAATGCACAAAAAAAGCGCTCGCATGAGCGCTTTTTTCGTGTCATCCTCACAACTTCTGTGCATCCAGGATCAATTGCTTGCCCAATTCATACGCTTTTTCTGCCACTTCAGCACTGTGCTTCTCATGGTAGTCGCGCTTCTCTTCTTCGGAGAAAATCGAGGACTCGTACTTGCTGTAATCCTTGAACTGCAGCGTGTTGAAATCGTAGAACAGGTAGGGCTTTGCGCCGAGGATACCGGCTGCTGCCCATTCGTAAGCGGCCAGGCTGTCCTTCAGGTGGAATGCGTCTGCCTGTTCTTCCGTCGCATTCATCGTGTAGAGGAACGCAGAGGGGATGGTCTTCCCGAGTACCGAAGGGATTTCCCTGCTGTAGATGTACTGCGAGAAGAAGAAGCGCTCGAGGAACGCCTGCATGCCCGATGTCAGATTCATGAAGTAGATCGGAGACCCGAACAGCAGGGCATCTGCCTGCTTGGCGCGCTCCAGCACCGCTGTGAGATCGTCCTTGACGATGCAGACACCGTGCTCCTTGTCCTTGCGCTTGCAGTAGAAACAGCTCAGACATCCCTTGTACTTCAGCGGGTAGAGGTCGATATACTCCGTCTCGGCTCCAAGCGAAGCGGCCCCTTCCAATGCCTTGTGCAGCAGTCGCGCCGTATTCTCCGCACGGCGCGGGCTTCCATTGATCGCCATGATTTTCATGAATATTCCTCCTAGATATCACATAATTTATTGAAGCAAAATCTCCCGACCTTAGCCATGAGGCGTGTCAAAAGCGTCAGGTCGTCAGACCTTGCTTGTCGGCCTGATGTTCACCAGCACGATCTCCGGCGCCGGGCCGAGGCGGAAGAGTTGGCCCCAGGCGCCGTAGCCGCTCGAGACGATGGCGAGCAGGTGGCCGAAGCGCTTTGCGCCGTAATCGAGGGCGAAGATGCGCCTGGTCACGAACCGGTTGGGCCAGAACTGTCCGGCATGCGTATGGCCTGCGAAGTAGAGGTCCATGCCGCGTGAGGCGGCCTGCTCGATGCGCAGTGGCTCGTGCTCCATCGCAATCGTGAAGGCGTCGGGCTCTGCCTGCGGGAACTGGGCGTGCGGGGCAATCATGTAGTCTTCCATGCCCACGAGCGATACACCGGCGACAAGATGCACCGTGCCGCCGCGCAGGCAGCGCACGCCGTTCTGTTTCAGGCGCTTCTGCTCCTTGCCGAGGTTCATCCCGTACGTGTCGTGGTTGCCGAAGACCGCATAGACGCCCCAGGGGGCCTTTAGTCCCGCAAATCCCTTGAAGCTCTTGTCGCGCAGCACATAGCCGAGGTTGCCGTCGATGATATCGCCGCCGAAAAGGATGAGGTCGGGCTGCAGATTCATCATGTCGCGGCGCAGCTCTGCCGCAAACGAACGGCCCAGCACGGCTCCGAGGTGGATATCACTGGCAAATGCCACCGAGAACGCCCGCTCGATGGGCTTTTCGGTCTCCATCTCGATGCGGCGCACCACCGGATGGCGTGCGCGCCAGCTGCCGACTGCGAGCAAGGCCGCCAGTCCCAGTAGGGAGGCCTGGCCGTAATAGACGGCAAAGACGGTATGCCACCAGTCAAGACCAAAGCCGAATGGCTGTGCAAGGCAGACGAGCCAGACGATAAAGGTAGGCAGCAACAGGAGCGTCATGTAGTAGCCGTAGATGAACCAGTAGCCGCCAATTCTCGCCAACAGCCGCGTCACGCGCAGCGGCAGGTGATTCCCGAGGATGTTCGGTATGAGATAGATAAACGGCAGCAGCAAAAAAAATCAGGAGCAGCCCGTGCTCCGGGACGGGCAGTGCCCAGCGCAAGAGCAGCCACTGCCCCAGCCCTGAGAGCTCGCCGAGGCCCCATAGGATCCAATAGAAAGTGTAGCGGTGTTTCACCAAAGTTCCCCCGTTCTTGTTTCCCTTTATCTAAATTTAATTCGACGAAGTGCGGCAAAGTCCTGCTGACCGTTCACGCAGATAGATTTCCTTTTCGATTCGCCATCTTCCTGATCAAAAAGTCCAGTGCTGACTTTTGCACAAGCTGACTCACCTGCAGTGATTGACATTGCAGGAAAACTAGCGGTGGAAGCAGAATCTATACCTAGTATCTAGTACTTAGACCAATGACCATCTGATTCACTTGGGGGTGTAGAAGATGTTTTGCATGAACTGCGGCACGAGGCTGCCGGATCACGCTAGATTCTGTTTCAACTGTGGAGCCAAGGTCCCGGAAGGGCCGGATGATGGGACTGCTGCTGACGAAGGGCAGGCACCTGTAACATGGCCGAAGGATGAACCGCTCACAGATATCCCCGGCAGCCATTTCACGCTTCTCGGAAAATACGAAGTGGAGCTGCCGCGGGCCACGGCCATCTACAACCAGCTCTGGGCGCCGTTCAATCGGGAGGGGACGCGGATTGCGCTGCTCGCCCGATATGAGATCCGCAAGCATCTGAAGGAGCATGCGGTGGAGAATCCCGTGGAGTTCTCAGCCCAGGTGCTCGCGTACTGCATGACCGTCTGCGACCCGCTTTTCGAGAAGGCCGTGGAGCTCCTGATCGACCGCGGCATCGACTATGTGACGAAGAAGGACCTCTGGGACAGGCTCGACGATTCCGCCACGTCGACGGACCTTGTCAAGGCCATGCTGGCAGACAAGGCGGCCATTGAGGACTATGAAAAGGACTTGGCGGTGGAGAGGCAGGCCGACAAGGCGAGCTGGCGTGGCGGCGGCTTCGGTATCACGGGGGCTATCACGGGCACCATCAAGGCGTCGATGATGAACACGGCGCAAGATGCTCTGAGCGCACTCGGGCGCAGCATCACAGGCAATTCCTATTCCGACCGTCTCGAGCGCTTCATCCAGGACAGGAGTGCCAAGCGGAATTATCCGGCCATGGCCCGCGATTTCATCAATTCGGTCTGCCGGTTCGACCTGTTCAACGAGGTCTATCAACTGTTGGCGGAAGAAGGCCGCGTGCCGAAGGTGTCGTTTGAGACGAGCAAGGCAGACAGTCGGCGGAAGAACCTGCTGGAACGGTACGCCAGCGGCAAGCTTGAAAAAGAAGAGGTGCTCAGAGGTCTTTGCAGCTGCCTGGAGATAACCGGTGAGACGCAGTCGGTCTATGAGGCGCTGTTGGAGCTGGAGCCATCTGCCGCAAGGGATGTGTTCCATATCGCAGCGTCCGAAGGTGAGGAGCTCGAACTGGCCAAGTCGGTCTGGCAGACGTATGAGATTGACAAGAAAGTCGGACAGGATTTCCATTTCCCTGACTGGATGCCGAACTTCCTTTCCCGTCCTTTTTATGTGGTGGCAGGGCCAGCCATGCTGATGGCTCTGCTGATTGAGCTCCGCGACTTGCCTCAGATGTTCCGCAAGGAGGGAACGGCTCCTATGTACATCGCCCTGACGGCTGGCACGTATTGGATCCCGGCAGATGCCAACGATGTGAGCTTTTGGGGGATGGACCGCGAGGTAGAGCTGACTCTCGACCATCCAGGAGATACCGACTGGATTGGTCATGGCGTCCACTTTCATCTGGTGCAGTTTAGAGGTAACGCAGCGGCATGGTCTAAAGAGCTCCGCGAGAAGAAGCTCCAAGAGGCAGAGGCTTTGCTAGGCGCCAGAGACAAAGCGCGCGCCTTATCTGCCTTTCTGCTTGCCGCAGAGATGGGCAGTGCCGAAGCGGCCTGGCAGGCAGGAATCCTGCAGGCGAAAGACGGCCAGCAGGAAGAAGCGCAGTGGTCTTCTGTGGAAGCCGCTGTGCTGGGCAAGAAGGAAGCGGCCTGGGTGCTGTACCAATATCTGAAGAAAAAACAGAATGAACAGTGTGCTGCTTACCGGAGATTGGCTGCCAAGGACGCGCAGGCGCTAGTAGATGCGGGAAAGTACGACGAGGCCTTGGCCTGGTACGAGACGTTGGTCGCAGAAGACGACGGCACGGCCTGCCTCTATCTGGGCCAGATGGCCGAGCAGGGCAAGGGCATGGAAAAAGACGAGGCCAAGGCCATGGACTGGTACGAGAAAGCCAAGGCCTATGGCTGCGAAGAAGCAGGGCAGGCCCTCGGAGCGCTGGCCTTTGCCTGGGGCCAAGCGCTGGAAGAAAAGGCCAAGGCAGAAATGGGACCGCAGGCTAGGACAGACTGGCAGCAGACCTGGCACGATTACCAGCGCGCCTTGGCGGAGGACTATCCGGGAGCTGCGGAGAAGATCCGCGCATTGGGACTCCAGCTCGGCAAGGAAATGGAGGACGAGGGTCAGGATGCAGAGGCATTGGCCTACTATCAAGCGGCCCTGGATCTCGGCAGCCAGGATGCACTGCTCCGTGCAGCCCGGCTCTGCGTCGACCCGCGAAGCGAGGCATTCGACTTCACGGAGGCTTGGCAGCTCTATCGGAAGGCCGCACAGAATGCGGAGGATACAGATGCCGTCAGCGACGAGTGGAACAGCCGCAAGGCACTCGTGCCCCTGGATGTACGAGTGGCCTGCCTGAGAGGCGTCGCGGCAGACAAGATGGCGGATGCCGTCTACTATTATTGGGGGGAAAAGCTGTCCAATCCGTTGGACAATGCCATGAAGTCCTACGGCGCACGAGCAGGCGTCACGCCAGAACAGGTGGTGCTGCTCTGCGATTCCACCCATTCCCTCTTCTGGGGCAAGGGCGAGGAAGGCTTCCTGATTACCGAGGACGGCCAGCTCATCTGCTCACTCGGGACCAAGATCTCCTTGGATGCGCTGGGGCCCTTGGAATACCGCGAGGAGGAACTCGTGGCGACCACCTCCGGCACCGTGCTGGCCCGCTTCAAAGGGGAGTCGGATGAAGACCCGACGTTCTGCGACCTCCTCAATGAGATCGTCCTGCTTCGCCATCCGCAAGGACAGGAACAAGAGGCCTCAGCCCAGCAGCCCACATCCTTCTGCCCGCAGTGCGGAGCCCCTGCCGATCCCGGTGCCCGCTTTTGCGGCCAGTGCGGCAGCCCCCTGCCGTTCACAAAATCAAAATCGTAATCTTTATGCGGTAAAGGTAAAAATTAAGGCTCTGCAAACTGCATAATATGATAAAATAAAGGAAATGGAATTGGAGATGAAAACAGATGGGGAGACAAAAAGGACAGGGTATTGTTGAATATGCGTTGATACTGGCCTTCGTTGTGGGCATTGGAGGTGTGCTCTTTGCCAACGGGAACTTGGCTGACTCCATCCGCTCTGTTTTCAGCAATGTCAACACCCTGATTGAAGAGGCGTCGAAGCCGCCTCTTGCGGCGGCCACTACAGCAAAGGACATCATTGAACGGCTCAGGCAGGGGCGGTATGACGGATTGGCTGATGAGCTGCAGGGGAAACCGAGCAAAACTTTGGAAATTACCTCAGACAGCGAAAAAGGACAAGAATTGGCCAAGAAGCTGAATATCAAGACCAAACCGGGAGATGCCTGGTTTGTCAGGGTCACTACCCATGGTCACACGGTGTTCACTTATTATTCGGCAGATGCTAATGGTGGTCAGACTTACGGTGAATTGAAAGAGATGTACAATAGTAATCCAAGTAATTATTACACGAAGGATAAGGGAAATGCTCATCCAGTTAAGATTGATGAGGGAAACTATAATGGTACCGGATCAGGACGCTACTATTCTAACGTTCCAGGCTACGTGGGCCCCTCTCCAGATGGAAATGGGATGATCATCGACCCCACCCCAACAAACAAGCTGTAAACAGTCTTCAGATGAAAGATAAACTCTGCGGTGGACTCCTAGGACAGGAAAATCGTCAGCCTTGGTCAACGAGACCGAGGCTGATTTTTTCGGTAGAGCAGATAGCAAAAAATTGACGGATGAATTTCCTTCACTATGATGGAGAAAATTCACCCGTCGATTTTTTGCTGCTGTGTGTAGCAGCCTTTATAGTAGAAGATGCTAGAAGCTACTTATTTCCAGAGGACAGATTCTTCGAGGGGGCGACGGCGTTTGTCGCGATGCGGAGCTTCACCGCGGTAGCCGAGCGCGGTCATGCAGGCAACACCGAAATGTTCGGAGTTATAGAGATGGTAGGTATCCGATAAAATGGACTCAACCTTATCCTTCGTAAAGCCTTCGATGGGGCAGGAGTCGATGCCCAGATAGGCAGCTGCGAAGAGGACATTGGCCATGACGATATTGTGAACGAACGGGATCCGGGGTGGGGTCAATAGAGTGACTAGAAAAATTCGACGGGTGAATTTCCTTTACTATGATGAAGGAAATTCACCCGTCGAATTTTTAACGTCGATCAAAACAAGGAATCCATCTGGCTCTCGGCTGTCGGCTGGATTTTCAGATGTGTGACTTTGCGCGTGGTAATGGTCTCGTCGCCGCGCAGGGTGCCGGAGAGGATGGTGGCGTCGCTGTGGTGGTCGGCGAAGCTGGCTTCGGCCATGCGCCCGTTGGTGTTGGCATAGCAGTAGCGGCAGCGGTGCAGGCAGGTGTCATACTGGCCGATGTCGACGCTCTTCATGCAGTGGCAGACGTCGCGCTGAGTCGGGTCTTTTTTGACGTCGATGGGTGTGCCGATGACGCGTTCGATGCGTTCCTTGTCGATGCAGGCCCCGTGCTCGATGCCGTAGGCGGCGAGGTCGATTGCCTCAGAGCATGACTGCAGGGTGACACCGGAGCCTTTGGCGAGCCGAGCAAAGCCCTCGGCCAATATATTCATCTCAGGGATGCCGAGCGGGTGCAGCGCGAGTGGTTTCGTGTTGCGCTCGGTCTTGCGGTAGAGGTCGAGAAAGCTGATAACGCAGCGGTCGGTGTACGGTGCGAGCATTTCGAGCATGACGGCAAAGTCGTGCAGGTGCCGCTCGATGGTGTAGTGGTCATTGAGCAGGATGGGATCGTAGCGCCAGACCATGCGCGTCTTGCCGAGCTGCTGCGACATCTGCTGGAAGGTGCGGATGACCTCGCGCTTGTCGGGCAGGCCCGGCTCGACATCGTGGCCGTACGGCGTGATAGTGAACTGGAAGTAGAACGGGTACTTCGCGCGGAGCTCTGCGAGATGCGGCAGCATCGGCGCGGCGTTCTTGGTCCAGAAGACGATGCAGTCGACGTCCTCCGGCCGCAGCGAGATGCGGCTGACCTGTTTGCGGTTAAATGGGTTGATCGCGTCGACGAACCCCGCGCGGACGCGGTTCATGAACCACGGTGTATAGAAAGCCGGAATGTCGGTCCGGCGGCTGGCACTGATGATCATGGATGATTCCTCTTTTCTCAATGTTTCTGCAGGACGAGGTAGTAGTACCGCGTCCACTTCTTAGGCATGAAACCGCTGTCACCGCGGAAAATCTTGGCCTGGACCTCCGCAGGCATCTCGTAGGGGCAGCGGCTCCAGGCTGGCGCGCCGCCTGTAAAGAGATTCGTGCCGATGACCTCGGCAGGTACATCCCACTCCGCCTGCACGCGAGCTGCGAGCTCGCGCATGATGGCCTTGCTGCCCGCATACTTCAGGTCGATGATGACAAAGACAGCGCCGGGCTTGGCCTGTTCCACCGTGGCGCGCATCTTGCTGAGGAAAGTCTCCTGCTCCGTCGGCCCAACATGGCTCAGATAGTTCTGCAGAAAGTAGACATCGGCCTGCTCCTGGATGCGCTTGCGGCAGTTCCTGCCGTGCATGCACTGCTCGCATGGCACTAGGTTGTCGCAGCGGTAGATGAGTGTCCCTTCATCGCCGCGGTGAATCAGGCCATCTTCCTTGCAGAGCTGCCAGCTGATCCGCTGCTCGCTCTTCCAGCCGCATTCCCAGTCGAGGATGGTGATGGCCGTCCTGTCGTGGAGCTGTGCGCCGCGCAGGGCTTTGAGTGTGCCGTACATTTCGGGGCACGGTCCCCCGGCAAAGAAAGCCAGGTTGAGGACCGGGTAGAACGACTGGCGTTCCTGCAGGGCCGGGATGACATAGTCGCGGACGACGCGGCAGGCTGGCTCGACGTAGTACGGGTAGTAAGCGAGCATGTACGCCTTGCGGTTTTCCTCGGTATGGTAGCGGCTTACACAGGCCTCATTCGCGTACTGCGGCTGATAGCTCTGACGCAGCGACTGCACTGCCTCGCGCACGCGGATGGTTTCCGCATCGCTGAGACGGCCGTACGGCATAACGGCCGGACCATATGTCTTATCGAAGACGCGGTCAAAAATATTGTGCTCCATCATACGTTCCATGAGGCAGGTCCCCTTTCCTTCTTTTCTTCGTGCTTCTTTTCCGTTGACATGTTCATTGTAGAAGAAATGCAGATGGCTTTCGTGTCAAAAAACATGTGAACTTTCGCGGCGGGGCTAACGGTTGCTGCTTGACCTATGTTAGAATAGGAAGGAATGATTACAACTGGCAGGCTATTGAAAGGGGATGATGGTATGGCAGGCAGGAAGCGACGCGGTTGGAACAAGTACATCGCGGATTACGACAAGCTGCGGATGTTCCTGCGGTACATCTCGTATGGCTGCTATCACAAACAATACCTCGCGCGGCAATTGGGACAGAGTGCGCGGAGTTATGAGGACAACTGGGCGCGGGTGCGATCCTTTCTGCCGGAGGACCGTCTTCAGGCGGTGCGGCAGGGCCACCGCGAGATCCACAGCCTCAAGGGCGATTCGTATCACAGTTCGTTCAACGACCTTGCGCGCACGTACGCCATCAAGTCGCTGAAGAGCTCGTCGGCCTTTGCGCTCCTTTGCCTGCTGCAGGTTTTCTCGGGCAAGGCTGCCCGCTCCGGCAGGGAAGCCCGCTTGGCGGACGCAGCCGACACGAATGGCGCCAATGCTTCTGCAGGTGCCTGTAGTGCTGCTGATGATGGCCGTGGCTTTCTCGACGAGAAGACACTCCTGCAGTATGAGCTCGTCCCGACGGACCGGCCCTTCCCGAAGCGGGTCGAGGACATCAGCCGCAGCACGCTGCACCGTTACCTCTGCGACCTGACGGATCAGTTCGATACCCGGCTGGCTGATGTCATCTAATCTGCCAAGGAAT
>ERZ772897.2041-NODE-2041-length-18834-cov-7.656957_pt1:2500-18834 | contig 18834 bp, 14 predicted proteins | sample MGYA00512125_ERZ772897 | MGnify/ENA primary metagenome ERZ772897 (study PRJEB29015, sample SAMEA2737660) | human gut metagenome | biome: human gut; feature: human-associated habitat; material: faeces | place: China | collected 2012 ... | reverse complement strand
TAATATATAAATAAGATTATTTAGTAAGATAAATATAGTAAGAAATATAAAAATAAATATGGAAATAATATATATTAAGATATAAGGGTATATAGAATAATATAAATAGAACTAAAAAAAAAAAGAGTGTTTTTATTAAATTAAGAACGCCCTGTGATCTTCAACCAATTCTGTGCTTCAATATAATTACCGGGGGTAAGGGCTATAGCTTGTTTCCAATATTCAGCGGCTTGATCAAACCAAGCCTCAGCAATTTCGGAATCTCCCTGTCGAATGGCCTGTTCTCCGCGGTCGGAATAGGTGAGTAAATTCCTTCCCTTAGAACCGTACTTGAGAGTTTCCTGCCTCATACGGCTCAGCAGTCAATTGTTCCATTTTTCTGGAATTAACCAAAAGAAAATGGAATGGGTTAACTACATGAGTTTCAAACTTGAATTTTGATTAAAAAAGGGTTTCATCTCTTTTTCTTTTTATTTTTATAGTTTTATCTTTTCTCCTACCTTCCGAAGAATAACACATCTACATTAACATTCTCTAATTTTCTGAAAGGTAACTATCTCAATTTCATATATCATATACTTTCTAATATGACATTTCTATGGTCTATAGAATCTTTGAGAAAGACTTCTTTTTATTTTTCATAAGAAAGAAAAGACTTACTATCTGTGGGATCTGATACTACACCGCTGCTCAAAACCTTAGGGTAGGGGATCAACTTTATTACATAAGTGGATTCCTAACTCTTATATCATGATAGATTTTGTATCATGATATAAGTTGTAAGCAGTTCTTATTGTCTCGGCCTAAAACCTCGCCAATTGATCTTTACGGCGCTTCCTCTATCAATTGGATCTTTTATCCATAGAAAAAAGTATCTAGGCATATCTCTATTTCTTCATTTTTTTTTTACTTTTATATTCTATGAAGTTTTTTTGTTTCCTACAGCTGATAAAAATCGTAGTTTTGAACGATATATATGTACAAAGCCTTTTTTTCTATAGTGGAGATAGTCGCACGTAATGACAGATCACGGCCATATTATTAAAAGCTTGGGGTAAAAACGGATTTCGTTCGAGTGCCCGAAAATAATATTCTAAAGCTTTTGTATGTTCTCCGTTACTTGTGTGAATAAGGCCTATGTTATAAAGTATATAACTTCGATCATAGGGATCAATTTCCAGTCGCATAGCCTCATAATAATTCTGTAAAGCTTCTGCATAATTTCCTTCAGATTGCGCTGACATCCGTTACGGTCGTCATTCAGTTCAAAGAATCTCCGCTCCAGAACCGTACGTGATATTTTCATCTCATACGGCTCCTCCTTTATGTGTATAATGAAAAAAAAATGAATACATTAAATCAAAAAAAGATTCCAGTATTCTCTCTCATTATCACCTGTGCAGGGCTAGTGTTTTTACAAGAAATCTCTAGCCAACCTTCCTGTAAAAGATCTTTTCTTAACATCAAGTTTGTTGGTACTGGATAAAAAGGATAACTCCAACAATATCTTTGTCCTCAACGCCGCTTAATTTCCCGGAATTAGTCACCTCAACACCCTTCGATGGTTATACGGGTATCCAAAAATACGAACGAGATGGATGCTTGTTGTCCCAACCATTCTTGTTAGTTCCGATCCCGAAAAGAAAGGAAGAATTTTTTTACAAAGTTTTCGTGTTGTCGATTCCTAATCGTAGTGCTTCTTCCCCCATGCCGCCTATTGCTACTAGTGGAGTAAGGTTAATCTAACTCCATAGTATAGGTATAACCTTTCGCTTAATACTAAAAATCTATAATTGAAGCATATGAGGCTGCATTAATCGGGGATACACGACAGAAGGAATTTCTTTTTTATTTGTAAACTTCACCTTCAGCAAGCGTCGGTTTTTTGCCATTTTTTTACGAATAAAATAATGTGTCTTTCTCATAAGACTGAGATCGGTAAAAAAAAATAATCAAATCGCACCATCTCTGTAATAAGTAAATGCCTCCTTTTCTCCCGAGGTTGTCGGAATTATTCGTAATAAGATATTGGCTACAATAGAAAAGGTCTTGTCAATAAAATTTCCATTTATCCGAGATCTAGGCATAGGTAGGAATCCATTCGAAAATTGAATTCTTTATCGCGTGAGAAAAAAGAATCCCACAAACAAAGGAATTGTACAATACAAATAGTACGAAATAACGTAAAAAAGGACTCATTAATGAATTTTTTTAGCCTACGGCCTAGAAGTTGGTTTTTTTTATAAACAAAAAATTATTTCGTATAGGTCGAATTGATTATTTATTTTATATGGGCGCCTATCCAAAAATGGAATATGAATCATTCACTATTGCTCCGGTTTCTGGGCCATAATCATCATGGGGGAGAGATGGCCGAGTGGTTCAAGGCGTAGCATTGGAACTGCTATGTAGGCTGTTTGTTTACCGAGGGTTCGAATCCCTCTCTCTCCGTTAATTCATCAATCTGCAATATCTCAAATGCCAACGGATACCATTATTCCAACTTTAGTTGCTATGAATTTTCAATTCCAATTTTTTTGGTAATATGAAATGCAAAATACTGGAAAAAGTGGACAGGGAATGCAAATCGTCCTATATCCATGTAGATGATACCTGAATGAGCTAAAATTCTCGTATCAAAACTCTTGTTTTTTTAGTTAGTATTAAGTCTGACGAGAATAATATTCTACAACCAGCAATTCGTTGATTTTCAAACCAACCCATTGACTATCTATTATTTGATTTACTAATCCTTTATATTGGAATGGATGAAGGGTTAAATGGTTTGGCAATTCCTCACGTGGGGCTGAATCCAGAGAATTTTGAATCAGAGCTTTCGATTTTTGTTCATCTTTCGCTGTAATAATATCTTGAGGTTTGCAGCGATAACTTGGTATATCTACTATACGACCATTAACTAAAACATGTTTATGGTTAACTAATTGGCGGGCTTGAGGAATAGTCGAAGCCATACCCAATCTAAAAAGTATGTTATCCAAACGCATTTCAAGTAATTGTAGTAAAACCTGACCGGTTGACCCCTTGGCTTTTCCGGCGATACGAATGTATTTAAGCAATTGGCGTTCTGTAAGACCATAATGAAAACGCAATTTTTGTTTTTCTTCTAAACGAATACGATATTGAGATTTTTTACCGGAGCGTGATTGGTTTCTAAATTCGCTTCCGACTGTAGGCTTTTTACTAGTTAGTCCAGGTAAAGTCCCCAGACGGCGTATTTTTTTGAAACGAGGCCCTCTGTAGCGTGACATAAAGACTCCCTTTTTAATTAAAAAATGAAAAATCGAAATTAAAACTAAACTAAATGACAAATATGATATGAGAAATGAAGCGAAATTCACAAAAGCATTGTAGTACAAAGAAGAATTGTATGAATTCTATCAATATCTGAACCTTATTCTATTTATAGAGAAAAAAGGAGGTTTGTTTCTTGAGTTGTTCTACAGAGATCAAACTTCACCAATTTTGGATTCCTAAAAAAAAGACATTATCCATTTTTAAAAAATAAAACAACAACAAAAAGAGAAAAGCCGGCTATCGGAATCGAACCGATGACCATCGCATTACAAATGCGATGCTCTAACCTCTGAGCTAAGCAGGCTCATATAAAAGAAAATGCGCATGCATAGGAATTAAATAAACTAATAGGATCTTAGTTATTAACAGTTTGGAATTTGCTATTCCGAACATAATGAATATGTCATAATTCAATTATTACAAATTGAATATTAAAATAAAATTAGAAAAAAAAATATATATTTCATTTCTTTTATTTATTATCATTTCGAATTTGTAAAAATTCTATTACAGTTACAGTAATTATATTAATAGATTAATATAGTAATATATACTATTAATATAGTAATATATATTATATACTAATATAGATAGTATCTAGAATTTAGAATATTCTTATCCATTAAGATTTAATATGTATAAATCTATCCATAATCTATCTATAAAAGATTGGATTATCAGGATAAATTTAACCATATATTTATATCCTTAAATTAATTGAATTTATATAAGATAAAGAATTCTCAATTTATATACAGAATGAATTCTAAAAAGTAATTATCAATTCGATATCTCTATCGAATTTCTATTTTATTCGAAATAATCAAAAGAATATCCCAATTACTAACTGAAAGAAAGAGAAAGACCCAATCCAGATCATAATGAAAGATTCCCGTGTTTTCCTTCGGAAAGGTAAAAACTAAGACGAAAAAAAAATCGACCCTTCGAGTATTACAAATTGTATGAAAAAAGATTATAGAAGTAAGGGGCTTTAAAAAAGATATAGATATATGGTATCTATCTATGTATATTGAATTGCGAATATAGAAATAATACAATTATTTCAGATTCGACAAAATCTGGATATCCGATATAGATGAAAGAAAGTAAATAAAATGGGTGGAAACATTTTTCAATAGCGGAATATATTTCTAATAAATTCTACAGTTCCGACATAATTATAAAAAAAAACATCTTAATGCGATTCTAATCGCAAGGAAAAAAAGGGGGTATGGCGAAATTGGTAGACGCTACGGACTTAATTGGATTGAGCCTTGGTATGGAAACTTACCAAGTGATAACTTTCAAATTCAGAGAAACCCTGGAATTAACAATGGGTAATCCTGAGCCAAATCCCGTTTTCGGAAAGGAAATAAACATTAAGAAAGCGAGAATAAAAAAGGGATAGGTGCAGAGACTCAATGGAAGCTGTTCTAACAAATGGAGTTGACGACCTTTCCTTTCGCGTGAGGAAAGGAATCCTTCTGTACAAATGAAATTCTCGAAAGGCTATACAGAAATATGTATATAGACTTGTTTACGTATTTGTACTGAAATACTATTTCAATTGATTAATGAATACACTACTCGAAATCCCTATTTTTGAATCCTTATATCACAAATGGAAAGATGTCTATCACAAATGAAAGATGTGAATCAAATCAATTCCAAGTTAAAGAAATAATTGAATATTCATATTAACTGATCAATTTATTCACTCCATCCTAGTCTGATAGATCCTCTGAAGAACTGATTAATCGGACGAGAATAAAGATAGAGTCCCATTCTACATGTCAATCTCGACAACAATGAAATTTATAGGAAGAGGAAAATCCGTCGACTTAAGAAATCGTGAGGGTTCAAGTCCCTCTATCCCCAAAAGACCTGCTTAACTCTCTAATTCTTTTTCCCATATGTTAGTTTTTTTTTTTTTTTCAATTTTTGAAATTCGTTATGTGTCTTATTTAGTATAGTCTTTCACAAATGGATTCGAGTAGAGTTTTTCTTTCTTTTTCTTATCACAATCAACAATCATAAGTATTTGTTTGGAATATGTATTGGAATACATTGGAATCTATTTGGACTATGGAATAAGAATAATATATTCTTATATATATATGCTAATAATAATAATATATATTCTAATTAGAATTTTTTTTTGTCTTGTTTTTAGTTGATATGGAGTCATTGACATATATTTAAGTAATCTAATAAGATTAATATGATGCCTCAAGAGAGGTCGGGATAGCTCAGCTGGTAGAGCAGAGGACTGAAAATCCTCGTGTCACCAGTTCAAATCTGGTTCCTGGCACATGATGAATTTGTATGAGTATCTTTTATCCATAATCTATATTCATTAAAATGAAATAGGAATATGGATTGTGAATAATAGATACGTATTCTTTTTTATCGGATGTTGATACATATTAATTTATCCATCTAGGTGTCTGGAGATGTTTACTAGATGAGTAAAGAATAGGTGTATGTTCCCGGTATATGTTTATGTCTATAACATTAAATTAAATAGAATATGTAAAAAAGTGAACCCCCCTTTTTTTGTGGGGGGGCTCCCAAAAGAATATTAATAGTTCAATAATATTCGAATGGTTACATTAAATGGTTGAAAGATCAAAAAGTCTCGTCTTGGAAAGTTCAAGGGTGGGAATAGTCAAAAAAAATCTCGGATACATTACAAAGAGAATCGGACCTATGTATTTTCCTTTGATATTTCATTTCTATTTTCTGCATCTCCTTTGCTTTCATGTTACTTTCTTTTTCGCGGCAATATAATAGAATAGATATTGATGTGAACGTTACATAGTTCATGATGCAGAACTTTTTCAGTTCATCCTATTGGCTTGGCTCATACGAAAAAAGTATTGTTCAAAATTTACAATCTCAATGAATCCTTACCCAAATCTTTTTTGCAATACCCACATTATTGTTGTGAATTTTGTTATCTATCCAATCCCTATATGGGAATGGGACTTCCATTATTCTTTTATTCTGTCTGATTGAACTTCAATTACTTTTTTGGTCTCTAAGAGAATGAATGGATATTCCTTGAATATTTTTCTTTTTGGTTGTCGAAATGCCAGATTTGTTTTTGTATTTTTATCATTTAGTAAGCATCTTGTATTTCATAAAAATTGGGGGCGATATAATCTTTACGCAAAGGCCATCCTATCCAATTTTCGGGCATTAAAATACGTTTCAGACGCGGATGATTTTCATAAGAGATTCCTAACATATCATAAGATTCCCTCTCTTGAAAATCCGCACTTTTCCAAACCCAGAAAATAGAAGGAATTCGGGGATTTTTCCTTGGTACATATACTTTTATGCATACCTCTTCCGGTTGATCTATCCCAGACTCTATTCTTGTAAGATGATACACACTAGCTAACAGTCCTCCTGGTGCTACATCATAGGCACATTGGGAACGTAGATAATTGTAACCATATACATATAAGATGACAGCAATGGAATGCCAATCTTCGGGCTTTATTTGTAAAGTTTCGATTCCTTGGTAGTCGAAACCCAAAGATCTATGAACAAGTCCATGTTTGACTAACCAAGCAGACAAAGGACCCTGCATTTTTTATTTCTCCTGCTATTTTTGTTGTATAAGTTTTGTATGAGTCTTTTCCATTTCCATTACGGTGAAATTCTTGAAGATTGACTTGCTATTTTTTATTTATTGTATATTGGATTTTTGTAAAAAACAAAAAGGATTCGGTCTAATTAATTACTTGGCTTCGTGGCAGGATGCTTACTTTTTTTATATTTGAAAAATATGTCCGAGGTTATCTCCGAAGTGAATGGTGGTTGATAGAAAAACCCTTGATTATAATTGCCGGTATGAGTACTGCGTTCAACATGAAACTTGTGGTTCGTAGTAAAACACCTATTTTCTTGTTGAGACCTAATATGATCTTCATCGATTTCTCGAGATATTTTCTTACGAAGTTTTGTTATAGCATCTATAATGGCCTCTGGTTTAGGTGGACAGCCTGGCAAATAGACATCCACGGGAATTAGCTTATCAACTCCCCGAACAGTACTATAAGAATCGGTACTGAACATACCCCCTGTAATTGTACAGGCTCCCATAGCAATAACATATTTTGGTTCGGGCATTTGCTCATATAATCTAACTAAAGAAGGAGCCATTTTCATAGTTACTGTGCCCGCTGTTAAAATAAGGTCTGCCTGCCTAGGACTAGATCGCGGTACCAGTCCATAACGATCAAAGTCGAATCGTGATCCTATTAATGAAGCAAATTCAATGAAGCAACAACTGGTACCATAGAGAAGCGGCCATAAACTGGATAGTCTTGACCAATTTGAAAGATCATTTAATGTAGTTGAAATAACTGAATTTTGGGTTGTTCGATCAAGTAAGGGAAACTCAATGGAATTCATAACTGTCTAAATGTTTTTTTTTTATTATCTAAATATTCAAGAATTAAGACCATTCTAATGCCCCTTTTCGCCATGCATAAACTGAACCAACAATTAGGATAAGCACGAAAATTAAAGCTTCTATAAATACGGATATCCCCAATATATCAAAACCTATTGCCCAGGGATAAAGAAAAACCGTCTCAACATCAAAAACAACAAAAACTAGAGCAAACATATAATAACGGATTCGAAATTGTAACCAAGCATCACCCATTGGTTCTATTCCCGATTCATAACTAGAAAGTTTTTCGGGCCCTTTGCTAATCGGGGCTAAAATTCCAGAAATTAGAAATGCCAAAATAGGAATAAGGCTGGATATTATTAGAAATGCCCAAAAAATATCATAGTCGTAAAGCAAAAACATAAATGTACTCCTATGAATGTGGAAAATCTAACAGAAACAAATTAGTAGTTGTTATTAGTCGATTGGAATATATGTTATTAGTCGATTGGAATATCGAATTTCTAGAATTCGATTATTTAATCTATTTAGAATTCTATCTAATTTTGAAATTTTTCATTATTCTATCTAATATTAACATAACCTATTCTATGAGAGATTCTTTTATATTTCAAAATCCAAGGTATAATATTATTATGTATAGTATTCTAAATCTAGAATACTAATAAATGCGATATATTAGATACTCAATTTGTGAGTATATTTAACAAGAAATAGAAATATATATATTATTATCTTAGGGTAGGGCTATACGGACTCGAACCGTAGACCTTCTCGGTAAAACAAATCAAACTGTTTATTAGAAAAATGATTTGAATTGTTTAAAAAACTCAACATGCATCTTTTTTGCATTGGGCTTTTTCATTAACTGATATTTCGATCAGTTAGTCTACCATCTTTTTTCTTGACAGAAAGAATAAGAAGATGATTCCCTGTGCTCTGATTTTTGATTTTTATTACAATCAAAGAGCACTACCAAAGTGTTTCAAAGAAAGGGGGTTATCCTGACGTAGGTCTGCTTATGGCCTAGATCAACTTAAGTTTAATGGACTCTCTATCGAACTACTAAAAAAAATTGAAAGTATCAAGAAATGAAACCCTATACACCTTAAAGTTCATAAGATAGGCCGAAAAGAGAATTTTTTTGAGGTCCCTTTACTCATTATGCATAGCATTGAATAGACTGGGTATTCACCTTATCAATATCTCAAATCAATGATGGATTCTACTGGACGTCTCAACCCTTTGTCAGACTATTGTTCTCTTGTTTTGTTCCCTAAAGTGGAGTAAGACATCGATTTCTCAAAAAGATCAACTCTTTTAATTACATGATGGACTCCTTTGAAAAAAAAAAACATTGGCGCGCGTGTAAACGAGGTGCTCTACCTAACTGAGCTATAGCCCTTGCGTTTTTGATACATATTTGATCATATTATATCCAAAAATTCTTGTCAAGATGAATATTCCGTGATCAAATTCTTTTTTATTGATATTGCCTTGGTATTGCGTATATTTAATATTCCTTTTATAATCCATTGACCTGATAGACGGGTACCCCCCTTCCCTTTTCTTTCCATTTTTTGTAAAAAATGACCTACTTAACTCAGTGGTTAGAGTATTGCTTTCATACGGCGGTAGTCATTGGTTCAAATCCAATAGTAGGTAAGTAGGTATAGGTCGAACTTATTAGCTACCATTGACTATGGTAGCTAATAAGTTCGACCTATACCTTTTTTTGTATATTTTCTTCTATTTCATTTTTTTATTTCACTTTTTAGAATTATTCGTATACACCAATTTTCTTATTGCGAAAGCATATTGATAGCCTCTACTCGTGTCCTAGCTCGTCGGAGAGATAGATTTGCCTCGATTAGTTGTCTCTTGCCTTCAGCTTTACTCAAGTTAGCTTCTGCTATTTCAAGAGTTTGTTTAGCTTCTTCTGGATCAATGTCACTACTCTTCTCGGCATCATTTACTAAAATGGTGATCTTATTATTGCCTATTCTAGCAAAACCACCCATCAGAGCCATTGTTACCCATTGGTCATTAAGGCGTATTCTCAAGATACCTATATCTACAGCTGTAGCAATAGGTGCATGATTTGGTAATACTCCAATTTGTCCACTATTAGTGGACAAAATAATTTCCTTCACTTCTGAATCCCAAACAATTCGATTGGGGGTCAGTACACAAAGATTTAAAGTCATTTCTTCAATTTCCCCTCCATTTCTAAGTTCGTAGCCTTCGCAGTTGCTTCATCGATATTACCCACCAAATAAAAGGCTTGCTCGGGAAGACCGTCTAATTCTCCAGAAAGAATCAATTTAAACCCTCTAATTGTTTCTGCTAGACCTACATATTTTCCTGGCGAACCGGTAAATACTTCTGCTACGAAAAAAGGCTGTGATAAGAAACGCTCAATTTTCCGTGCTCTTGCTACAGTTAAGCGATCCTCTTCGGATAATTCGTCCAACCCAAGGATAGCTATAATGTCCTGAAGTTCTTTGTAACGCTGTAAAGTTTGTTTAACTCTTTGCGCAGTTTCATAATGTTCTTCACCAACAATCCGAGGTTGGAGCATAGTTGACGTTGAATCTAAAGGATCTACAGCTGGATAGATACCTTTGGCAGCCAATCCTCTTGATAGTACGGTCGTAGCATCCAAATGTGCAAATGTCGTAGCAGGGGCAGGGTCGGTCAAATCGTCTGCGGGTACATAAACTGCTTGAATAGAAGTTATAGACCCTTCTTTGGTAGAAGTAATTCTTTCTTGTAAAGAACCCATTTCGGTACTAAGGGTCGGTTGATAACCTACAGCGGAAGGCATTCGACCCAATAAGGCTGACACTTCGGATCCCGCTTGGACGAATCGGAAGATATTGTCGATAAATAGAAGCACGTCTTGTTCATTAACATCTCTGAAATATTCCGCCATAGTTAGGGCAGTTAAACCAACTCTCATACGGGCTCCAGGCGGTTCATTCATTTGACCGTACACTAGAGCAACTTTTGATTCTCCAATAGTTTTTTCATTAATTACTCCGGATTCTTTCATTTCCATGTAAAGATCATTTCCCTCACGAGTACGCTCCCCCACTCCGCCAAATACGGATACACCGCCATGAGCTTTGGCAATGTTATTGATCAATTCCATAATAAGTACTGTTTTACCCACTCCAGCTCCGCCAAAGAGTCCAATCTTTCCTCCACGGCGATAAGGAGCTAAAAGATCTACTACTTTAATTCCGGTTTCAAAAATGGATAATTTTGTGTCTAATTGTATAAAGGCAGGCGCGGATCGATGAATAGGAGATGTTGTGCGAGTATCTACAGGACCCAAATTATCAATAGGTTCGCCAAGTACGTTAAAAATTCGTCCTAGAGTTGCTCCGCCCACTGGAACACTTAGGGGAGCTCCCGTATCAATCACTTCCATTCCTCTCATTAGACCATCTGTAGCGCTCATAGCTACAGCTCTAACTCGATTATTTCCTAATAATTGCTGTACTTCACAAGTCACGTTAATTTGTTGACCAACAATGTCTCGACCCTTTACTACCAGAGCGTTGTAAATATTTGGCATCTTCCCTGGAGGGAAAGCTACATCCAATACCGGACCTATTATTTGGTCGATACGTCCCAGGTTTTTTTTTTCAAGCACAGAAATCTCAGGACCAGAAGTGGTAGGATTTATTCTCATATTTTAATATATCCTTTTTTTAGTTTTAGTTAGATTAGAAGATTTTTGAAATCAAATTCAAAAAAATGCTTGATAACAAAGCAAAGTAAGTTGATCAGTTAATTAAATAGAAATAATAAAATAATAAATCGGAGTTAGTACTCTAGTTTGTACCATCCAAACAATTCAATTGTTTAACGTACTGCCTCCATTGCAATGGTTGAATTTTTCAACTTCAACCAAATGATTCAAAAAATTAATAGAATTAAATTATTAATTTGTATGAAATCTTTTCTTTTTAGTTGGATGAAATCTTTCGAAAGTCTTGAATTTGTCTATAATTATAGACAATACCGCCTATATTTTCTATGGGATTCGAACCTGAACTTTATTTACGATTTGGTTCTTCTATATCATCGGCACCTATTGCTCATATTTCATGGGCGAGCATACAATTTATACCTAGTATTTTTTTTTTTACTATTTTGACATCTAGGATTAACATATATTACTGTCAAGGTCAAGAATTACTTTTTTATTTAGATTAGATATATTTTTTTTTTGATTAAAAAAAAAGGATAAGAGATTGCGAAAAACCAAGGATTGGGTTGCGCCATACATATGAAAGAGTATACAATAATGATGTATTTGGCAAATCAAATACTATCGTTTAATAACAAACTATTCGGATTGATTGATAATATTAGTTGATCATTTTTTGAAAGATTCTTGTGAAGTGAAAGGTTTCGTTAACTACTAAGTATAGTAGTGTCGAGTAGATCTGGTTGTTGCGATAATTCTTAATTCATGAGTTGTAGGGAGGGATTTATGTCACCACAAACAGAGACTAAAGCAAGTGTTGGGTTCAAAGCTGGTGTTAAAGATTATAAATTGACTTATTATACTCCTGAGTATGAAACGAAAGATACTGATATCTTGGCAGCATTCCGAGTAACTCCTCAACCTGGAGTTCCTCCGGAAGAAGCGGGTGCCGCGGTAGCTGCCGAATCTTCTACTGGTACATGGACAACTGTTTGGACCGATGGGCTTACCAGTCTTGATCGTTACAAAGGACGATGCTACAACATCGAGCCGGTTGCTGGCGAAGAAAATCAATATATTGCCTATGTAGCTTATCCTTTAGACCTTTTTGAGGAAGGTTCTGTTACTAACATGTTTACTTCCATTGTAGGTAATGTATTTGGGTTCAAGGCCCTTCGCGCCCTACGTCTGGAAGATTTGCGAATCCCTATCTCTTATATTAAAACTTTCCAAGGTCCGCCTCATGGCATCCAAGTTGAAAGAGATAAATTAAACAAGTATGGTCGCCCCCTATTGGGATGTACTATTAAACCAAAATTGGGGTTATCCGCGAAGAATTACGGTAGAGCAGTTTATGAATGTCTTCGCGGTGGACTTGATTTTACCAAAGATGATGAAAATGTGAATTCTCAACCATTTATGCGTTGGAGAGACCGTTTCTTATTTTGTGCCGAAGCAATTTTTAAATCCCAGGCCGAAACTGGTGAAATCAAAGGGCATTACTTGAACGCTACTGCAGGTACATGCGAAGAAATGATAAAAAGAGCTGTATTTGCTAGAGAATTGGGCGCTCCTATCGTAATGCACGATTACTTAACAGGGGGATTCACTGCAAATACTAGTTTGGCTCATTATTGCCGGGATAATGGACTACTTCTTCATATCCATCGTGCAATGCACGCAGTTATCGATAGACAGAAGAATCATGGTATGCACTTTCGTGTACTAGCTAAAGCGTTACGTTTGTCTGGTGGAGATCATATTCACGCCGGTACCGTAGTAGGTAAACTTGAAGGGGAAAGAGATATTACTTTAGGTTTTGTTGATTTATTACGTGATGATTTTATTGAAAAAGATCGAAGCCGTGGGATTTATTTCACTCAGGATTGGGTTTCTCTACCAGGTGTTCTTCCCGTTGCTTCAGGGGGTATTCACGTTTGGCATATGCCTGCTCTGACCGAGATCTTTGGAGATGATTCCGTACTCCAATTCGGTGGTGGAACCTTAGGGCATCCTTGGGGAAATGCACCAGGTGCCGTAGCTAATCGAGTAGCTCTCGAAGCATGTGTACAGGCTCGGAATGAGGGTCGTGATCTTGCTCGTGAGGGTAATGAAATCATCCGTGAGGCGAGCAAATGGAGTCCTGAATTAGCTGCTGCTTGTGAAGTATGGAAGGCGATCAAATTTGAATTCCCAGCAATGGATACTTTGTAATCCGGTGGTTACTGTTCGTTCTAGATAATTGCAATTAAACTCGGCTCAATCTTCAAAAAAGGATTGAGCCGAAGACAAAGATACTTAATTTATTGCATAAACATAATATATCTTATTTTTCTTTTTTATTATATCCATAAAGTTCTATATTCTAATCGATTAGATATATCTTATCTATTAGATATATATTAGAGTCTAGAAATGTAGAGTATATAAATAAATGGATATGGAATAGTTAAATTGGAGTATTTCAATAAAGAGAAATAGAAAAAATTGAATTAATAATTTAATAATTTTTCTAAAAAATTAGAAAGAATATTGACAAATATCAACTAGAATATATTTATTTATATAATAATAATAAAAACAAATTACTAAAAATATAATCAAATTCGATTTATATTAATATTTCATTTTTTTTTTTCGAATTTGAATTCATTTGTTTTTCGCGATTCTATGTTTTCAACACTAATATTGACAACAGTATTGAAAACAAATATAATCCGATCGTGAAGAAATCGATCGATTTCTTCACGTTACAGAGGCAATTTTTAGCAAATAGTGAGTTCGTTAAACTTTCTGTGATACAAACATGAAGTTCCTTTTTTATTTTTATTCAAGGGTAAATAAATAAAAAAAGAATTAATTTAATTTGAATAAAGGATACCACTCTTGACAAAGAAAAGGTTGGTCCATCTTTTTTTTTATTTACGCATCCTATTTTTCCTATTTTTTTTTTGAAGGGGGGAGGGGGTTGCTAACTCAATGGTAGAGTACTCGGCTTTTAAGTGCGACTCCATTTTTTACACATTTTTATGAAGCAATTGTTTCGTCCATAACCTCGGTAGGGTTTGTAAGACCACGACTGATCCAGAAAGGAATGAATGGAAAAAGCCGCATGTCGTATCAATAGCGAATTCTAAAAGGATCTCATTCTTATTGGATCGGACCATTTTTTTGTTTGAATTCGTGAACAAAATAAGTTGGGTTTAAGTAATAAAGGGATAGAACTTGGCAACTCCAATTATAGAGAAACAAAAAGCAACGAGCTTTCATTCTTTTTAATCGAATGATTACCCCATCTAATTGGACGTTAAAAATATATTAGTGCTTGATGCGGGAAAAGCTTTTCCCATGAATGGATTATTTATTTTTGTTATGAGTCCTAATTATTAGCTATTCTCCATTACGGGGTGGCGATCAATGTGTAGAAGAAAGAGTATATTGATAAAGATATTCTTTTTTCCAAAATCAAAAGAGCGATTAGGCTGATAAAATAAAGGATTTCTAACTAGCTTGTTATCCTAGAACAATTAGGTGGAAAAAGCAAGTGGAGAGAATCCGTTCATCATTTTTTGGTATCTATTCATAATTCGTTTTAATTCGAATATCTAGAAATACCCCGTTTTGACTGTATCGCACTATGTATTGGATTTCCAATCCAATAAATCTTTGATCCCTTTGACAAAATGGAATTTGAAAAATGAAAGAATATCAAAGATATTTAGAACTAGATAGATCTCGTCAACAGAACTTCCTATACCCACTTATTTTTCGGGAGTATATTTATGGACTCGCCTCTGGTCATGATTTTAATAGAAATCGATATATTTTGTCGGAAAATGTGGATTATGATAAGAAATCTAGCTTACTAATTGTAAAACGGTTAATTACTCGAATATATCAACAGAATCATTTGATTCTTTTTGATAACGATTCAAGTAAAAATCAATTTTGGGGGTCTAACAAGAATTTGTATTCTCAAATAATATCAGAGGGTTTTGCCATTGTCATGGAAATTCCATTTTCCCGACAATTAAGTTCTTCTTTAGAGGAGGCGGAAATCATAAAATCTTTTAATAATTTGCAATCAATTCATTCCATTTTTTCCTTTTTCGAGGATAAATTTACATATTTAAAATTTTTTTCCGATGTACGAATACCCTATCCTATCCATCTGGAAATCTTAGTTCAAACTCTTCGATACTGGGTGAAAGATCCACCCCTTTTTCATTTATTAAGATTGTTTCTTTATGAGTATTGTAATTGGAATAGTCTTATTACTCAAAAAAAACTTATTTTTACTTTTTCAAAAAGTAATCCAAGATTTTTCTTGTTTCTATATAATTTTTATGTATGTGAACACGAATCCATCTTCCTTTTTTTACGTAAAAAATCCTCTTTTTTACGATTAAACTCTTTTAGCGTTCTTTTTGAGCGAATCTATTTCTATACAAAAATAGAGCATCTTGTAGAAGTCTTTTCGAATAATTTTTCGTCTACCTTATCATTCTTCAAGGATCCTTTGATTCATTATGTTAGATATCAAGGAAAATCCATTCTGGCTTCAAAGAATGCGCCTTTTTTGATGAATAAATGGAGATACTATCTCATTTATTTCTGGCAATGTTATTTTGATATTTGGTCTCAACCCCGAATGATCCATATAAAGGAATTATTTGAGAATTCATTTCATTTTTTTTGGGGGGGCTATCTTTCAAATGTACGGCTAAACTTTTCAGTGGTACGGAGTCAAATGCTAGAAAATTCATTTCTAATAGAAATTGTTATGAAAAAACTTGATACAATAGTCCCAATTATTCCCTTAATTAGATCTTTAGCTAAAGCGAAATTTTGTAATATATTAGGACATCC